>ERZ791605.1455-NODE-1455-length-11889-cov-7.852121_pt1 | contig 11889 bp, 7 predicted proteins | sample MGYA00509965_ERZ791605 | MGnify/ENA primary metagenome ERZ791605 (study PRJEB30046, sample SAMN00791923) | human gut metagenome | study: EMG produced TPA metagenomics assembly of the A metagenome-wide association study of gut microbiota in type 2... | reverse complement strand
TGAAGAAATACGCATGGTGCTCGGAGCTTTCCGCGCCTGGGACGAGGAGCACAAGATGCTGCTGGCTCCGCGCCTCTACCCTTTCTCGAGACGCAACAGCTATGGCAAGAATTTCATCAAACGATGGATTTCAAAAGCCGGATACTATCTGCTCATGCCGCTGCTCAACCGTATGTATAAACTACAGGCGGGAGCTAACGACGAACTGATAGACAACTGCGATCTGCCCTACTATATGGCTGCTTCAGACGTGATATTCATCCAGCGGAAAGATATACTGAATTCGGGCAATGTCCCCCTCGCCTTCCTCTACCACAAAGTCGTGGTGGGTCCCAAGGTGGGAAACATCGGCGAACTGCTTTCCGAAACCGGTAACCCGACTTTCGATCCCGACGACAAGAAAGACATCCTGCGAGCACTCGAAGAAGCCCGCCGGCTTGCCGCATGGAGACAAGGGGAAGTGAATTACACATACGGTATGGAAAACATGAGCATCCGCAAAGTGGGACAAGCATATGCGCAAACATATAAACAGGCAATCAATGGCTAATAACATTAAGAGTCAATTATTTTCGGGGGTATTTTACACAGCGCTGGCCAAATACAGTGGCGTCCTCATATCCCTTGTTGTGGCGGGAATTCTGGCCCGTCTGCTATCACCGGACGACTTCGGCATCGTAGCTGTTGCCACCGTCATTATCGCCTTCTTCAATCTTCTCACCGACATGGGAGTGTCTCCCGCCATCGTGCAGCACAAATCGCTGACTAAAGATGATTTGTCGGACATCTTCTCATTTACCGTATGGACGGGCATCGGAATCAGCCTGCTTTTCTTCGCCGCCTCATGGCTGATTGCCGACTACTACGACAGCCAGATCTTGCGCATCCTGTGCCAACTTCTGTCCGTCAACCTCTTCTTTGCCTCCGCCACCATCGTGCCCGGAGCCATGTTCTATCGCAACAAAGAATTCAAATACATCGCTGTCCGCAGTTTCACTATCCAGATAGCCGGAGGTGCGGGAGCGGTTACGGCAGCCCTCTGCGGAGCAGGACTCTACGCACTGATTATCACCCCGATCATCTCCAGCATACTGATATTTGTCATTTCCTACCAGCGCTATCCGCAACGATTGCGCTTCACATGGGGATTGACAGCACTCCGCAAGATCTTTTCATATTCGGCCTATCAATTCCTGTTCAACGTCATCAACTATTTCAGTCGTAATCTGGACAAACTGCTGATAGGAAAACACATGAGCATGTCCGACTTGGGATATTATGAAAAATCTTACCGGCTCATGATGCTTCCCTTGCAAAACATCACACAAGTCATCACTCCGGTGATGCACCCCATCTTCAGCGATTTCCAAGATGACAAAGCAAAACTGGCGTCCTCCTATGAACGCATTGTCCGCATACTCTCTTTCATAGGGTTACCCATGAGCGTATTGCTTTTCTTTACAGCACAAGAAGTGACACTGATTATATTCGGCAACCAATGGCTGCCCTCCGTACCCGTATTCCGCATACTCTCCCTCTCGGTAGGCGTGCAAATTATACTCTCCTCTTCCGGCTCCATTTTTCAGGCTGCCGGAGACACCCGGAGCCTGTTCATCTGCGGCGTATTCTCATCCACCCTCAACGTGGCGGGAATGCTGATTGGTATCTTCTATTTCGGCACGCTCACCGCAGTGGCAACCTGTATCGTATTGACATTTACCGTCAACTTCGTGCAATGCTACTGGCAGATGTATCACGTAACGTTCCGGAGAAAGGTATGGACGTTCGTCCGTCAACTCCTTTCCCCGCTGGCAGTCAGCGGGTTAATGACAGCGTGCCTCCTGCCTGTGCAGTATACAACGGAAGGAATGAACATTTTCGTGACAATTATTACCAAAAGTATCATTAGTTTTATTATCTTTGGAGGATATATACAGGCTACACATGAATATGACATCATAGGAAAAGTGAAAAAAATAGCTGGCAAGTATATAAAAAAACAAAATAAGCAATTATAGATTTGAGACAACAACAAAGAATGAAAGCCTTATTTCTTATGTTCCACGGCTTTGATAAAGCGAATGGAATAAGTAAAAAAATACATTATCAGGTAAAAGCCCTCAAAGAGTGCGGATTGGACGTGCGTACCTGTTACTATCAAACCACTCCCAACGGTGAGCGCCGATGGATAATAGACGACGAAGTCATTGCCGATTTCGGAACCGGATTCACTGCAAAGATATGGAAACGTGTCTACTACTCCCCCATCACTGAATATGTACGCCGCGAGAAAATAGAATTTATATATATGCGTTCCTTTCACAACGCAAGCCCGTTCACCCTGCAACTAGTCAGAAAATTGAAACGGATGGGAGCGAAAGTGGTAATGGAAATACCTACCTATCCTTACGATCAGGAATATGTGGCATGGTCGATGAAATTCAATCTCGCCATCGACCGCTGTTTCCGCCACCGGCTAGCCAAAGAGCTGGACGGTATCGTCACCTTCTCCAACGCCGAACATATTTTTGGAGGAAAAACGATACGGATCTCCAACGGAATAGACTTCGAAGCAATCCCTATCAAACGAACGATGAACGACACCTCACGCGAACTTCATCTGATTGGAGTGGCCGAAGTGCACTACTGGCACGGATTCGACCGGTTGATACACGGACTAGCCGAATACTACCGTACAAATCCGGAATACAAAGTTTATTTCCACATCGTAGGTCCCCTGTCCGGCATACGCGAACAGGAAGAAATACTGCCTGCCATCCGCGACAACCATCTGGAACCGTACGTCATCCTGCACGGCCCCCTACACAGTGACAAACTGGACGAACAATTTGAAAAAGCAGATTTTGCCATAGGCAGCCTGGGACGTCACCGGAGCGGAATCACCTACATCAAAACACTAAAAAACCGTGAATATGCCGCACGAGGGCTTTCGTTCACCTACTCGGAAACGGACGAAGATTTCGACCGGATGCCTTATGTATGGAAAGTGCCACCGGATGAATCGCCCATCGACATTTGCGGACTGATAAACTTCCAACGCTCTCAACAAATGTCTCCACCGGAGATACGCGAAACGGTCAGAGCACTGTCATGGACAGCACAAATGAGAAAAGTCATTCATGAAACCGAAATCTGATTTCACATAGATATATCTGAAAAAACAAACAATATCTGATGGATAAAAAGATAAAAATAGCCTACTGTATCCCCTCTCTCTATTACCCCAGCGGTATGGAGCGGGTTCTCACACTAAAGGCGAACTATTTTACGGAGCACTTCGGCTACGAGATACATATCATCCTTACCGACGGAAAAGACAAGGAGCCATATTATAAACTGCACCCATCAATCACCATACACCAACTCGACATCAACTACGACGCATTATACGGACGCCCGTTATTCGCACGGATTCTTGAATACAGCACCAAGCAACGGCTATTCAAGAAAAGGCTGAACGAATGTCTATGTAAAATCCGTCCGGACATCACAATCTCCCTTCTCCGCCGCGACATCAACTTCATCAACCAAATGAAAGACGGCAGTGTCAAGTTGGGAGAGATACATTTTAACAAATCCAACTATCGGGATTTCAACAACAACCGTCTACCGGGATTCCTCAAAAAATTAGGTAAGAAATACTGGCGGCACCAACTCATCCGCCAATTGAAACAACTGCGGAATTTCATTGTGCTTAGCCACGAAGATGCCGCTGAATGGACGGAACTCGATAATGTAAAAGTAATCTATAATCCGCTTCCTTTCTTCCCCGAACGTCAGTCCGACGGATTACGGAAACAAGTAATCGCAGTAGGCAGATATGTGCCGCAGAAAGGATTTGACCGACTTATCCCCGCATGGAGCATCGTCAGCAAGAAACATCCGGACTGGGTATTACGAATCTACGGCGATGGCATGAGAGAGCAACTCCAGCGGCAGATTGACGAACTCGGAATCACCTCCAACTGTATCCTGGAACATAACGTGCAGAATATTGTTGAGAAATATTGTGAAAGTTCCATCTTTGTTCTGTCCTCACGTTTCGAAGGATTCGGCATGGTGATCATCGAAGCAATGGCGTGTGGAGTACCACCCGTATCGTTCACGTGTCCCTGCGGCCCGAAAGACATCATCACCGATGGCAAAGACGGTCTGCTTGTGGAAAATGGAGATATAGAAGGACTGGCAGACAAAATCTGCTACCTGATAGAACATGAAGACGTCCGCCGGAAGATGGGAATACAAGCCCGCACCGACGTAGAGCGTTTTAAAATTGAACATATTGCCCGAGAATGGAAAAAATTATTTGAAACAAATTTAAGTATTAAGTATTAAGTATCAAGTATTAAGCGTGGCTGCTAGTACATTTATCCCACATGGCTAATACTTGATACTTAATACTTAATTTAATCCTTTATAAAGATGATTTGGTATAGTAAGTATTTACAAGTTTATGAAAAACCGTTTGCAGAAGCACCCGCATCTGCCATTGAAGAAGTGCGGCAGAATATTGCAAAGCTGCAAAGTGATGAACCGCTTGTCACCGTTTCAATTATCGGCTACAACGAAGAGAAACATCTGCTTGCCTGCCTGTGGTCTTTGAGCGAGATGGAATGCAAATATCCTGTAGAAATTATCGGGGTAGACAACGAATCGAAAGACAGCACGGCGGAGATATTCCGGCAATGCGGTGTACCTTATTATACAGAAACCCAACATAGTTGCGGATTCGCCCGCCTTTGCGGACTGAACCATGCCCGAGGTAAATATCATATCAATATTGACTCCGACACTATGTACCCTCCGAAATACGTAGAAATGATGGTAAACACCCTCGAACGCCCGGGCATTGTGGCCGTCTGCTCTTTATGGAGCTACATTCCGGATGAGAAACACTCGCGATGGGGACTGAAAATCTACGAAGCTGCCCGCGATTTGCACTTGTGGATGCAATCATTCAAACGTCCCGAACTTAGTGTGCGTGGATTGGTTCTTGCCTATCGCACAGAGTATGCACGGAAAACCGGCATACGCACCGATATCATCCGAGGTGAAGACGGTTATCTTGCTCTGCAACTCAAGCAATTCGGCAAAATAGCCTTTATCCGCAACCGCAAAGCACGCGCCGTAACAGGATATGGAACGGTGGGAGCTGACGGAAGCCTGTTCAACAGCTTTAAAGTGCGCGTTGCCAAAGGTCTGAAAGGACTGGGGGGAATATTTACTAAAAAGAAAGAATATAAAGACGAAGACAGCAATCTGATAAAGAACAAATAAACAAGTATGGGAAAACGAATAGAATATATTGACTTCATCAAAGGTATCTGCATTTTTATTGTAGTCTGGGGACATTCTATCCAAAATATGGGAGACGGCAACGACTTCTGGACCAATCCGGTACATGAATTTATCTGTTCTTTCCACATGCCCATATTCATGTTGGTCAGCGGTTTCTTTTTCAGTAAATCCATCGGAAAGCCACTCATACCGAATGTAACCCGAAGATTCAAACAGTTAATAATTCCTTGTTTCGGCTGGTCATTAGTGTTGGTCGCAATCAACATCGGATATATGCTCTATGAAGGAATGATCCCGTCTCCAACCGGAACGTTGAAATCTCTTTTTATAGAGACATTCACCCGTTTCTGGTTCTTACGCTCCGTTTTCATCTGTTTCACACTTGCCATCGTCAGCATGAAAATATTCAAAAAAGATACAGCCGCTTTCGTCATCTCGCTTCTGTGTTTCCTCGCATTGCCGGACAACGGACGTCTGCACCTCGACAAGTTTATGTATCCATTCTTTTGGATGGGGTATTTTATGCACAAATATATCGATGTAATCATGAAACACCGGGGAAAACTACTGGTCGCTTCACTCCTCGTTTTCGCTGTACTCCTCCCTTTCTATCAGAAAGAAGATTATATCTACATCACCGGAATGAGTATGTACGATTATCTGGGAGGAAAGTTCGTTTGTTATCCGCCATGGGAAAAATTGCCGATCATCTGTTATCGCTATTTGATCGGTTTCGCAGGAAGCCTGTTTATCTTCTTGCTACTGCAACGTATCTATCGTCCGCATTTCCGTGCAATCGAAAAAGTGGGCACATATACACTTGGCATCTATACCATACATATCTTGATTGAAGGCAACGTATTGAGTCGGTTCAACCTGTTGGACACCGGGTTCTTCATGTTCAACTTTATTATAACGCCAGCTATCTCCATTCTATTGATTCTTCTCTGCGTGGGAATAATCAGACTGTTGGAAATGACACGCTTCAGCAGCTTATTGTTTTTAGGAAAAACAAAAACAGTCATCATGCTATTAGCAATCTGCCTTATTAACGTATCCTGTATCAAAAAAATCAATTTATATCAAGGAGACAAAGACGATGAAAAAGAAGATAATTCAGGAAACAACAATTCTCCCCAAAGGAAAGACATCATCGTAGACACAGACTTCTTCTACCCTTTCGGGGATGAAAGCCAAAACTATACTGCGGAAATTACAATCAACACCCGCAACACTTTGCCCGAAGAAAATACCATAAAAACGGTTATTCCCGCACTAAAATACAATAAGTCGTGGCTCCTAATGCTTACCCAAGACGACTGCAAACAAGCCGCCTTCTCATGGACGTGGGCTGCCATCAATGGCAAACCTTTGACTAGCGGTTATTATTATCAACTCGGCCACCTGCAATATGATGACCTTCCACCCGATATTTATTATCTTGGTGAAACATTGGGAAGTACGGACGGAGCCGGAAACGAAGTCAGGTTCTCATTTACCACCACCCTCTCACCGGAATGGGAATGGATGGACGCCAAAACACAAATCTACAAAGGACAGACGCAAGAATATTATCGCTTCTTCATGAAATCAGGGCTGACATGGGGAGATGTCAAAGAGATGCTGAACTATGGAACAGGCATCTCCATACATGATGTGAATATAGATAATGAAGAAATCACTGTCGATAACCTACTTAAACATTACGACATTGCCTTGAATATCATCAAAGAGAAATTGTCTGGCAGAGGATGTAAAATGCTGGCTAAACCAAGCGGAATTGCTGAATATATCACCGCTGGACAAGTCCATTCTTCTATACAGACCATGACTTCCAACGACGGTGAAACACTATGTCCGGCAAAAACGGAAAACGATTTAAAAAAGGTGGTACTAAACAGAGGGTTCTATTCCATTGAGGATCTGAAAAAAGAAATCGACAAACAGCTACAATTATCACCGGAAGAACGAATGGCTATCAATGTCGGTGTTCATGGCACAGATGCTTCTTGGGCGGATCTGTTGCTCTGGATTAACAATAACTATGGAAAAAAGGGAGCGGACAACGTGTGGATACCCAACCAGGAAGAATATTATGAATACAATTTCTATCGTACACACGGCACAGCAGCAGTGACAAAGATAGATGAACATAAACTGAAACTGACCGTTCATCTGCCCAGTGAGGAAGACTTTTATTATCCTTCTCTCACAGTCAACCTATCTGGTATAAAGAAAGAAGATATTACCTCCCTTGAGGCCGGAAGCAGTGTTACAGGACTGTCTTATAGTAACTATGAAAATGGGATTATGCTCAATATCGATTGCAGGAAGTATCTGACAGAACATGCCGAAAACTTCGTGAAACGGTATGAAGCAAATACAGCAGATGCTTCTGTTAAAGCGGATGCCCTCTATTTTGTAAATATGCTAAAAGACTCGGATAAAAAGGAGGAATTAAAAAAGCGAATCAAGTGAACGGTTTATAAAAATCAGACACAGAAAAAGTAATAAATATATATTAACCATGAACGAAACCATTACCCTCTGCCTTGAAATTATTTTCTGGCTTGCCCTATTCATTGTGTTCTACACCTATCTGGGCTACGGAATTGTGCTTTACGTTCTCGTCAAGTTGAAAGAACTTTTCGTGAAACCTGTGAAGCGTTCGTTGCCGGCATCGGACGCTGGTTTGCCGGAAGTGACTCTCTTCATTACAGCATTCAACGAAGAAGATGTTGTAGACGAAAAGATGGAGAACAGTCTTGAACTGGACTACCCTGCGGACAAACTGCATATCGTATGGGTGACAGACGGAAGCGACGACAGTACAAACGAACGACTGCAAACCCGTTGGCAGGGAAAAGCGACCGTACACTTCCAACCCCTACGACAGGGTAAGACAGCCGCAATGACACGTGGAATGACGCTGGTGGACACTCCGCTCGTCGTCTTTACGGATGCCAACACCATGGTAAACCGGGAGGCAATACGGGAAATCGTACTTGCTTTCCAAGACCCGAAAGTGGGCTGCGTGGCCGGCGAAAAACGGATCGCCGTACAGACCAAAGACGGAGCCGCTGCCGGTGGGGAAGGTATTTACTGGAAATACGAATCAACACTGAAAGCACTTGACGCCCGCCTCTACTCTGCTGTAGGAGCAGCAGGCGAACTATTTGCCGTGCGTCGTGAACTATTCGAAGCAATGGAACCGGATACGTTGCTCGATGATTTTATTCTTTCGCTCCGGATCACCATGAAAGGTTATACCATTGCTTATTGCACCAATGCTTACGCCATCGAAAGCGGTTCGGCAGATATGCGCGAAGAAGAAAAGCGGAAAGTGCGCATCGCTGCGGGAGGATTGCAGTCTATCTGGCGACTTCGTCCGTTGCTGAATCCTTTCCGCTACGGGATACTTAGCTTTCAATATACGTCTCACCGGGTATTGCGATGGTCTATTACTCCGTTCCTGTTGTTTGCTCTCTTCCCGCTGAATATTGCAATTCTGCTGTTGGGCGGTTCCGCGATATTCTACGGAGTGCTGCTTGCCATGCAGGTTCTTTTTTACGGATTGGGATATTGGGGATATTATCTATCCACCAAACAGATAAAAAACAAGTTGCTTTTTATCCCCTACTATTTCCTATTTATGAATGTCAATGTGCTGAAAGGCATCCGTTATCTGAAAAAGAAAAAAGGAAGCGGAGCCTGGGAAAAGGCGAAACGCGCTGAAAAGTAAAACAAATGCTATTATCTTTTGTTATCCTTACTATAAGACATTAGTCTCTATCATCTAATAAAAAACAGACATGAACAGAATATTACATGATGCGAATAACGCACAAAGAATATTGAAACTGACGGCAGATACAATGCTATTGGTTGACAGGCACGGAGTCTGCGTAGACATTGAGCCTCATTGTGATCTATGGTTTCTGCAAGAGGATATACTTTTAGGAAAAAATATATTTGAGCTTTTACCAGAATATACGAGAGAGAGGGTGATGCCCATCTTCCAGATTGTACTCGAAGAACAAAGAAGCATCAGCAAGAACTTCAAGTTGGTGCTGAAAGACGAAACTTTTTACTTCAAATGCCTCATGTTCCCTTATGACGGTATGGTGCTTTGTCAATATCGCGACATCACGCAAAGAAGCAACGTAAAAAGACAGTTGGAACAAGCAAATCTCACCCTGCGGGCTATTCAAAAGGTAGCCCAGATAGGACAATGGACGTACAATACGAAACAGAATATTTTTCATTATCTTGGATATACCGGTGTTTTGTGCGAGGAAAATGTGCAAAACCTTGCCATTGAGAAATATGTGGAACTGATTGTAGAAGAAGACCGTCAGAGTTTTATGGAATGGTGTCGGGTGAACGAAAGGGAGCTCAACATGGAGAGCATCAGCTACCGGGTCCGCCTGAACGGAGAAATCTTCTATATGCGTATCCAGACTTATCTGCGTGAACAGCGCTCCGACGGTAGTTTCAACATCGAAGGCTATATCCAGAACATCACAGACATACAGCATCGCAGAAATGACATCAATACACTGACTCATGCCATCAACAACGCCAAAGAAAGTATCTTTGCCGCCAAGCCCGATGGCACGATTATCTTCGCCAACCGTCGTTTCCTATACAATCATGGTATTTCAGAAAACGAAGACATCAGTCAATTAAAGATTTACAATGTCGCCGCAGATATGCCTACACAAGAGGCTTGGAACGAACGTTGCAAAGATGTCATACACGGTGGCAGCAGTAACTTTGTGGCCCATCACCCATCTAAAATCAATAAAGGAATATTGGCTTATGAAGGTACGATGTACAACGTGACCAATGATTCCGGAGAAGAAAGTTACTGGTCGTTTGCCCATGATATTTCCGAGAGGATTCGGTACGAAGCCCAAATCAAACGGCTCAACCAAATCATGGATACAACCATCAACAATCTCCCTGCCGGGATTGTAGTAAAGGAAATCAACAACGACTTCCGATACATTTACCGGAATCGGGAGGCCTACAACCGCGATCTTTATAAGAACGACCCTGTCGGCAAGAATGACTTCGATTTCTACCCGCCTATCGTAGCCGAAAAGAAGAGACAAGAAGATATCCAGGTGGCTACCACCGGAAAAGGTCTGCACTGGACTGCTGAAGGAAAGGACAGAAACGGAAACATGATTATCCTCGACAAACGGAAAATCCGAGTGGACGGTGACGAATTATCTTCGCCTATCATCGTCAGCATCGAATGGGACATCACGGAACTGGAAATAATAAAACGGGAACTTCAATCGTCGAAAGAGAAAGCGGAAATGTCTGATAGCCTGAAGTCGGCCTTCCTCGCCAATATGAGTCATGAAATACGTACGCCGCTGAATGCTATCGTAGGTTTCTCGCATCTCATTGCCGAAAGCGACGATGCGGAAGAACGGAAGACGTATTATAACATCGTAAACGCGAACAACGAACGTCTCCTGCAACTTATTAACGAGATTCTCGACCTCTCGAAGATTGAATCGGGAACCATCGAGTTTTCCTTCGGACCGGCTAGTCTCCATAATCTCTGCCGGGAAGTGCACGATGCTCATATATTCCGTACTCCGCAGGGAGTAAGCCTTGTCTATGAATCCTCGGACGAAAGTCTGATGATTGAAACGGACAAGAATCGAGTATTCCAGGTGATTTCAAATCTGATTGGAAATGCTGTCAAGTTTACGAAGGAAGGAAGCATCAGTTATGGTTACAAACTGGCGGACAATCAGATTGTATTCCACGTAACGGATACCGGAACAGGAATTGAACCGGAGAAAGTGGGGCGTGTGTTCGAGCGTTTTGCAAAGCTGAACAATCATGCGCAGGGCACAGGATTGGGGTTATCTATCTGTAAGTCTATTGTTGAACGGCTCGGTGGAAAGATTTCCGTCAACTCCGAATTTGGCAAGGGGACGACGTTTACATTTACTTTACCATACACGATTGCAAATCCTGCAAATGTGGATTCTTCAAAGAAAGAGAATGGTGAAGGAAACATCGCTGGAATAGCATCTGCCGGAAAAACTGCTGATTCGAGTGTTGACAATTCTGCAAATACACGGCATGCCTGTATTTTGGTTGCCGAAGATACGGACAGTAACTTCGACTTATTGAAGGCTATTCTAGGTAAAGACCATCAGCTTATACGTGCGCATGACGGAATGGAAGCTGTCACGATGTTCGATGAAGTGAAACCGGATCTTATCTTGATGGATATCAAGATGCCGAATCTGGACGGACTGGAAGCTACAAAAATCATCCGTGAACTGTCTGCCACTGTTCCTATTATTGCTCAAAGTGCCTTTGCATACGAACAGGACCGGAAAGCGGCTGAAGAAGCGGGGTGCAATGATTTTATAGCTAAACCAATAGCGGATGATAAGTTGAAAGCAATGATTCATAAATGGTTGCTTCCTTCGTAGAGAGCTTAATCCCTCATGATATAACCAGCAAATAATTTAGATTAAATGAAAGCCTTTTACAGACTGTTTTATTACATATCCATCGTGCTGACCAGTATTT
>ERZ791605.1415-NODE-1415-length-12203-cov-2.763747_pt1 | contig 12203 bp, 9 predicted proteins | sample MGYA00509965_ERZ791605 | MGnify/ENA primary metagenome ERZ791605 (study PRJEB30046, sample SAMN00791923) | human gut metagenome | study: EMG produced TPA metagenomics assembly of the A metagenome-wide association study of gut microbiota in type 2... | reverse complement strand
CTGGTTATCACTCATGGTCATGAGGACCATATTGGAGCGATTCCTTATTTCGAGAAGGAATTGAACGTACCGATCTATGCGACAAAACTTACCATGGCATTGATCGAGAACAAATTAAAAGAGCACGGTATTTTAAATAACGTGGAGCGCCATGTTGTGACACATGGTGACAAAGTAAAACTTGGAATCTTTACTGTAGAATTTATTAAGACAAATCACAGTATTGCAGATGCAGCAGCACTGGCAATTTTCTCGCCGGCAGGTGTCATTATCCATACCGGTGACTTTAAAGTGGATTATACACCGGTTTACGGTGAACCGATTGATTTACAGAGAATGGGCGAACTGGGCAAAAAGGGTGTTCTTGCACTGATGTGTGATTCTACGAATGCACTCCGTCCGGGCTTTACAATGTCAGAGCGTACCGTTGGTGCAACGTTTGATAAGATTTTCACAGATAATAAAAACAGCCGTTTGATTATTGCAACTTTCGCATCCAATGTAGACCGTGTACAGCAGATTATCAATTCTGCGGTAAAGTACGGCAGAAAAGTCTGTGTTGAAGGACGAAGCATGGTCAATATCATTGAAGTTGCCGAGAATCTGGACTACTTAAAGATTCCGGAAGGCACACTCATTGATACGGAAGAAATGAAAAATTATACACCGGAGCAGATTGTACTGATTACAACGGGCAGTCAGGGTGAGTCTATGGCGGCACTTTCAAGAATGGCAGCTTCCCTGCACAGAAAAGTGTCTATCCAGCCGGGTGACTGTGTTGTCTTTTCATCAACACCGATTCCGGGTAACGAAAAGTCTGTCGCAAAGGTTATTAATGAACTCGGTATGAAAGGGGCTAAGGTTATTTTCCAGGATACCCACGTATCAGGACATGCCTGTCAGGAGGAAATTAAGTTGCTCTACTCCCTGATTAAGCCGAAATATGCAATTCCGGTTCATGGCGAATACAGACATTTAATGGCACAGAAAGAAGTTGTACAGTCTTTAGGTTATGATAAAGAGGATATTTTCATTGCAAAATGTGGTGATGTACTGGAATTAAGCGAAGAAAAAGCAGGCATTGTAGGACATGTACAGACTGGCGAGATTCTTGTTGACGGTTTAGGTGTCGGTGATGTCGGCAATATTGTACTGCGTGACCGTCAGAATCTTGCAGAAAACGGTATTATCATCGTTGTACTCACACTTGAAAAGTACAGCGGACAGCTGGTAGCAGGTCCGGATATTGTGACAAGAGGTTTTGTCTATGTCCGTGAAGCAGAAGAACTGTTAGATGAAGCAAGAGAAGTGGTATCCGGTTCTGTAGAAACCTGTATGGATAAAAACATTACAGACTGGAGCAAAATTAAGAACATTATCAAGGATGATTTAAGCGAATATCTTTGGAAGAAGATGAAAAGAAACCCAGTTATACTTCCGATTATTATGGAAGCACATATGTAACGTAAAATGGAGATGTAAATGGGAAGAATCGATGAGCTGAAAGCAGAATTAATACAGGCGGTTTTAGACAGTGAAGAATACCGCGAATATAAGAGGCTGGAGGCGGAAGTGTCCAAAAATGCCGATTTAAAAAGGGCAATTGATGAATTTCGGAGACGGAATTTTGAAATACAGTACAACGATGAAATTCAGGAGATTGATGAGAATATTTCGCAGCTGGAAGCGCAATACGCTGATATGAGAAATCAGGGACTGGCAAAAAGTTACTTTTCGGCAGAACTGTGTCTGTGTCGTCTGGTACAGGATGTCTGCGTATCGCTTGTGGATGCGGTAGATTTTGATGTGGACTTTTTAAATGAAAGCGGCAGATAAATGCCGGGCAGTATGGGAGATTGACAAAAAATGAACAAAAAAAGTATCCGGATGATTTTAGGTGTTTCGCTTAATGTAATTGTAATTGCGGTAGGTGTGTTTATCATTTTTACGGCAGGAAGCAAAGCGTATACCTTTGGTCATAATATTTTTGATGAAGAAGCCGTTTCTTCCGAGGCACAGGCAAGGGAAACACAGGTTACGATTTCAGATGGCATTACGTCTAAGCAGCTTGCAAAGCTCCTTTATGACAAAGGACTTGTAAAAGATAAGACCTGTTTTTATTATCAGATCATATTATCCGATTATAAGGATAAATTTGTAGGAGGTACGTATACCTTAAATACGGCGATGACACCGACAGAAATGATGAAAGTGCTGTCGGGTGCAGATACAGGAGAGGATAAATAATGGGAACAATTGTCAATGAACGGATTGTTGATTACATTAATTCTTTAGATAAAGGGAATTCTCCGGTTTGTAATGCAATAGAAAAGGAAGCGTTGGCGGACGGTGTTCCGATTATCAGAAAAGAGATGGGTAATCTGCTCAAGGTGCTGCTTTTGTTAAAGCGGCCGCAAAAAATTCTCGAAGTGGGAACGGCAGTAGGTTACTCATCTATTCTTATGAGTGAAAATATGCCTCAAAACTGCCGCATTACGACAATTGAGAATTATGAAAAACGGATTCCTGTTGCAAAGAACAATTTCAAACGGGCAGGAAAAGAAGAGGTCATCACGCTTTTAGAGGGTGATGCGATGGATATTTTAAAAGAACTTGATGGAACGTATGATTTTATCTTTATGGATGCGGCAAAAGGACAGTATATTAATTTTCTGCCCGAACTGCTGCGGTTAATGCCTGCGGGCGGACTGCTCATTTCAGACAATGTATTACAGGAAGGTGATATTGTAGAGTCCCGTTACGGTGTAACAAGAAGAAACCGGACAATCCACACAAGAATGAGAGAATATATTTATACACTGACTCATGCAGAACAGTTAGAAACGAGTATCGTTCCGATTGGTGACGGTATTACATTAAGTGTTAAGAAAGGATAGTGTGAAAAATAACGCTGATGCGCTTATTCTTCACACGGAGATTCGTTTCTGAGCGAAAACAAATCTCCCTGATAGCAGATGAGAAATCGCCTGCGCGAATTTCTCATCGCTTCTTCGCAACAAGTCGCTCAGAAATGAGGATAAGAGAATGGCTGGACATTTTTATAACGGACGCGAACTGGAACTGCTGATTCCGGCAAGCAGTCTGGAAGTTTTAAAGACAGCGGTAATATTCGGTGCGGACGCAGTATATATTGGTGGTGAAGCCTTTGGACTGCGTGCAAAAGCAAAGAATTTTTCGATGGAAGATATGAAGGAAGGTATTGCATTTGCACATGCACATGATGTGAAAGTTTACGTGACGGCAAATATTCTGGCACACAATTATGATTTAGAGGGTGCAAGAGCCTATTTTGAAGAATTAAAGACAATCGGACCGGATGCGCTGATTATTTCCGATCCGGGGATGTTTACGATTGCAAAGGAAGTGATGCCGGATACGGATATCCACATCAGCACACAGGCAAACAATACCAATTATATGACGTATCAGTTCTGGTGGAAGCAGGGTGCAAAGCGTGTTGTAACGGCAAGAGAGCTTTCTTTAAATGAAATCAAGGGAATCCGTGCGCATATCCCGGATGATATGGAAATTGAAACGTTTATTCACGGGGCTATGTGTATTTCCTATTCGGGAAGATGTCTGCTCAGCAGCTTTATGGCAGGACGCGATGCAAACCGCGGAGCGTGTACACATCCATGCCGTTGGAAGTATTCTGTTGTGGAAGAATCCAGACCGGGCGAGTATATGCCGGTTTACGAAAATGAACGCGGAACGTATATTTTTAATTCCAAGGATTTATGTATGATTGAACATATTCCTGAACTGATTGAAGCCGGCATTGACAGCTTTAAAATCGAAGGAAGAATGAAGACGGCATTATATGTGGCAACGGTTGCAAGAACGTACCGTCTGGCAATTGATGAATTTTTACAGGACCCTGAATTATATAAGAGCCGGATTCCTTTTTACAAGTCTGAAATCCAGAAATGTACGTACAGACAGTATACAACAGGCTTTTTCTTTGGAAAACCGGATGAAAACACCCAGATTTATGATTCCAATACGTATGTCAAGGAATATACGTACCTCGGCATTGTAGGAGAGTGTAATGACAAGGGATTGTATCATATTGAACAACGTAACAAATTCTCTGTCGGGGAAACGATAGAAGTTATGCGCCCGGATGGTACGAACCTGGAAGTTACCGTCAAGGCAATTTACAACGAAGACGGAGAAGCGATGGAAAGTGCACCGCATCCGAAACAGCAGCTTTATATTGATTTAGGTGTTCCGCTTTGCCAGTATGACATATTAAGAAGAAAAGAAGATTAGATTGGAAAAGCAATAAAAGGCATTCCGGCACATACTATATATAAATATGTGTCAGGGGTGCCTTTCTTTGAAAGCATTTGAAAAGCCGCTATCGGCAAAAGAAGAAAAGGAAATGATAGAACGTTTTCATAATGGGGATATGGAAGCGAGAAATATATTGGTGGAGCGCAATATGAGGCTCGTGGCACACATGGTCAAAAAATATCTTCAGGCAGACCGTGATACGGATGATTTAATCTCTGTCGGCACGATTGGGCTGATTAAGGCGGTCAATTCATTCAAACCGGATAAAAGTATCCGGCTGGCAACCTATGCCGCAAAATGCATTGATAATGAACTGCTGATGATGCTCCGCATGGAAAAGCGCAAATCCAAAGAAGTGTCGATGTATGAGCCGATTGGAAAAGATAAAGAGGGCAACGAAATCAGCCTGATAGATATTGTCGGTGAAGAAAAAGAAGATGTAGTAGAAGATTGTCTTTTTGCACAAAGGGTGTTGTGTCTGTATCAGAATCTTGATAAAGTATTAAATGAAAGAGAAAAAACCATTATTATCCGGCGGTATGGTTTAAACGGCAAAGAACCGATGACCCAGAGTGAACTGGCAGACCGGCTGGGTATCAGCAGAAGTTATATCAGCAGGATTGAAAAAAAGGCACTTTTAAAGCTTAAAAAACTGCTGGAGGATGCCAAACTATAAAAGCAAAAGAAGGGAATTGCCATGCAGGAAAAACATGAAGTCATAAAAGAAAGACTGCGTTTTGTGAGGGAACGCATGAAAGCAGAAAATGTAGACATATTTGTAGTATTTACCGATGATTATCATATGTCTGAGTATTCGGGCGCATATTTTGCAGACCGGGAATACCTGTCCGGGTTTACCGGCTCTGCGGGAACTTTGGCAGTGACACAGACAGAAGCAGCACTTTTTACGGACGGCAGATATTTTGTTCAGGCACAGGCACAGCTTGAAGGTACGGGCATTACGCTGATGAAAATGGGCTGTGCAGGCGTGCCGACGCTTACAGAGTATATCCGTGAGCGGCTGGGCGCAGGCGGTGTGCTCGGCATGGATGCAAGAACGTGTGCGGCACAGACAGGAATGGAGTGGATAAAACTTACAGAGGCGTGCGGCGGCAGGATCAAAGGGGATTTTATGCCGGTACAGGAACTGTGGAAAGACAGACCGGCATTTCCGGCTTCCAAAGCGTATGAACTGGAACTTAAATACAGCGGGGAGAGCCGTGAGGATAAAATTCACAGAATTTATCAGGAAATGGAGACGGAACACGCGGCATATCATGCGGTGGCTTCGTTAGACGACATCTGCTGGATTTTAAATCTGCGCGGCGATGATGTGGCATGTAATCCGGTGATTATGGCATATCTGCTGTTTGCACCGAATGCAGTGTATCTGTATACAGAGGAATCCCGTTTTACGCAGGCAATGAAAGCTGATCTGGCACAGGATGGGATACAGCTTCGTCCGTATAATCAAATCTATGCGGATTTACGCAGTCTTGCGGGTAAGAAAACTTCGGTGTGGATGGATATGAAAAGAGTGAATCTGGCGCTTTTCCAGAGTGTGCCGGAAACTGCAGAATGCATTTGTAAGGAAAATCCGTCCGTGCATATGAAAACGGTCAAAAATCCGACAGAACTTGCGAATCTGCGGGATGTCCACATTGATGACGGACTTGCCGTGACGAAATTTATGTATTGGCTCAAAAATACAATGAAGCAGTACGAAGCAGGAAAAGAATGGAATGTCACGGAAGTGACGGCGGCAGAGTATCTGGATAATTTAAGAAGTCATATTCCGGATTACAAAGAATTGAGTTTTGATACCATCAGTGCATACGGTAAAAATGCGGCAATGATGCATTATCACGCAGAAAAAGACCACTGTGCGGTGCTGTATCCAAGGGGGATGCTTCTGGTGGATTCGGGCGGACAGTACCTTCGTGGTACGACAGATATTACCCGTACCTTTGCACTGGGTGAAGTGACGGCGGAAATGAAGAAATATTTTACACTGACGCTAAAGGGCATGTTAAACCTTGCCAATGCCCGTTTTTTAAAGGGTTGTACGGGCTTTAGCCTGGACATTCTGGCAAGAGGTCCGCTGTGGGAGCAGGGCATAGATTACCGGTGCGGCACGGGTCACGGAATCGGGTATCTGCTCAATGTGCATGAGACGCCAAACGGTTTCCGGTGGAAACACAATCCGGGTAAAAATGATTTGTGTGTATTTGAAGAAGGTATGGTCACTTCCGATGAGCCCGGTGTATACATTGAGGGCGCTTACGGTATCCGTATTGAAAATGAAATAGAGTGTGTCGGTGACGGTGAGAATGAGTACGGTACATTTTTAAAATTTGAACCGCTGACCTTTGTTCCGATTGATCTGGACCTGGTAGACACGGCATGGCTGGAGAAAAAAGATATCGAAAGGCTTAATGCATATCATACAGCGGTTTACAGCAGATTGTCACCGTATTTATCCGGTGAGGAACTTGAATTTTTAAAGCAGTATACAAGACCGGTAGAATAAACAGCCGTATCAGGCGGGAAAAGAGGGAAAATGAGTAAACAGCAAATGAGTAAAAACGAACCTGTGGATAAAACAGTCGATTTAAAACTGGGCAAATGGAGAGAAAAATCCATTGCGCTGGAAGAAGAACGCAAAAAAGAGGAGGAAGAACGCAGACAGCAGGGAAAATTCAAGTGTTTCATGCAGGATTTTACCGGTTGGGTGCATAAAGAACCTAAAACTGCGGCAGGTGCAGCAATCGGTGTACTGGTGCTGGTGGCCATGCTTGTAAGCTTTATTTGTGTGGTGACGTCAAAAGTAAAACCGGAAGACTACATTACGGTATCCTACACCGGAGCGGACGGATATGCCGTAGCAGAGTGCAGTGAAGATACGGAAAAACTGTACCGTAAGCTTGCAGGAAAGACAAAAGACACAGATAAACAGAACTGTTACAGAAGTCTTGCAGAATCGGTAACGGCAGCCGTTCATCAGATGAATATTGCAAACGGTCAAAAAGTAAAGGTTGAGGTTTTATTTGATAAGGAGCTTGCAAAAGAACTGGGAGTTAAAATCAAAGCAAAAGACTATACCGTGCGTGCCAAAGGTATTGATGCAGGTACAAAGATTGATTTATTCTCCAATGTAGAAGTGACCTTTGCTGGAATCAGCCCGGATGCGTATGCACTGGTTACCAACAAGTGGGGCGATGAGTATCTTGGCAGCCTTATATTTACGGCGGATATGACGGAAAACATTCAAAAAGGTGATGCAGTGACAATCCGCTGTGAAACCGGCAAAGAAGAACTCGGACGGCACGGTTATATCACAGATACATTAGAGGTAACAGTGCGCGCCGAGGGTTTAAGTGAGTATGTACAGACACCGGTTGACATAGACAATGCAGTGCTGTCAGAAATGCAGGGACAGATTGAGGATACGATTTCTGCACAGACAGAGAATACAACCTTCCGTATGTTATATAAAGCCACAGGAAAGACTTCTTATTTAAGAAGCAGCAATATTGAAGAAGCTTCGGATATTGAATGTCTTGGCATATACTTTTTAAAGAAAAAAGAAACAGCAGACGCGGTGGCAGGACCGGACAATTACCTGTATTTTCTTTATCAGGCAGTGATAGAAAATGATGACAATGAAGAAGATGTTTATTTTGCATTTGCTTATTCAGATGGATATGTGACATCACAGGGAATATTTGACATTGTCCATGATGAAAATGAAAAACGCTACAGCTGTTCGGATGATTATGACAGAATTTATGAGGAAGCAATAGAACAAAATGAAACACAGTACCGGATTGAACAGATACAGTAACCGGTTGATGGAATGAGGTGGAAAGATGGTTACAATTGAACAGTTATTCAGACAGGCACAGCAGGCAGGCGCAGCAGAAATATATCTGATGGCGGGCAGAAAACCGGCAGCACGGATTGGTGGAAAGATAAAGAATCTCGATTATCCGGAATTAAGCAGCACAGAAGCAGAAAAAATTCTGCTTGAAATGCTGGATGCAAAACAGGCGGCACAGTACAGGGAAACAAAAAGTGTGGATGAAGTGATTGCATTTCATGGAATCGGCAGATTCCGCGTGCATATTTACCAGAATGACGGTGTGCCGTCAGCCTGTGTAAAAATTATCAATAAGAAAGAGGGACTTCCGGAAGAACTAAAAGCACTGGCAGGGATTACGCAGGGACTGGTACTTGTCTGCGGAAAGCCGCACAGCGGAAAGAGTGCCACACTTGCGGCACTGGCAGAACAGATGCTTGCAGGACGTTTTATGCATCTTGTAACGCTGGAAAGTCCCGTAGAATATCCGATAGAAGCAGGAAAAGGGCTGTTAAGCCGCCGCTGTATCGGAAAAGATACCGGTTCTTATAAGGAAGGAATGGACAATCTGCTGCATGAATCAGCAGATGGTGTTTTAATCGGTGAACTTGAAACACCGGAAGCTGTACAGGCGGCACTGCGTGCGGCAAAGATGGGACTTGTTGTGCTTGGAACGGTAAACAGCGTGGATGCAGATACGGCTGTTGAGCGGATTGCACAGTTATCTGGAATGGAAGCGCCGTTGCAAAAGACCCGGGTCTGGAAAATGACAAAGGCAGTAATTCAGCAAAAGTATGAGCTGTGTGAAAGTACAGGCAAATTTGTATATAACTGTGAAATTTTAAAATATAATAGTTGACAAATTAAAAATATATCTGTAATATGAATAGTGAGAAGAATAAAACTATATTATATTACAGAGGTGAGCAATGTTTTCAAAGGTTTACAGTACTACGATTACGGGCATTACAGCCTATGTAGTTACAGTAGAAGTGGATGTGGGGAGAGGACTGCCGGTATTTGATATGGGCGGTTATCTTTCCACAGAAGTAAAAGAGGCGAAGGAGCGTGTGCGGATTGCCCTGCGTAATTCCGGTTATGAACAGAAACCGCGGCGCATTACGGTCAATATTTCTCCGGCGGACATACACAAATACGGGACAGGATTTGATCTGCCGATTGCCATAGGGATTCTTGGCGCACAGAATGAAGTCAATATGACGGCATTTGAAGATATGGTCATTATTGGGGAGTTAAGCCTTGATGGCACGGTCAACCCGGTAAAAGGAATTCTGCCATCGGTATGTGAAGCATTACAGCAGGGAAAGAAGCGCTGTATTCTGCCGGCAGAGAATATGGCAGAGGGAAGTGTTGTAAAGGGAATGGAACTGATACCGGTACGGACACTGAAAGAAGCGGTGGTATATTTACAGACGGGAAAAAGTCCGGCGCAGGAAAGCAATAGTCCTCTAAAAGGAAACTATGATACGGCAGGGAAAGAAAGTCCACAGGAACAGCTGGACTTCCTGGAGATAAAAGGGCAGGAGAGTGCAAAGCGGGCAACGATGATTGCTGCGGCGGGGATGCACAACATTTTATATGTAGGACCGCCGGGAAGCGGTAAGACGATGCTTGCTAAAAGAATTTCATCGATTATGCCGGAATTATCGTTTGAGGAACAGCTGGAACTGACAAAGATATACAGTATTGCAGGACAGTTAAATCCCAATCATCCGTTGATGACGAAAAGACCGTTCCGGGCGCCGGGGCATGGTGTGACCCAGGCGGCACTTTTGGGCGGAGGCAGAGTGCCAAGACCGGGAGAGGTCACGCTTTCAGGAAAAGGCGTTTTATTTTTAGATGAACTCACAGAGTATCGTCAGACAGTTCTGGAGGGGCTTAGAGAGCCTCTTGAGGAGAAAAAAGTGATTCTTACACGTTTAACGGAAACGTGTGTCTATCCGGCAGATTTTATGCTGGCAGCAGCGATGAATCCATGTCGCTGTGGATATTTTCCAGACAGAAGCAGATGTACCTGCACACAGCAGGATGTTACACGATTTTTGGGCAGAATCAGTCGTCCGTTATGGGACCGCTTTGATATCTGTATACAGGTTACGGATGCAGGTGTCCATAAAATGCAGTATCAAAGCTGTAATAAAAAAGGGTCATCGGCTTACATGAAAGAAAAGGTGGAGTGTGCAAGAGCATGGCAGGCGGAGCGTTTTGCAAAGGAGAATATTTATTTTAATGCGCAGATGAGTGCCATGCAGCTTGAAAAATATTGCAGGCTGGGAGAAAAAGAACAGGAGTTTATGGAAAAAGTCTATGATAAATTCCACCTGACATCAAGAGGATATCACAAGATTTTAAAGACGGCGCGCACGATTGCGGATATTGAAGAGTGTACAGAAATTGAAATTGCCCATTTAAGCGAGGCACTTTCTTACCGCAGCTACCGTTCGGTAATCGAATAAAATGATACCGGGGTTAAATAGCAGTTTATTTACACAGAAGAAATGGAGAATATATGCAGGAAAAAGAAGAATTATACTGGTACTGGCTGTGCAATCTTTCAGGGATAGGCAATAAGCGGATAAAAAGACTGCTGGATGTATTTAAAAGTCCAAAGGCGGTTTTTTATGCGGCGCCGGAAGCACTGCACGGCTGTACAGGTCTTACACAGCCAAACATAGAAACGATTATGAAAAACAGAAATATGGAAAAAGTTTATAAAAGTTTTACACAATTACAGCATAAGGGAATATCGTTTATATATAAGGAAGGAAAACAGTATCCCCAAAACCTTCTGCAATTATATGATATGCCTTACGGATTATACAGCAAAGGACAGCCTTTGTGCGCAGATGAACCGGCAGTTGCCATGGTGGGGGCAAGAGGATGTTCCGGCTATGGAAGGTCGGTTGCGTACAGCTTCGCAAAGGCATTTGCACAACTTGGCATTACTGTGGTAAGCGGCATGGCATCGGGTATTGATACTGCGGCACATGAAGGTTGTATTGCGGGCGGGGGAAGAACGGTGGCGGTACTTGGAAACGGCGTGGATATCTGCTATCCGCGTGAAAATATCCGGCTTTATATGCAGATTCAGGAGAAGGGAACAATTCTTTCGGAATATCCGCCGGGGACAGTACCGGCAGCAGGTAGATTTCCGGTTAGAAACCGCATTATCAGCGGGATATCAGATGCGGTGATTGTTGTAGAAGCTAGAAAAAGAAGCGGTTCACTTATAACGGCAGATGCGGCATTGGAGCAGAATAGGGATGTTTATGTTGTGCCAGGGAATATCGGGCAGCCGCTCAGTGAAGGATGTAATGAACTGATAAAACAGGGGGCAATTGTAATTACAAAACCGGAAGATATTTTTCAGACAAAGGCGTTAAAAGATAAAATTTTTATGAATAAAACAGTCGGGAAAGGGGAAGAAAAAGAAAAAATACAAAAAAAATTCCTTGCAACCCCCAAAGATATGGTGTATAGTTGTTTCGATTTGTATCCAAAAAGCCTTGATGAACTTTTAGCAGAAACAGGGCTTGAAATAGCAGATTTAAATCAGATGATTCTGGAAATGCAGCTTGAGGGGCTGATTACGGAAATCTCAAAAAACTGTTATGTAAGGAACGATTTAGAGATTTGAGGAGGAAAAAAAGAGACTATGGCAAAATATCTGGTAATCGTAGAGTCCCCGGCAAAGGTAAAGACGATTAAAAAATTTCTGGGGGCAAATTATGAGGTTATGGCATCTCAGGGGCACATCAGAGATTTACCGAAAAGTCAGATGGGAATTGATATAGATAACGATTTTGAACCGAAATATATAACAATCCGTGGGAAAGGAGATATTCTTGCTGCTTTAAGAAAAGAAGTCAAAAAAGCAGATAAAGTGTATCTGGCAACTGACCCCGACCGTGAAGGAGAGGCAATTTCATGGCATCTTTCAAATTCATTAAAGCTTGATGAAAAGAAGATGCGCCGTATTACCTTTAACGAAATTACAAAAACAGCA
>ERZ791605.1403-NODE-1403-length-12286-cov-2.422369_pt1 | contig 12286 bp, 6 predicted proteins | sample MGYA00509965_ERZ791605 | MGnify/ENA primary metagenome ERZ791605 (study PRJEB30046, sample SAMN00791923) | human gut metagenome | study: EMG produced TPA metagenomics assembly of the A metagenome-wide association study of gut microbiota in type 2... | reverse complement strand
TGACACACCAAAGTCCCTTGTTTCGTACACAGAAGTCCCTTGTTTCAAGGCTCACTCGGATATTGTACGATCGTCCTCACCTGCAGGGGAATCAACATCTTCTTTCCTTTCCTCCAACCGTTTCCCTGTAGCTCTGTCTTTAGCTCCGGGTTTCCCCCACCCATTTGGACAAGACAACCGTTTCCCTGCCGATGCCGGCATCAAATCCGGACCGTAAAGGACCGCCAATTCCTGCCACCCGTAACTCCTGACTTCGAATTCATTCAGCATCATAATCCCCATCATTTTATCGTCCTATAAAGATAAGAAATAATTACTGATATTCAAAACATAATGACATCTACATTCTACCTTTTCCTACCTGTTACCGCACCGATCTTCGCCGATATTCCCCAAACCGTATTCCTGCCTGTTGCGAGGCCCTACCTTCGTGTTGTCATCGATAATGAAAACAGATAAATACCCTCGAAAACAAACAGCAAAACAGTATCGAACAAAATTCAAACAGGCTCTAAGACCATTTCAAAACCGATTTAGATCATTTCTGATAGCCCTTACAAATACCGTCCCCAAAGCCAGATATCTGTAAGGGCAAAAAATAATTATCCAAACATCAACTATTTGGTGTATTTCTCATATTTACCATCAACCATCACATCTTTTACTGCATTCAGATAATCGAAACCATATTTCATATCCGGTAACAGATAAGCGCCTTCCACCCATTCATTCCAAGCATAAACCGTAATCAGCTTCGGCTGATCAGGATGTTTGTCACAATATTCTTTCGCCTTTTGCAAAAAAGCAGCAAAACTTTGCGGAGATTGGTTCAGATGAACCACATCTTTCTGTGTCTTATGAGGAAAACGAGGCGTATCATCCCAACCAATGGATGCATTCGGGAAATAAGGGATAGAAACCGCTTCATCCCATTTCTGAAGACGTTCCAACGCTTCCGTACCCCAACGAACATAATCTTCATAGATCGGACCACCCCAATTATATTGCGTCAAACTGTTAACTCCTAATTTTTCGATCTGTTCCACTCGCTTTTCATTTGGCACACCACCTGCAATTAATTGAATATGTAAATCCGGGAATCCTGCTTTTTTCACCTCGCTTCTAAAATAATCCAAGCCTTTACAGGTTCCCTCTAGGTCCCCGAATGTTTTGATCAGATTATCCAAACTAAAGATGGAGAATACTGGTTTACCATCCAATTTCAGATAATTCGGCTGTTTGAAATACTGTTCGATCACGCGTTTTACTACTATCCGGAAATTTTCCCAATCGATCGCTCCATCCCATAAACGAGAGTTATCATCTTTGTAACGATGTACATTCCAGTAGTTTCGTGCCACATCGTGGTCTGCCCACATGATATAGAAATTCATTTTATGATTATTCTTAGCTTTCAGGAAACCATCATTCAAGCAGCCTTCCAGAAACGGACCGTTATTGAACCAGTACCAGTCGAATATAAACGTATTCACACCGTGGTCGGTAGCAGCATCGATCCATTTCTCCATTACTTGAGGATCATTGTCCAGCTCGTATCCCCACAAAGGTACTTTCGGCTGATAATGTCCTTCAAAACGAGGATTTCCTTTTTTGATAATTTCCCACTCTCCGGTTCCTTCCGGCCATAGCACTTCATGTCCCATCGGATCATCATGGCAAGAAGGCCAGATATAAGCCGCCACATAATACTCGGGGACGACATTGGCACGAACTTCCTTTTCCCCATTTTTCTTCGCCTGCACATTCAGGCATCCACACATCAATAAACACATGCACATAGTGCAAACCATCAACCAACTCGATTTGTTTTTCATAATATCACAATTTAATGATTAATTCCATCCTGGATTTTGTTTCAGATTCGGATTTAATGTTAATTCATCCTGCGGAATAGAATACAAATAATCCTGTTTATCTCTAAATTGATAGCCACTAGGCATTACACCTTTATAATAGTCAATCAACCCATTTTCGTCTACCTTTGAACTGAAATTAGGATTTTGAGCCAGATCAACGGGATATCCTTTCGGCCGTTTATTTTTAAAGAGCGCACTTGCCGCCCATCTCATATAATCTTCATCCCGTTGTCCTTCCAAAGCCATTTCCACTCTTCTTTCCCTTCGGATCTCATATAATTCATCCGTAATGGAATACCCATAGTCCACCTTATTCTTATCTAAGCTTTGTGCATTCACGGAAAAATCAGGCATTCCGGCACGTTTCCTCAACAAATTCAGAGCTTCGTATGCAACCGAATTATCCAATTCACATTTGGCTTCTGCATAATTGAGCAGGACTTCACCATAACGCAACAGAATAAGTCCAGTTTCGGCCTGTGTTTCCCAAGATTTCCCGGCTGCCGGGGAATTTGGATTTGCAGTCTTTTTTACCTGGAAACCTGTCGGGCATAATTGTAAGGCACCACCTTCAATGGTCGGCCCACTAAAATAGGCATTCTCTCCTACAGACATCAAATCGCCAGGAATCCAAACAGTCGATTTTAAGCGAACGTCACAATCTTCTGCGATCTTCGTCAGGAATACATTCCCCTTATTCGCTGCCGCCGTGTTCAAATAGTCATACGGCTTACCATTTTTACCTAAATAGGAGGAAACAAGTTCCCAAGTAATTCCTTTTGAGTTGCTGTTATAAGTAATAAATCCCTGAGTCGAATTGCCAGCCCCCTCCGCAGCATTGAAAGCACGATAAAGAAGCACTTCATTTACATCCGACATATTATCGAAACCAAACAATTTATAATAGTCTTCATCCGGATTTCCCGTATTATAAATACCGACTTTATAATCACCCTTCATTAGTTCTTCCGCTGCTTCCACACAAATTTTAAAATATTTGGTCGGATCAGCTCCGACAGTTCCAAAATCCGTATTTGCATGGTATTTCTGCCAAGAACCTTCAAATAAAGCAACACGGGTCTTAAACGCCAACGCAGCTTCTTTATTAATCCGGTTATTCCCGACATCTTTTCTCAACTCAAGATGCGTAATGGCATTATCAAGGTCTGCCAATATCGAATCAGCTATCAACAAACGAGAATCCCTAGGACGCATCAACTCTTCGGTATCGTCCATTTCTATCACATGTGAATACCAGGGAACATCCCCGTATTTCTTCAATAAATTAAAATAAAACCAAGCACGAAAAAAATAGGCCTCTCCCAAATACTGCTTATATGCATCATATCCGCTTTGACATTTCGTATAATGTTCAAAGAAGATATTTACATTACGGATGCTTGTCCATTCTCCAGTCCAATTACCGGTAGTTTTTGAACGAACTCCATTCATAATTACACTCGGACTGCCGGTTATCATATCATCATTATCCGTTGCCATCTCCGCAACCATCTGTGTCCAAGGACAAAATGAAGGATAGAATTGCCGCGTATAATATTCCAACTCGGTCGAAGTGCTCCAATAATCATCCATCGTAATTTTATCCATCGGCTGCAAATCAATAAAATTCTCACATGAACACAATAATGTCATAAATGAGACCGCTGTCAATATGAATCGTTTCATAATCTTTTCTCCTTAATAAATTAAACTTAATAAGTTACAGTCAAACCAATAGAATAGATTCTATCAGCACCATAGGTCAAACGTCCCGAACCGGCAGTTCCGAAAAACTCACCTCCTGTAGGAAAACCCACTGGAGCAACCGGGTCTATTCCGTTCGGCAACTTCGAAAATGTCAATAAATTCTCACCTGAGAAATAGATCCGAAGCTTTTCCAAATGCATCTTTGAAGTAATACTGCGAGGGAAACTATAGCCTAACTGAACATTCTGCAAACGCAAATAAGCTGCATTCTGCAAATAACGCGTATTCGCATGATTTTTATTTTTTGCTTCTTCTGTATTGTTCAGATAAGGTCTGGGCCAATAAGCATCCGTATTTATATTGGCATCCCCCTCATACAATCCGCTATATTTAGAACCTGGCTGATCTCTAAAATAATCCAGATGTTCAGGAGTCAGACAAGACTCCCACCAACCGCCCATGAATCCCCAATATATATTGGATCCGCGATAGAAATACATATCCTTCTTAGCGACGCCTCTCCAAAGCATAGAGAAATCAAAACCTTTATAAGAAACACCTCCGTTTATCGTATATTGATAATGAGGTTGATCATTACCGATAACCGATAAATCACCATGATTTCCAATCGTATTCGTCCCATTATTGACCTTACCGTCATGATTTATATCTTCATATTTTAAATCTCCGGTATTCCAATTAGCAGCAATATGAGTCATATCGACTTTTGACAAATATGAATCCAGATCTTCCTGCGAGCGAAACAAATCATTCACGGTATATCCCCATATATCACCAACCTCCGCTCCTTCATACCAGGTTGACAATGTCCCTGTCGGATTAAAATATTTTGTAACGACAGATTTATAATCATACAAACTTATTCCAAGATTATATGACAATCCGTTTTCCAAAGCATGTCTCCAATTCAAACTAATTTCCCAACCACGGGTCCGCAAGGTTGAATTATTCTCTTTAGGAACACCCGTACCCAATACACCAGGCATAGCTTGAGACGGTCCGACCATATCAATGGTCCGTCTTTCAAACCAATCCACTGTAGCCGATAATCGATTATTCAAGAACGATAAATCCATCCCGACATTGGTCGTAGTAGCTGTTTCCCATGTCAAATTTCTATTTACTAAATTGGGACCAGAAGTATAGCCTACCGGCCTCGTTGAACCATAATTGAAAATCCAGTTTAATTTATCAGCCGATATCGGGATTAATTCCAAATCGCTATAAGGTGAAATATTCTGGTTTCCTAATTGCCCCCAAGATGCTCGAACTTTCAACGTATTGACATAAGGTTCAATATTTTCCCAAAACGATTCATTATATAAATTCCACCCGACAGAAAATGAAGGAAAGGTTCCCCACCTTTTCCCATTACGAAAAACATAAGACCCATCATAACGGACATTCGCTTCAAATAAATATTTCTCTTTATAATTATAATTCAATCTCGCAAAATAACTCTCTGTAGCATTATGTGCCAAAGCTTCTGCCAAAAGAGCATCACCGGTTGCTGTCGGGAATGAAGGTACTTTTTCTGAAATTAAATCAGTTTTATAACCTTGAACCCACGATTCATCTCCCCGTTCAAACTGCATACCCGCTAAAATTGTAAAATTATGCTCTTCATTGATATCAAAATCGTATGAAGTATAAATATTTGTTGTCCAATATTTTTTTATATATTTTTTCCGCGTCAAATTATTCGGGATACTTATGCCGTTTTCATATGGTTGATTATTTATATCATATGTATATATATACTTTTCTACTTCCGAAATTTCTTGATTATACACATTATAAGCAAAATCCGCATTAATTTTCCAACCTTTCAATGGACGAAGTTCCATCCGAAAGTTATTCCAGAAATCAATGTCATCCTGTTTATCTGTCCCTGCCTGCATGGAAGGAATATGAGACTCAAACATATAATTACCGAATCCATCATATAATGGTGTAATAGGATAATTTCGAGAAATATGCCGATATAAAAAAGAATAATCACCCTCATTTGTCATATTCGGTTTCTCCCTAATCTTCTTTGCAAAACGTGTTTCATAGCCGAAATCCCACCAATCGGTAATAGCTACGCTGATTTTACCTAAAGTATTCATTCTTTTGAAATAGTCCGTTCCATAATTCAACACACTACTGTCGTCCATATAACCAGCCGAGAAATAATAAGAGACTTTATCCGTACCTCCATGCAGAGAGATATCATGCTTCTGGTTTACACTGTTTCCAAAATAAATATCCCACCAATCCGTATTGGCATAATTCAAATTAGCATTATTCCAAACATTTCCTTCCGGCATCGCCCCAAAGATTGTAGCACCTTCCGGCCAATCGGGAATTGAATTTTTGATATATTCAAAATCTCCTTTTTGATAGGCTATAACACGGTCAATGGTCTCGTTGCTAAACGGATGCCCTCCCATATTATCTCCCGCCTCATTCAAGATCCGAGTCCAAGTATAAGAGTCTAAGCTTTCCGGGAGTTTTTGAGCAGTCTTTACAATCAAATTACCAGTATAAGAAACGCTAACTTTTTCATTCTTCTTTCCTTTCTTCGTCGTAACCAAGATAACACCATACGGTGCTCTTGCACCATAAATTGCAGAAGCCGCAGCATCTTTCAAAACGGAAACCGATTCAATATCTTCCGGATTCAAATTATTCAAGTCGCCAGGAAAACCATCAATCACAACATAAGGCGATCCTCCATTTAACGACCCCATACCTCGAATTGAAATATTCATGGTCGCTCCGGGTTCGAATCCATCTTGTGAACCGATATCAAAATTAAATCCAGGTGCAGCCCCCTGTAATAATTGAGAAACTGTAGATGCCTGGCGATTTTCAAAATCTTCATTGGAAATCACATTTACAGCACCTGTCAGGTTCACCTTTTTCTGAGTTCCGTAACCTACAACCACGACCTCATCCAAGCTTTTCGTATCTTCAATCAGATTTATATTCAATATATTCCGATCTTTTACAGGAATCTCACGTGTCATATATCCAATAAATGAGACCAGTAAAACATCCGTATTGGAAACTTCCAATGTAAAATTTCCATCCACATCCGTAACAGTACCATTTGTCGTTCCTTCTACAACGACATTAGCACCAATCACAGGCTCGCCACTCTGATCTTTCACTGTACCCTTCAAAACTTTTCCTTTTTGCTGCCGAATAGCCTCTTTCTTCATCAATAAGATGTTATTCCCTTCCATTGCGTATCCGATATCCGAGTTCTCAAAAATACGGTTCAAGACATTAATCACAGAAATATCCGAAGCATTGAGAGAAACCCGATGACTCAAATCAACTTTCTCATTACTGTATACGAAAAGATAATCGGTCTGGTCTTCTATCTGCTTGATAATTTCCTTCACAGACAACTTGTTTGCCACAATATTGACACGGGCTATTTGGGAACTCACGTTTTCAGAAAAGACAGTCGATACACATAATAACAAAAAGCTTAAGATTAACTTCATCACTCTACATGTATGTTTAAATTCACTTAATAACAGGGTATGGTCTATCCCTGTACACTTTTTTTTCATAACTTTGCTGTATCAAAATGTTAGTACTCGATTTAATTACTGATTATGTCAACAGGCTGACATTTTCACCGGATTATGGTTCCAGCATAATCCGGTTTTATGTTTTATCTACATTTCTTTTTCCATAGGCAATTCATTTTATAGTTATCAGATTCAATTCATTATCTTTCACATAGGTAAATTTATGCTCTAGCTGCAAAACTTTCAATACTTGTTCGATACCTTCCTTTACGCGGAATTTACCGGAATAGCGTTCTTCCAAGAAAGGTAGATCCGCTACTTCAATTCTGACATCATAATACAAGCGTAACTTATCAATTATCACATGTATCGGTTGGTTATTAAAACAGAGAAGCCCTTCTTTCCACTTAAAATAATCCATATTGCCAATTTGAGCCGAAACATATTTTCCTTTTTTATAAAAAACCTGTTCACCTGCCGTCATCCTATATCTTCTAGAACGGTCCGGTAAATTCAACTCGATACTTCCTCTCAATAATGCAATATTAAGCTCCTCGATATCAGAATAAGCAGACACATTAAATTCTGTTCCCAACACCGTTACGTTCATTGATTTAGTTCCAACGACAAAAGGATTATCTTCATTATGCTTAACATCAAAATAAGCCTCTCCATCCAATTCTACCTGTCGAATTCCTTTCTTAAAACTGGTTGGATAAACCAGTTTCGAGTTTGCATTCAGCCATACTTTCGTACTATCAGGCAAAATCAGTTCTGCACGTTGGCCCGCCGGAACATACAAAGTCTGAAACGAAGGTAATGATTCCATCTGATCATCTTTTTGTAACAAGAAATTTCCACCGAGCAAAATCAGTACAATAGCTGCAACTTTTAATAGTTCTATTACGATGCGATGAAAAATGACATAGCGATCTTTTTTCTGATATTTCTTTAAATATGATTGAGATTTTAGCATTTTATCAACTTTCCAATACGCCTTCAAAGGATCCCGAGAAACAATCCGTTCTTGTGTCCGGCAAACATAATAAATACGGGCTATTTGTAATAGTGCTTTCTCGTTTTCTGGATGTTTCTTCAGCCAAAGATCAACCTCTCCTTTCTCTTGTTCAGAAGCAGTACCCCAGATGTATTTCAGAATAACTGAACTTTCCGGTTCACCAACAGTCATATATACATGTTCTTTTTCCATTCTATATATATGACAAATATCAAATGAGGATACCCTAAACAACATTGTATAATTATTTCAAATAAACTAGTTGGCAAAAAAAGAATTGAACCGTTATTGTCGTTTTATTTATTTTTTCCCTACATTTGTATAAAGAAATCGAAACTAACGTAGAAGCGTTTAGATATTATTTTGGAACTCGAAATCTGGTAAATTTCTAAAAATCCCGAAGTAATAGCCTGAATGCCTACGCTCCTATAGGCGTGGGATGTTCAGACTTATTATGGGGGATTGGGCATACCAGAGCCTCGGGTTCCTAATAAGCCAAGAACATTTCCACGCTCTTTTTCATAAAAACTAAGGGATATGGATGAAAATAACCTGACAATACTATTACAACAAGGAGACCGGAATGCTTACAAGCAGCTGTTTATCAAGTATTACTCCCCCCTTTGCGAATATGCGTCACAATATATTTCTGATGATGATTCAGAAGAGCTTGTGCAGGAGTTAATGCTTTTCCTTTGGGAGACACGGGAAAATCTTGTAATTGAGACGTCTTTGAAATCCTATCTGTTTATCTCCACCAAGCATCGTTGCCTCAATGCGATCAGGAAAAACCAGTACCACGAACGTATCCATAACCAGATATATGAGAAAATAAAAGACCAGTTTGAAGACCCGGACTACTATTTCGTGAATGAACTGACAGAAAACATACAGAAAGCGATCGAGAACCTACCCGAAACCTATCGGGAAACATTTGCCATGAGCCGATTCGGGGAAAAGACGAATGTGCAGATTGCCGAGAAACTCGGAATATCGGTAAAAACCGTCGAATACAGAATATCGCAAGCACTTAAGATACTTCGTTTCAAATTGAAAGATTATCTTCCGCTTCTGATAAATATCTTAGGCTAAAAGCATATTGACAAAATGTTACCATCATAACATTAGTTACGACTAATAACCATAAATAAATAGAAATACTATAGTGGATAATATTTTTAACACTTCATATGGATGGCAAGAGAAGGAAAACAATACTAATCTATAAAGCACAACGCATTCGTTAATAAATCAAAATCAAACCAAAGCTTATTAAACTTACGGAAAACTTCCGTGTCTATCTTTTCGTACTTAATATCAGATAAGATAAAATAAAAGTTATGAAATCGGGAAGGTATTTTTTTATTCTGTTTTTAATTCTATTGATTATGCCTGCATATGCGCAAAAAGGTGTAGACATCACCGGAACGGTGATTGAGGAAGGGACCAATGAACCGATCGAACAGGCTACAGTTCGTTTGTTAAGTGTCAAAGACAGCTCCATGATCGGAGGTATCGCCACATCGCGCAACGGAAGTTTCATGCTCAAGAACATCAAGAACGGCAGTTATCTACTGCACGTGTCGTTTGTCGGGTTCGATCCGCTCTATCAACCCCTGCGTGTTACGGGGAAAACCAATCCGGTCAAGTTGGGCAAACTCGCGCTTACCGACGGGGCAATTCAATTGGGCGAAGCTGTCGTGATCGGGAAAGCACCGGAAGTAACTGTACGCAACGATACGATGGAGTACAATGCCGATTCCTATAAAACCACGGAAGGCTCCATGCTGGAAGACCTGCTGAAAAAAATGCCCGGTGTGGAAGTGGATAGTGAAGGAAAGATCACCGTCAACGGGAAAGAGATCAAAAAGGTGCTGATTGACGGAAAAGAGTTCTTCTCCGACGATCCCAAGGTGGCCTCCAAGAATCTACCATCGAAAATGATCGACAAAGTGCAAGTGTTGGACAAACTGAGCGATATGGCCAAAATGACCGGATTTGACGACGGAGAGGAGGAAACCGTCATCAACCTAACCGTCAAGCCCGGCATGAAGCAGGGCTGGTTCGGAAACGCTTTTGCCGGTTATGGTAGCGAAGACCGGTACGAAGGGAACTTCATGGTGAACCGTTTTATCAACAACGATCAGCTGACTTTGATGGGAGGAATCAACAACACGAATAATATGGGATTCTCGGACCTTGCCTCCAGTATGTTCTCTGGGATGGGCGGACCGCGTGGACGTCGGGGCGGAGGAGCCGGCAACGGGATCACAACATCCGGCAATATCGGCCTGAACTTCAGTAAAGAATTTAATCCGAAGTTGACGGTCGGGGGCAACCTCCGTTATTCTCATTCCGACAACGACGCGATCAGCAAGAGCAACCGACAGAATATCCTACCAGGCGACAGCACCTCTTTCTACAACGAGAACAACAGCAGCAACACGCGCAGCGACAATGTAGCAGCCGACCTCCGTATGGAATGGAAACCTGACTCGCTCACCCAGATCATATTCCGTCCGAGCTTCAGTTACAGTAACAGCCATAGCCGTGAAGGGAGCACCTTCAACACGCTGAGCGGAAACCGCGACACGGTCAACATCGGCGAATCCGATTACCTCTCCGACGGAAGCGGATACAACCTCAACGCCCGCTTGGAATTCAGCCGCAAACTAAACAGTGAAGGACGTGTTTTCAGCGGATCTCTGTCGGGAGGACTCAGCGATTCCTATAATAAGGGACTGAACTATTCGAACACCGAATATCTAATGATGGCTGACGGGATGGACAACGAACTGGTGGATCAACGCTTCCGCTACGACAACAAAGGGTTCAACTACCGGGCTTACCTGTCCTGGGTAGAACCGATCGGCCACAACAACTTCATTCAAGCAACCTACAGCATCCGGCAAAACAAACAGGAATCTCTGAAAAACTCTTATACCCGTGAAGAAGGAAGCGAAGATTACAACGTGTTGGACACGGCTTACAGCAAAAGCTACCGCAACAACTTCATCAACCAGCAGGTCAGCCTCGCCTTCAAAGCTGTCCGGGAAAAATATGATTATACGGTCGGTTTAACGGTAGACCCGTCCCATAGTACGAGCGAGAACTTCGTGGGCGATACGGTTCTCTCCAAATTGTCGCGCAACGTGGTGAACCTTTCACCGATGGTCCGCTTCAACTACAAATTCGACAAACGCACGAACCTCCGCATCAACTATCGCGGACGTACCAGCCAACCCAGCATGACACAGTTGCAGCCGGTGGCAGACATCTCCGACCCGCTGAATACGACGATGGGTAACCCGGACCTGAAACCGACTTACACAAACGACCTGTTCATCCGTTTCCAGAAATTTGTGCCGGACAAGCAAACAGCCTTGATGGTAATGTTGAATTTCGACTATGTGATCAACGATATCGTCAACAAGTCCGTCTATGTCGGCAATACCGGTAAAAAGATGACGACCTACGACAACGTAAACGGGAACTACAACGGGAACATTCGCGTCCTATTCAACACACCGCTCAAAAACCGCAAATTCTCAATCAACTCCATGACAATGGCCTCTTATGCCAATAACAACGGCTTTATCAATGAGGAGAAGAATACGAACAAGAACCTGATTCTGATGGAACGCGCCGGCATCGATTTCCGTTCCGACTATCTGGACCTCGGATTGAACGGTAATATCCGTTACAACGGAACACAAAACACCCTCCAAGGACAGAGCGAACTGAACGCCTTCAACTACGGTGTGGGTGGAACGACAACGATCTATCTTCCACTCGATTTCAAAGTGGAAAGTGATATCAACTGGTCGACAAACTCCGGTTATTCAGACGGTTTCAAACAGAACGAAGTGTTATGGAACGCCTCTGCTTCCAAATCATTCTTGAAAGGGAACCAAGCGACGCTCCGTTTCAAAATATACGATATACTGAAACAACGCAGCAACATATCCCGCAGCGTAACCGCCAGCTATACACAGGACTCCGAATACAACACACTGGGTAGTTACTTCATGGTGCACTTCATCTACCGCTTTAGTATCTTCAAAGGGGGAGCCAGCATGAACGATGTGTCCGGACCTGGCGGAAGAGGGCCGAGACATGGCGGTCCGATGGGC
>ERZ791605.1398-NODE-1398-length-12335-cov-7.133306_pt1 | contig 12335 bp, 13 predicted proteins | sample MGYA00509965_ERZ791605 | MGnify/ENA primary metagenome ERZ791605 (study PRJEB30046, sample SAMN00791923) | human gut metagenome | study: EMG produced TPA metagenomics assembly of the A metagenome-wide association study of gut microbiota in type 2... | reverse complement strand
CGTTTCCGTCAACCTCTGAAAGGCAGTGAGCAATACCATTACGGCATGATAATGACCGATGGGGTGACTCTTTCTCCGGGCGGTGAAGAATATGTACGTATCACGCAGGAGATGAAAAAGCTTCGTGCCGCCTACGATAAGAAAAGCCGTATGCCCAAACAGCTGGCTTCCCGACGCATTGGACTGCTTTTCGATATGAACAACTATTGGGAAATGGAGTTCCAGCGTCAGACAGACCAGTGGTGGACGATGCCGCACATACATAAGTATTACAACCTGTTGAAGTCCTTTGCCGCTCCCGTCGATGTGATCTCGGAGAAGGAGGATTTTTCGGGTTATCCCTTCCTGATTGCGCCGGCTTATCAGTTGCTTGATAACAATTTGGTAGAACGTTGGACTGAATACGTGAAGAATGGAGGACATCTGATTCTGACCTGCCGTGCCGGGCAGAAAGACCGTAATGCCAAATTGTGGGAGGCTCCTTTAGCTGCTCCCATCCACCAACTGGCCGGAATAAACAGCCTGTACTATGACCATCTGCCTCACAATCTGTATGGAATGGTTGATTTCGGGGGCATGGAATACGCCTGGAACAATTGGGCGGACGTACTAACTCCGGATGCCGGAACAGATGTTTGGGCTGTGTATGCGGACCAGTTTTATAAGGGAGCTGCTTCCGTGATACACCGTAGGCTGGGTAAAGGAACGGTCACCTATATCGGAACGGATACCGATGACGGGAAATTGGAGAAAGAAGTAGTACGTCGTGTATATGAGGAAGCCGGCGTACCGACTGAAGATTTACCATACGGAGTAGTGAAGGAATGGCGGGATGGTTTTTACATCGCTTTGAATTATACATCGGACATTCAGGAAATAGCCATTCCCGATGAGGCGGAGATATTGATCGGCAGTGCACGCCTCGAACCTGCCGGAGTGGTGGTATGGAAAGAAAAAACAAATAAATAATAAACCAACTGGTAAATATATGAAAATAAGGAATCTTTTATGTTATGTTTTGTGCGGATTTATATTCTTTTCTTGTTCGCAATCTAACGAAAGGAAAGATATAGAGATGGATCATTTTATTACAGATTTGCTGAATCAAATGACTCTCCATGAGAAGCTCGGACAGTTGAATTTGCCTTCCGGTGGTGACCTTGTTACCGGTTCTGTAATGAACGGTGAGCTTGGAGAGATGATTCGTAAACAGGAGATCGGTGGCTTTTTCAATGTAAAGGGAGTCCATAAGATTTACGCCCTGCAACGTTTGGCCGTGGAGGAAAGTCGTCTGAAAATTCCCTTGCTTGTTGGTGCGGATGTTATCCATGGTTATGAAACCATTTTTCCTATTCCTTTAGCGCTTTCCTGTAGTTGGGATACACTGGCAGTGGAACGGATGGCTCGTATTTCTGCCGTTGAAGCCAGTGCCGACGGTATCAGTTGGACTTTCAGTCCCATGGTTGACATTTGTCGCGATAGCCGTTGGGGACGCATTGCCGAAGGTAGTGGTGAAGACCCTTATTTGGGTTCTCTGTTTGCAAAAGCATATGTGCGCGGTTATCAGGGTAACAATATGCAGGGAAAAGATGAGATCTTGTCCTGTGTGAAACATTTTGCACTTTATGGTGCTTCCGAGTCAGGTCAGGATTACAACACGGTGGATATGAGTCGGCAACGTATGTATAATGAATATCTTGCCCCTTATCGGGCAGCAGTTGATGTCGGTGTTGGTAGTGTGATGAGCTCCTTTAATTTGGTGGATGGCATTCCAGCTACAGCGAATAAATGGTTGCTGACTGACCTGTTGCGTGATGAATGGGGCTTCCGCGGGCTATTGGTGACAGACTATAACTCTATTGCCGAAATGTCCACTCATGGTGTGGCCCCTCTGAAAGAGGCTTCCATACGTGCTTTACAGGCGGGAACGGACATGGATATGGTTTCCTGCGGTTTTCTGAACACACTTGCAGAATCTCTGAAAGAGGGTAAGGTTACCGAGGAACAGATTAATACAGCTTGCCGACGTGTGTTGGAAGCAAAGTATAAATTAGGTCTGTTTTCAGATCCGTATAAATACTGTGATACCTTACGTACCAAAGATGTTCTTTATGCGGATGTTCACCGTGCCGCAGCACGTGAGATTGCTGCTGAAACATTTGTCCTGCTGAAGAACACCGATAATCTGCTTCCGCTCGAACAGAAGGGACGAATAGCCCTAATAGGACCTATGGCTGATGCGCGTAACAATATGTGCGGAATGTGGAGTATGACTTGTACTCCTTCCCGTCATGCTACTTTGTTGGAGAGTCTTCGTTCTGCAGTAGGTGATAAGGCTGAAATACTATATGCGAAAGGTAGCAATATCTACTATGACGAGAGGCTTGAGAAGGGTGCTGTCGGCATACGTCCTTTGGAACGTGGCGACAATCGTCAATTACTGGATGATGCACTTGCTACAGCTGCTCGCGCGGATATTATTGTTGCTGCTTTAGGTGAATGTGCGGAAATGAGTGGCGAATCGGCTTCACGTACAAATCTTAATATTCCCGATGCCCAACAGGATTTGTTGAAGGCTTTGGTAAAAACGGGTAAACCTGTTGTGCTGCTTTTGTTTACGGGGCGCCCGTTAGTTTTGAATTGGGAGGAGGCGAATGTCCATTCCATTTTGAATGTCTGGTTTGGTGGTAGTGAAACGGGTGACGCTATTGCTGATGTGTTGTTCGGCAAAATGTCTCCGAGTGGTAAATTGACTACTACTTTTCCCCGTTCGGTCGGTCAGCTTCCTTTATTCTATAATCACTTGAACACAGGACGTCCCGACCCTGATAATAGTACTTTCAATCGTTATTCCAGTAATTATTTGGATACAACCAATGAACCTCTTTATCCTTTCGGATACGGTTTAAGTTATACCCGTTTTACCTATGGAGATATGCATTTGAGTTCGGAAACATTATCTGAGAATGGAGACTTGACGGTATCTGTGACCGTGAGTAATGTAGGGAATTATGATGGATACGAGATAGTACAACTTTATTTGCATGATATATACGCGGAAATAGCCCGGCCGATAAAAGAACTGAAAGGTTTCGAACGAATCTTCCTGAGAAAGGGTGAAAGCCGTGAAGTGAAGTTTATCATTACCGCAGCAGACTTGAAGTTTTATAATTCGGAATTGCAATATCTTTATGAGCCGGGAGAATTTGATGTAATGGTAGGGCCGAACTCTCGCGATGTACAGACTAAACGTTTTAAAGCTGAATAATGTGAACGATAGCTATAGCACAGTTTGATATAAAATAAGTAGAAATAGATGATTATAAAAAGAAATAAAGATGAAAAAACTTCGATACTTTCTCATATTGACATGTATGATTTTATGCGTTGACAATGTCGTTGCCGAGATTGTCTTGCCTCAAATTTACACTGACAATATGGTACTACAACGAAATTCAACCATTACAATGTCAGGGCATGCCAATCCGAAATCGAGAGTTACTCTCTCTGCTGACTGGTTACAGGAAAGTATATCGACACAGGCCAATATCGACGGTTACTTCTCATTGCGTTTTAGCACTCCTGTTGCTGGTGGTCCTTACTCAATGGTAATAAATGATGGTGTAGATAAAAAAGTATTGCAAAATATTCTCATTGGTGAGGTCTGGATATGCTCAGGGCAGTCGAACATGGAATTCCCGATACGTGGAGACTGGGCCAGACTTATGGATGCCGATCAGATTGTCGCTTCAATGCATCATCCGGCTCTGCGTTTAATGCAAATTAAGAATACAACATCGCTCGCTCCACTTGATGATGCTGCCGTAGAATATGGTTGGATAGAATCTTCGCCATCGGCAGCTTCGTTTTCGGCAATAGGTTATTTATATGGCACGATGCTACAGGATTCGCTTAATATACCTATCGGTATTATAGATGCCACATGGGGAGGAACGGATATTGAAGCATGGACTCCTCAAAAATCTCTAAGGAATGTGCCTGAAATAAAAAACATAAACCGGCTGCTCGAAAGTAGCCTTTCGGAAGATGAACTACGGGATAACATATTCAAAAAGCTTTATGATGAATATGATGCACCTCAGAAGATTGAATATCCTATTAATCGGGCGCTTTTTCATCAGGAAATTCCATGGAAGAGCATGAGTGTGCCGTCTCTATGGGAAGACAATGGCCTGCCAGGGCTCGATGGTGTTGTTGTATTTCAATATGAATTGGAACTTCCACAGGAAGCTGCCGGTAGCCCCTTGCAATTGCATATCGGAGCAATAGATGATTATGACTGCACATATTTCAATGGGGTTAAAGTAGGGGTTACATCAGGTTTTGAGAAAGCTCGTCATTACTTTGTCGATGGTCGCTATGTTAATGCTGGAAAAAACGTCATAACTATTGAGGTAGTAGACAATGGTGGAGGTGGTGGTATTTGGAAATCATCATATGCAGATGTCAATGGTGTGTCATATTCATTAGACGGAATGTGGTCGTATATAGTTTTAAGTGATTTTGCGAAGTCGCACATAAAATTCAAAGAGCCTACATCGCCTAATTTCCCGACCGTGCTCTATAATGCAATGATTTATCCACTTACGCAAATGCCTGTTGCCGGTGTTATATGGTATCAAGGTTGCAATAACGTTGGGCGTGACCAAATGTATGAGGTATGTTTCAAGAATATGATAAAAGGATGGCGTGAAGCATTTGGAAAACCTGATATGCCGTTCTATTTTGTGCAGTTGGCTGGTTTTCTGCAGCCTGTTGCGGTGCAGCCGGAGTCTGAATGGGCTCTTCTGCGTCAGGCACAAGCGAAAGCTCTTGAATTACCAAATACCGCAATGGCAAGTGCTGTAGATTTAGGCAATCCAATTGATATCCACCCGACAAATAAGGCTGAAGTCGCACGACGACTATGTCTTTTGGCTTTGGATAAGACGTATGGACAACGACAAATCTGCGAGGCTCCTGTATGTATTGAAACAAAGTTTGAAGGTAACAAAGCCCTGCTGAGATTCGACAAATTAGTAAAATCTCATGGAGGTGTAATTACAGGATTTATTGTTGGTGACAAGGATAATAATTGGGGATATGCAAATGCCCGAATGATTGATGACAAGACGATAGAATTAAAATCTGTTCTTGTAGAGAGACCTTCAGTTGTGCGCTATAATTGGGCTGATTATCCGGACGGTAACCTTTATGGAGACAATAATCTCCCTGTTTTGCCTTTTGCGACTGATAAGTAGAATAAGTGATCTCAGTTAGCGTCTCAGTAAAACATGGAACGTCTCCTTTTTAGTGTTAAAAATCAGACAATAACCATATTTTGTAGGGAGTTCCTTACACATTAATCAATTGAAAATAGTATCATAAATTATTATACAATGAAAAATAAATGGAATGTTAGTGTTGTGTTTTTATTCTTTTTAGCGGGAATATGTGTATGTGCCTGTACACAGAAATCTAGTTCTTCAAATAACAGCCGTTGGCCGGAAGAGAAAATACAGAAATGGTATGACAATCAGCCTTGGCTGGTCGGTTGCAATTATATTCCGGCAACGGCAATCAATCAGATAGAAATGTGGAGTGCGGATACTTTCGATCCTGAACAGATTGATAAAGAGCTATCATGGGCGCATGAACTGGGCTTTAATACCTTACGCGTATTCTTGAGCAGTGTCGTATGGCAAAATGATGCGGCAGGAATGAAGAAACGTATGGATGATTTTTTGAATATTTGCGGGCAATATTCAATCCGCCCTATGTTTGTGTTCTTTGATGATTGTTGGAATCCGGAGTCGGCTTATGGCAAGCAACCGGAACCGAAGACGGGTGTACATAATTCCGGCTGGGTGCAGGACCCTTCGTGTAGTTTGCGTAAAGACACACTGACGTTGTATCCTTTTCTACAAGAGTATGTAAAAGATATTGTCCGAACCTATGCTAACGATGACCGGATATTGATGTGGGATTTGTATAATGAACCCGGAAATAGTAAACACGAGGAAACTTCTTTGCCCTTATTGACGAATGTCTTTCGTTGGGTGCGCGATTGTAAACCGTCACAACCGATTACTGCCGGTGTATGGGACTATAATTCTCCCCGGAAGAATGTTCTGAATGCGTTTGTGTTGAATCATTCGGACATCATCTCTTATCATAATTACGATAATGAGGAACGGCATGGCGAATGTATCAAATTTTTAAAGATGCTTAACCGTCCGTTGATCTGTACCGAATATATGGCCCGTCGCAATGACAGCCGCTTTTGTAATGTTCTTCCTTTGATGAAAAAAGAAAAGGTAGGCGCCATCAATTGGGGATTTGTTGCAGGAAAGACAAATACTATTTTTGCCTGGGATGACGTTATTTCGTCAGGCGAAGAACCGGAATTATGGTTTCATGATATCTATCGTTCTACCGGAGTACCTTATCAACAGGAAGAAGTCGATTGTATTCAATCTCTGACAGGAGAAAGATAGAATCCACATAAAGATTATTATCCGCAAACATCTTCATCAAACCGCTTCTGGCAAATTGGATTTCAGCTTGTTCAATTTGTTTGTCAATGAAGTCCGGATAACCAAATCTTTTATATCGTTCGGACTCCGGCTTTACCCCGTGTGGATATGCAAAGTGCCGTATATCCCTTTTGGAAGATAACTCGGAAGTCCGAACCGCGCAGGTTCAGGCTTTCCGAGCTGGGTGGGGCTACCGAACTTAGCAGGCGAATTGAATTAGTCCACCAAAATCTGCCTGAATCTCACAAATTCTTTTTATATTTGTGATTCAAGAGCACAAGATAAGGAAAATGATGAAACAGTCTATTTATTCTTTTAAACAATTACTGTCAGGAGGCTTGCTTTGTTGCGCGATTCTGTTGGCTGCTTATATATTTCAGGCGTTTTTCCCTGAAATGTATGTTGATGCGTTTTCATCTTCTATACATCTATTGATGTGGCTGACACTCTTTGTGGGGGCATTACTATGGACATTCCGTGTAAAAGGAGAACGTATCGGTATTTCTGAAGTAATAGACTGGCAGTTTATAGCCGCTTTTGTTTTGATTACGGCAGATCAGATTTATATCATCATGCCGAAAGAAATTCATTTAGATATAGCGCCTGTATTGTCGGGATATACTATTCCTGTATTGGTTGTCGTTGGTGTAATGGTAGCCGGCACGATTAAAGTCTCCATTGCATTGTATCAAAAATTGGCTGACGAACGTCGACAAACCATTCTTCAAGCTCAAAAAATACAACAATTAATGGATGATCCTCCAACAGAACAGAAAGGCGTTTCTTTTCTTCGTATGCTTATTGAGAATCGCTCTATCGCTCAATTATCTGTTAAAGATTATCTTTTATTAGTAGAGGGGTGCCACCTGATTGATCCTGATTTATTTGCTTGGTTGAGAAGGCAAGGTTGTCAACTCACACCGCGAGATATAGTATTATGTGTGCTCATTCGAATGTGTAAAACGAAAGGGGAGATTTTATCTATATTTTGCATTAGTGATGGCACCTATCGTACAATGAAGTCTCGTGTTCGAAAGCGTTTGGGGATTGGAGAGGAGGATTTGGAAGATTTTTTGCAGAACGAATTAAAATAATAATTTTTGTAGGGTACCGACCAATCGTATAAATGTGTCAATAATTGCCAAACTCCCACCCATGATCATATAGTAAAACCATACTCGTTTATTAGAATATGGTTCTTGTGGAAATAGGCTGATAGCTCCTGCCACAAATGTTGTTCGTGCAAGGAGCTCAAAGAAAATAATTAGAAAATCTTGAAATGTATAGTTTATGTTGTCAATAAAGCGATGCAGATAACACATCGCAATACTGCTAAGCCACATTAAGTTGTATAAGATTATGTATATAATTATTTTCCTTGTATGCATGCTTCGTAATTTCTATTTGCTATATCATTATCTCTATCGTATTTGGCTGATGCATGTGTATAACAATAAGTAGTTGGGGACTCTGCTTTGCATTTGGCTATGGCATTATCATACTCCGTTTTTGCTTGTTCGTATGCTGCTTGTCTCAATTCTTCACATTTGCTATTACCATTTCCTTCTTTGCGTGTTTTTAATATCTTTCTTTTTGCTAGCTCACGACTTTTGGCATATTGCCTGAATAATAACAACCGTTCCTCTTCACTCAATCTTAAGAATACCGTACGTTCAAGCAAGCCTTTTTTAGCTTCATCCATTTGTCGGAGTTCTTCTTCCAGATTCGCTTTTTTGATGAAATCTTCCATATACTCATCATCATTCAGACTTTCCATGAGTTTGTCATATTCTTCATTATTTAGTTTGGATGTATAAGCACCAAACTTGTCCGCTAATTGTTCGCTACATCTTTCAAATTCATAAAACTCGTCTGAATTGCCAACGGAATCTATCAATACATTTCCTGTATTCCAAGTTTGAGAGACCAAGCTGCGTGTTTTGGCAATTGAGTTTACTTCTGTTGCTGTCTCATTTGTATAGTTGTATTCATCAGTGCTACAACTATAAATAAGGAATATGGTCAATAATATTCCAAACAGTGTAATTACGTATATACTACTCTGTTTTTTATTCTCGCTTTTCATGTCTTGTTTATAATTTGAATTGAGAAAACAAAGAAAGGGATTTTACAGCAATTAGACGGAATGTTTTGTTCAAAAAATGAAATAATTTGTTCAAATAGCTGTTTGATGACTATAATAACTCATATATCAATGTTACAATTTAGATATAAAATGATTTTTTTAGGGCTCTATATGCCCGATAAATGCCTATATGACAGGGATAGGAGTGTAACGCCCTCTTGAATGGCATTTGTTATGCTCGTATCTTTGTGTAAAAATAATATTATGAAAGCAATGACAAGGCCGATTCCTATTATTTGCCTTTTTGTTATTATAGGCGGCTCTCTTTTTTATTCTTGTTTACAAGAGAAAAGAAGGATGTTTTCTAAAAAAAGATGTTATTATGAACTAATGCAGAATTTTAATTTATAGATAGTATGAAAAGAAAATGTTATTTCATCACTTTAGTTTTAATGGCTTTGGTGATTATTGTTGCCTGTAATTGTAGTTCTGATGTAAAAGTCGACTCAAACAAACTTAATCTAATAACTATGGCTGCTATGAATGCGGATAGTTGGCCAATGCCAAAATTATCAGAAAAGGAGGCATCTTTGGTTGATTCGATTTCTAGATTGGATGCGTTTATCAATTATCATAACGCTTATCAGCAATTGATAAAAAAAACGAGTTCTTATTTTGCTAATTTGAGTTCTGAAGAAATAGAAGAATTTACACAAAATGGGACTGATACTACTTTTATATCAGATTTTATGAAAAAAATGGATTCATGTATAAATATTGAAATAGAAATTAAAGCTGTAGAAGAAGCAGGCAAGGATTTTGATAAAATGATTAAAGGGTTGGAATTAACAGAAGCGGAAAGAATAGCTTTAATAATCAAAAAGTTTAAGTAAATACTAACATTGGTATACTTGTCTTCGTTTGGGGATGAGTGCTGGACTTGGTATATAATGTATTAATAAATTTATAAAATATGATGTTAAAAAGAAAAACATTTTTTGTCTCATTGTCTCTCACTTTGTGTATGGCATTAGTTATCCATAGTTGTAGCTCGAATGAATATGATTTTGTCGATGATGATACCCTAGCGTTAGTTTCAACAGAGAATTTTGGAAACTTAGGTTATAGAACTACCCTTATAGATTCAGTCGCTACGTCTAACGATTTTTTGGATTTTGTAGAAAGTTGTGATCTATTTTCTGATAAAATGGATGAATACATATCTGCGCTAAGTAAGAAAGAAAAAGAAGAATTAATTAGTAATGCGAATAATGATGACTTTGTGTTGAAGTTTATAGATTGTATTGATATTGAAAAAGAAGTTTTAGCCATATCATTGGCAAAGAGAAGACTATTGGATAATACTTCTTTTTTGCGATTAAATGAGTCAGAGAAATCGCAGCTTTTTGATGGTTGTTTTGTGACGAGAGGGCGTATGTTTATAAAGACGCGAGGTGGTGAAGGAGTAACTCAACAGGAATGTGAAGAAGCAAGGACGAAAGCATACAAAAGTGCTTATGACGCTTTCATACGGAGATTATTACTTTGTGATTATTTGCCAGACAGGGACAAATATGCATGTCAAGTAGCAACAAAACTGAATTATGAAGCAGAGAAGTCGCAAGCAGATACTGAATATGAAAGATGTATATAAGGCAAGTGGATTCAGACAGGATTTCAAGACCTGTTATATCAAGCCGTTTCTGGCAGCTTTGATCATGGGAGTGGCGGCGTTTGTGTCCAACAAGCTTCTTAGCACCCTGATGCCGGGAAGATTTCTGGCAAATGGACTTTCTATCATCATTGCCATGCTGGTGTACGCAGTGGCGGTGATCCGGGTAGGAACGCTTTCCGAGTCAGATATGCTGGCACTGCCAATGGGCGGACGGATCTTAAGAGTCTGCAAACGTTTTAAGATTTTCCCACAGGAGAGAGACCTGGACGATGATGATGACATTGAATATCTGGATTGACAAAATCAAGTGAACTGAATAAAACCGGTACAAAGAGCCAATACTGTATGAAAAAAGGAGTCGGACTTTTATGAAGAAGAAATACTGTATTGGCTTTTTTGTGGCCTTGTTTGTGTTTGTCAGTCTGCTCGGAATCGGATATCAGGTGAGTTACCAGTATGTGATGGACAGGCAGATGGCGCGGCAGCAGGATAAACAGCAAAGAAGTGTTGCTGTGAAAGGAGAAGCAGAAAAAAATGAAGGATATTATCTGGCCGAACTGCATGGCTATGTGGTCGTCTATCTGTCTGATCAATCTACAATTTATGAATTTACAGACATTCCGTTTGAAGAACTGCCGAAAGAAGTGCAGACAAGTGTAAAGCAAAAAAAATATGTTGAAACAGAGGAGGAACTTTACGCATTTCTGGAAAATTATTCCAGCTAAAAAACAGCGGGGTAGACGAAAATCGAGAAATAGTGTAAGATGGAGAAAGAATTTTTGGGAAAGGATAAGATTATGGACGAACAAAAGGTAAAAAGAATCAATGAACTGTATAGAAAATCAAAAGCAGAAGGACTGACTGATGCGGAAAAGAAAGAACAAAAGATTCTCAGGCAGGAATATATTGATGCATTCAAACGCAATTTGAGAAGTCAGCTCAATAATATTGATGTGGAAGAAAAAGACGGTACAATCGTCAATCTGGGAGAGAAATTTGGAAACAAAGCGGGACATTAGAAAACAGATGTTATGCGCCAGAGACCGGCTGACAGACAGAGAGTGGGAGACATACAGTGACAGGATCACAGAGCAGGTTGTCTCCCATCCTTTATTTGTGCAGGCGAAAGAAATCTGGTGTTATGTATCTATGGGAAAAGAAGTGTGTACAGAACAAATTCTGGTAAGTGCGTGGAGAGCGGGAAAAAGAACCGCAGTGCCTAAAGTGACCGGAAAACGGGAGATGAAGTTTTACTACATAGAATCGTTGAATGATCTGGAAACAGGAGCGTTTGGAATTTTGGAGCCGAAAGAAGAGAAAAAAGGGGCAGACTGCTGCCTGGAAAAATCGGATCTCTTGATGCTTGTTCCCGGCGTTTCGTTCGATCCGGCGGGAAGAAGGATCGGATATGGAGGAGGATTTTACGACACGTATCTTCAGAAAATGGAAGGATGCCATACGTTTGGACTTGCGTTTGAGGTGCAGATGGCAGATCAGATTCCTGCTGAGGCACATGACATTCGGATGGAATATGTGATGACAGAAAAGAGGTGCTGGAAATGCTGACAGGATTACCGAAAGATCCGATACTTCTTCTGAGCGTGGTAAATACAAAACTGAGAGATTATTATCCAAGCCTGGATGCTCTCTGTGATGATATGGACGTTTCAAGAGAAGTGCTGGAGGAAAAACTCGGCATGATCGACTACAGATACGATGCAGAAAAAAATCAGTTTGAATAGTGGATGAAAGGTAAGGCAGGGAAATATCCCTGTCTTTTGAAATTTTATAAACTTAGAAGGTTTTACTGGATAAATGCAGGAAATTAATGCTATAATACTTCGGACTGCATGCAATGTGCAGACGGCTTCAGTGTTTTGGCTTAATAAGGAACAATGTGCAATTCATTGGCAGCTTATCCCTGAGGTAAGGCGGACAAAATTTCAGATACCATTGCAGAGAATTCTGTGAGAAGGTGAAATGGCGGGAGATGCCAAGCCCTAAGACTTGCTGAAGTCATCTTACGATTTCTTGATAA
>ERZ791605.1396-NODE-1396-length-12340-cov-2.537566_pt1 | contig 12340 bp, 10 predicted proteins | sample MGYA00509965_ERZ791605 | MGnify/ENA primary metagenome ERZ791605 (study PRJEB30046, sample SAMN00791923) | human gut metagenome | study: EMG produced TPA metagenomics assembly of the A metagenome-wide association study of gut microbiota in type 2... | reverse complement strand
AGCCGGACGAAGGCCGTAGAACGCGGCTGCTACATATTTGTTGTTCCTGAATTTTGCAAAGGCGTATGAGATGGCCAGCACTAGCAGGAAAGAGGGCAGGCAGACGGCAAATGTCGTCAGGCAGGAGCCAAATACGGCCATCGCGGGCGAATAGCCGGCATTGTGGATGGCTGTATATCCGATATAGGTGGCGCTGTTGATCCCGATCGGCCCGGGGGTCATCTGCGAGATGGCGACGATATCCGTAAATTCCTGTGACGAAATCCATCCGTAGCGGTCCACCACGTCTGCCTGTATCAGGGAGAGCATCGCATAGCCGCCACCGAAACCGAATATCCCGATTTTCAGATATACATAGAATAATTGCAACCAGATCATATCAGTCTTTCTTTATTTTCAGTCCGTAAACAAGTCCTCCTATGATAGCCGCCAGAATAATCCACACAGGAGACAACCCTCCTTGCCAGATCAGCAGTGCGGCAGCGATAGGGATAATCAACTCTTTGTAACTCATCTTGATCGAACGTGCTGTTGTCAGACAAGGTACGGCAATCAGGGCGACGACCGCCGGACGCAATCCTTTGAACGCCTTCTCTACCCATATGTTGTCCTGCACGTGTGTAAAGAACAGTGCGATAGCCAGAATGATGAAGAAGGAGGGAAGGATGCTTCCCAAAGCGCAAACAATACCACCTGGCACTTTTTTCAGTTTATATCCTACAAAAATAGAGATGTTCACGGCGAAAATGCCGGGCAAGGACTGGGCTACGGAGAAGAGGTCGATGAAATCTTCCTTCGAAAGCCATCCTTTATCTACCACTTCCCGCTGTATCAGGGGCAGCATCGCATATCCTCCCCCGATAGTGAAAGTCCCTATTTTGACGAATGTCAGAAAAAGTGTCCAGTACATAATCCTTTAGAATAAATCTGAATGTGTTCCGGTTGAGGTTAATATCAAAATGAGTTCATCATCGTTTTGCTCCCATATTAATAACCAATCGCCTTTAATATGGCATTCCCAATAGTTAGCATAATTACCACTTAGTTTGTGGGCACGATATTGTTTTGGTAATGTCCCGTTCAATTTGAGTTGCTCTATTACAGTATAGAGGAGGCTAAGTTTTAGTCCCCTCTTCTTACATATTTCCAAGTCCTTTTCAAATCGTTTAGTGATTAGGATCGTGTATGAACTCATAATCCCATCATTTGTTTTAATTCATCCGTAGAAACTTCGCGAACACGCCCGGCTTTGATATCGGCAATGCCTTCATCAAGACTTTTCTGAGTTTTTGTGTGTTTGGTTGTCAGAGTCCATCCGAATTTCTTCGCTATTGTCTTAATGAAAGACAATTCCGAATCCGGCAAAGTAAGTTCTATCGTTTTCATCGTTGTGTCCATCTTTTGTGTTCCTTTCTTTTCGTTGATGAATACAAATATAGGAAGTATTATCGATAATAGGTTTACCGTCCCAATTCTTTTTTGTACCGCTGTTCGTCGTTGATGAGGCGCAAGGCTTCCTGGAAGCTTTCGTTGTCGTCGTTGATGACCTGGAAGTATTCGGCCATGTCATACAGATCGCGTGCGATAAGCGCCTTGATCTGGAGCATGATGAGCGGCTTGGAACGGTTGTATTGCTCTTCGTTGAACTCGATCTTGTCGTCTTTAGCCAGTGTGACCAGTTCTTGCATTATGTCATCTGTCACGTTGAAGTTCTGCTTGTATTGGGCGAACTTCGGATATTTCTTGTTCAGTTCGGCACGATGGCGGTCCAGATAATTCATGGCGATGCGGTTCACCAGACCGGCCGCTACGACGCTGCGGTGATAATCCGTGTAGCGCGACGTGTCGACCGGGATAAAGACATCCGGCATGATACCGCCGCCGCCATACACGATGCGTTTCGTCTCCAGCGTATTGTACTTCATCGAATCAGGGAAATGGATGCTGTCCGCACTCATCAGTTCGCCCCGGTTGTAGCGGTCGATCAAGTCATGGTTGTATTGCTCCTGGTTGCCGTTGACATACGGTTTCTGGATAGAACGGCCTGTAGGCGTATAATAGCGGGCAACCGTCAGGCGGATCATTGAGCCGTCAGGCATCGGGATCGGTTTCTGTACCAGCCCTTTTCCGAACGTACGGCGGCCTACGACCACGCCACGGTCCCAATCCTGCACCGCACCGGAAAGGATTTCACTGGCGGATGCGGATGTTTCGTCTACCAGCACAACCAAACGTCCTTCTTCAAACCCTCCGCGGGCCGAAGACTTGGCTTCCTCGCGCGGTTGTTTGTTTCCTTCGGTATAAACGATCAGCTTGTCCTTGCCTAAGAACTCGTCGGCCAGGTCGATCGCGATATTCAGATATCCCCCGCCGTTCCCCTGCAAGTCGAGGATCAGGTTCTTCATTCCCTGTTTCTTCAGTTTCTCCAGTGCTTCCCGGAATTCGTCGGCCGACGAAGCGGCAAAGCGGTTCAGCTTGATGTATCCGGTAGTCTTATCCGCCATGTAAGCGGCATCCAGGCTGTATACCGGAATCTTTCCACGTGTGATCTTGAACTCGATCAGGTCGGGCACTCCGCCGCGCAGGACCTTTACCCGCACTTCCGTATTCTTCGGACCGCGCAGGCGTTTCATCACATCCGTATTCTTCATCTTGACGCCGGCAATCAGCGTGTCGTCCACCATGATGATGCGGTCGCCAGCCATCAGGCCGACCTTTTCCGAAGGCCCGCCGGGAATTACCTGAATCACGTATAAAGTATCCGTCAGCATATTGAACTGGATACCGATCCCGTCGAAGTTACCTTGCAACGGTTCCGTCATCTCTTTCGTCTCTTCCGGGTCCGTATAGGTAGAGTGAGGGTCCAGCTTTTCCAGCATGCCGACGATGGCGTCCTCCACCAACTTCGTTTCGCTTGTAGAGTCTACATATAGGTTGGAGATGGCATACAGGGCCAACTGGAGCTTGCGGGCATCTATGTTGTTACCGCGCTGTGCCGACATCGAGGCGGCAAACACACTCAATATAAGGAGTGGAAGTAAAATTCGTTTCATTGTTTTATTTTTTAATAAAGGTTTGTCCCTTTCGGCACAAACTGGGAAATATCTTTGCCGTAACGCAGCAACTCCCGCACGATGCTGGAGCTGATATGCGTATGTTCCGGTTCCGTAAAAAGAATAAATGTCTCGATCCCGCTCAACTTGCGGTTCACATCGGCTATGCTCTTTTCATATTCGAAATCGTTCACCGTACGAATACCGCGCAGGATAAACCCGGCATTCATCTGTTGGGCGAAATCGACCGTCAGGGAGTCGTACGACATGACCCGTACGCGCGGTTCGTCCTTGTAGAGCTCTTGGATCGCCTCCAGCCGTTTCTCCAGTGAGAAATAGGTTCGCTTCGTGTCGTTGATACCGATCGAAATGATGATCTCGTCCACCAGTTCGAGTCCTCGGCTTACCAGCGATTCGTGCCCGATCGTGAAAGGATCGAACGTTCCGGGGAAAAGAGCGATCCTTTTTAATGGACAACTGGCAATTGACAATTGATAATTATCGGTCGATTCCTGTCCCTCCCCTGTTTTTATCGTATTATCCATATTCTCAATTTATTGTCAATTATCAATTGATAACGTCTTCTTCTACAACTAAGTTATCTATGATAAAGTTCTGTCGTTCCATCGTATTCTTGCCCATATAGAACTCCAGCATATCTTTCACAAGGTCCTCTTTCTTCATGGTTACCGGGTCCAGGCGGATATCCTTTCCGATAAAATGCTTGAACTCATCCGGTGAGATCTCTCCCAAACCTTTGAACCGGGTGATCTCGGCGTTTTTTCCGGCGGCAGCGATTGCGTTCACACGCTCTTCTTCGCTGTAGCAATACCAGGTCTTCTGCTTGTTGCGTACACGGAACAGTGGTGTTTGCAGGATATAGACATGGTTCCGCTTGATCAGATCCGGGAAAAACTGGAGGAAGAAGGTGATCAGCAGTAGGCGGATATGCATACCGTCCACATCGGCATCGGTCGCAATGATCACCTTATTGTAACGTAAGCCTTCCAATCCATCCTCTATGTTCAATGCAGCCTGTAGCAAATTGAATTCTTCGTTTTCGTATACGATCTTCTTCGTCAGTCCGAAACTGTTTAACGGTTTGCCGCGAAGGCTGAAAACCGCTTGCAGGTTCGGATCGCGGCTTTTCGTAATAGAACCGCTTGCCGAGTCTCCCTCGGTAATGAAGATGCAGCTGTCTTCCAGATTGTCGCCTTTCGTGTCGTTTAGGTGGATACGGCAGTCGCGCAGTTTCTTGTTGTGCAGGTTGGCCTTCTTTGCCCGTTCGCGGGCCAGCTTGGTCACACCGGCGATCGCTTTGCGTTCTTTTTCCGATTCCTGGATCTTACGCAGCAGGGCGTCCGATGTCTCTGCGTTCTTGTGCAGGTAGTTGTCCAATTCCTTCTTGATGAAGTCCCCGACAAACTTGCCGACCGAAGGTCCGTCCGGTCCCATGTCTTTCGAGCCTAACTTGGTCTTTGTCTGGCTTTCGAACACCGGTTCTTCCACCTTGATGCTGATGGCTGCTACTACGCCGGCGCGAATGTCCGAGTATTCGAAGTTCTTGTTGTAATATTCCTTTATGACACGTCCCAACGCTTCGCGGAAGGCGGAAAGGTGCGTACCTCCCTGTGTTGTATGTTGCCCGTTGACGAACGAGTAATATTCTTCTCCGTACTGGTTACTGTGGGTAATGACCACTTCTATGTCTTCTCCCTTCAGGTGGACGATCGGATATAAAGGCTCTGTCGTCATGTTCTCGTTCAGCAGGTCCACAAGGCCGTTGCGTGAATGGAACTTCTTGCCGTTGAAGACAATCGTCAGTCCGGAGTTGAGGAACACGTAATTCTTCAGCAGACTCTCGATATATTCGTCTTTATACTGGTAATCCTTGAATATCTCTTTGTCCGGGATGAAATAGGTGAGCGTCCCGTTTGCCTCCTCCGTCGGGCAGATCGGGGTTTCCTCCGTGATGACTGCCTTGTTGTATTCTACCCGCTTGCATTCGCCGTCTCGGTAACTGGTGATCAGGAAATAGCTGCTCAACGCATTTACGGCTTTGATTCCGACTCCGTTCAATCCGACCGACTTTTTGAAAGCCTTGCTATCGTACTTTGCTCCGGTATTCATCTTGCTGGAGACATCGACCACCTTGCCCAGCGGAACGCCGCGGCCATAGTCGCGTACGGAGACGGTGCCTTCTTCGACGGTCACTTCTATGGTTTTACCGTAACCCATCATATATTCGTCGATGGAGTTATCCAGCACCTCTTTCAGCAATACATAAATACCGTCATCGGCATAACTACCGTCTCCTAATTTCCCGATATACATACCGGGACGGCGACGGATATGTTCCATCCAGTCAAGCGTCTTGATATCGTCATCGTTGTACGCTGTCGGCTGTTGCATTGTTGAATTTAGTTCGTCCATTTTGAAAATTGAAAGTTGAAAATTGAAAGTTGAAAATTGAAAGACTGGGAATAAAAGAATAAAGAATCACTTTCCCCTTTCAACTCTTCCCTTTCAACTGTTTAATGTATGCTCTTCTTGTTTTGTGATGCTCGCGTTTGAAGTAATCCCACTGTGCCTGTACGGCATTGTTTGTTTCCAGTTCCGGATTGCTTTCCGCATAAATAGCTCCGACACTCTTGTAAACAGGTATCAGGTCGTTGAACAGCAATGCGTTCACGCCTTTGCTTTGATATTCCGGCAAGACACCCGTCAGGTAGAGGTCGATCACTTTCGGCTTGCTCTTCAAAGCCTTCAGCAGATAAATCCAACCGAACGGGAAAAGATGCCCTTTCGCTTTCTGCATAGCCTTGGACAGGTTGGGAAGCGAGATTCCGAAACCGACCACTTCGTCGTCTTCCTCACGGACGATAAGCGTCACCAGGTCATAGCGAAGCATCGGAATGTACATATTGATGTAGTAGTCGATCTGCTTTTGAGTCAGACGTGCGAAGCCGTATAACGGCGCGTACGACTCGTTCAATGTCCGGAACACCTTCTGCGCGTACGGCATGATCGATTTCGCGTTCTTAAACTTCATAACCTTCAGTCCGTATTTCTTCTTTACGATCTCGCCGATACGCAGATGTTTTTCCGGTACACCGTCCGGTATATAGATCTTGAACTCATGCCAGTCCTGGTCTTTTGTATATCCCATACGTTCCATTTGTTTCGGATAGTAAGGATAATTATAGATGGTCGCCATCGTTCCGATCTGGTCGAACCCTTCGATCAGCATTCCTTCGTGGTCCATATCAGTAAAACCCATCGGCCCGTGCAGCGCGTCCATGCCTTGCTCTTTCGCCCATTTCTCTACGGCACCGAACAAAGCATCCACTACTTCAATATCGTCGATAAAGTCGACAAACCCGAAGCGTGCATGTTTCTGATTCCACGTCTCATTGCTCCGGCGGTTGATCATCCCTGCGATACGTCCCACAACCTTCCCGTCTTTGTATGCTAAAAAGTAGATGGCATCACACACTTCGAACGCCGGATTCTTCTTTTTATCCAACGTCACCATCTCTTCTTCGATCAGGCCGGGCACATGATACGGGTTGCCTTTATATAATTCGATATTGAACTTTACGAACTTTTTGAGTTCCTTCTTACTGGTAACTTCTTTAATTACTACGCTCATCGGTCATTTAGTTTGAACGGCAAATTTACACAATTAATTCATTTTTAGTGCCGGTTGGCAAGAAGAAAATGTTTTCTCTTCTTGAGCCCATAAAATCTTTGGCGTCTATTTTGCATCGGAATTGAAACGGATCGTAATGGTTTGTCGATGGAATGAAAGGGATTGTGCTTTTATCTCTGTATTGTCCTTTTGTACAAATAACTCGATTTTAAGGTGTGTAATGATTCCAATTTCTTATCTTTGTGGCGTTTTCGTTGTTCCTTGTGTGGGAGTGACGGACCTTTGTGTATCCGAAACTTTATTTGGAAACACTTAATCGTAACTTTTATTTGATTATAAAATCATGAAAATAGCTATCGTCGGGACAGGTTATGTGGGGCTTGTCACCGGTACTTGTTTTGCAGAAATGGGAACCGAAGTTTTCTGCGTCGACGTAAATGCCGAAAAGATCACAAACCTGAAACAAGGTATCATCCCTATCTACGAACCCGGCCTTGAAGAGATGGTTCACCGCAACCAGCAAGCCGGCCGTCTCCATTTCACAACCGATTTGACAGAATGCCTGAACGAGGTCGAAGTCCTCTTCAGCGCCGTAGGTACTCCGCCCGACGAAGATGGCAGTGCCGACCTGAAGTATGTGCTCGAAGTAGCCCGTACCGTCGGTCGCAACATGGCCAAACATCTCCTTGTCGTGACGAAGAGCACCGTTCCGGTAGGTACGGCCCGTAAGGTCCGTGAGACGATCCAGGAAGAATTGGATAAACGGGGCTTGCCGATTGAGTTCGATGTTGCTTCGAATCCTGAATTTCTGAAGGAGGGTGCGGCCATCAAGGATTTTATGAGTCCGGATCGTGTGGTCGTCGGTGTCGAATCCGAACGTGCAAAGGAGCTGATGACCCGTCTGTACCGTCCGTTCCTGTTGAACAACTTCCGTGTGATTTTCATGGATGTACCATCCGCCGAGATGACGAAATATGCGGCCAATGCCATGCTGGCTACCCGTATCAGCTTTATGAACGATATTGCGAACCTGTGTGAGATTGTCGGTGCTGATGTGAATATGGTGCGTAAGGGGATTGGCTCGGATGCCCGTATCGGCAACCGTTTTCTGTATGCCGGTATCGGCTATGGAGGTTCCTGTTTCCCAAAAGATATAAAAGCGTTGATCAAAACAGCCAAGTCGAACGGTTACCGGATGCGTATCCTAGAAGCGGTCGAGGCGGTCAACGAAGAGCAGAAATCCATCTTGTTCCGCAAGTTGGACGATTATTTCAAAGGCGATCTGAAAGGCAAACGGATCGCTATGTGGGGCCTGGCCTTCAAGCCGGAAACCGACGATATGCGCGAAGCCCCTTCTCTGGTCTTGATTGATAAATTATTGGCTTCCGGTTGTGAAGTGTATGTCTACGATCCAGTCTCGATGGAAGAAACCCGCCGCCGTTTGGGAGACGCCCTCCACTATGCCAAAGACATCTATGACGCAGTAGTGGATGCCGACGCCCTCCTGCTCGTCACGGAATGGAAAGAATTCAGGATGCCTTCCTGGTCGGCCGTCAAAAAACTGATGGCAACCCCGCTGATCTTGGATGGCCGGAACATTTATGATGTGAAGGAGTTGGAGGAGAATGGATTTGTTTATCATTGCATAGGGAGATAGATAAGATTATCCAATCTTTTTGGAATCAAATCAATAATAAACAGAAAGTAAGCGACAACCCGCTTTTTTATCGTTAGGTTTATACCTTTTTTATTGAAGAAAAAGACGCCGTAGCTATTGAAGGGAGCATCAGTGATCTGTGTAATGCGATTGTGTTTAAATATTTGTATTCTTTGGGAGTGTCTTATCACCCCCCCAAAGAATATCAAACAATATGTGAGTGACTTGGTTGAATATGGTCTGTTAATCCCTTTAATCCCGGATAATCCGAGCCAAAAGTTTGTATCAGTCGGATAATATTTATTCTGTCCTGACTTCGCTTAATGTGAAGAGTGGATTGAGATTGGAGAAAGGAAAATCGGAAGAATGTAAGGAATCCAGTCTATGAAACAATATATAAGTTCTTTCTATAGAAAAATAGTTCCAGAGAAAACACGAAAAGTTATTTATAAAAAATTGTAATTTTATTGGAGCTACGTTTGCTCCCCATAAAGAAAAATAACGATTGTCCGCAGGTATGTGAGTGATATTGATGATAATACCATGTTGGATACATTCCTTCAACGTGAAGGAAAATCTATTGATAATTTATTCTTGAAAATGGACATAGAAGGGTATGAGAGAAAAGTCTTGGAAGGTGCTGTTCATATCTTGGAGTATGGACGGCAAATCGGTGGATCAGTTTGTATTTATCATTTACATGATGATAAAAAGGTTATAGAATCAAGGTTGAAGAATTTTAATTTAAAGATAAGTATACAGCCGTATTATTTGTATTTTGGGAAAGAAATGCGTTCGGCTATTGTACGATTTTGACGGTAATGGCTGAACAGACATTAAAGGAAAAGACGGCTAAGGGGCTTTTTTGGGGAGGATTGAATGGTGGTATTCAGCAGTTATTGAATCTTTTCTTTGGAATATTTTTGGCTCGGTTGTTGTCTCCAGGAGATTATGGCATGATTGGTATGTTGGGGATTTTCATGGGGCTTGCAACTGTTTTACAAGATAGTGGTTTTAGTACGGCTTTAATAAATCGAAAAGAAATAAAACATAAAGATTATAATTCTGTTTTTTGGTTTAGTTTATCAATAGGTTGTATTTGTTATGTTGTATTGTTTCTCTGTGCACCTTTAATTGCTTCTTTTTACGAAAAACCAGAGTTGGTAAATCTTTCTAGAGTGCTTTTCTTGTGGTTTCTGATCAGTTCGACATCAATAGCTCACTCTGCTTTGCTAACTAAAAAACTGATGGTAAGAGAACGGACAAAGATAGAAGTAAGTGCTTTGTTTGTTTCTGGTACAGTTGGTATTATTTTAGCATATAATGGTTTTTCCTATTGGGGTATTGCTCTTCAAACAGTGATACATGCTTTTGTTGGAAGTGTATTACGTTGGTACTATGTTAAATGGAGACCTACATTCTCTTTTGAGTTGGAACCACTGAAAGAAATGTTTTCTTTTGGAGTGAAAATTATGTTTACCAGTATTTTTGGCCAAATTAATGCGAATATATTCTCTGTATTATTAGGGCGGTTCTATAAGGAAGATCAAGTTGGATATTATACGCAGGGGAATAAGTGGATGACAATGGGGTATACTTTCATTTGGGGCATGATTGGGAATGTCTCTTTGCCTGTTTTATCGGAAGTTTCTTGTGATGTGGAACGGCAGCAGAAAGTTTTTCGGAAAATGTTGCGTTTTGTTTCATTTGTATCATTTCCTGCTATGTTAGGATTAGCTTTCGTGGCAAGAGAATTGATTGTGATAAGTGTATCTGATAAGTGGTTACCATGTGTTCCTGTGATGCAATTGATGTGCATATGGGGAGCGGTGATGCCAATTAATAATTTGTATACACATGTATTATTAAGTCATGGAAGATCAAATATCTTTTTGTATAATACGATCGTATTGGGTATTATGCAATTAGTTGTTGTCGTTAGCCTATTGCCTTTGGGGATTTATTATATGGTTTTAGCATTTGTGGTTGTGAATGTTTTGTGGATGTTCGTATGGCATTATTTTGTAAATAAATGTGTTGATATTTCAATTATAAATGCGGCGAAGGATATTTTACCTTTTTGCCTTATAGCTTTAATAGTGTTATGTATTACATATTTTGTTACGATGTCAATAAGTAATATATACATACTTTTAGTTGCTAAGGTTTTGTTTGCGGCATCTTTATATGGTTTTTTTATGTATTTAGTGAATTCTGTTATTTTTAAAGAAATCCTTGCTTTTTTATTTAAAATAAAATGAATATAGAAGAATACCAAAAATTAAATAGCTCTTTTAAGAAAAAGTTAATCTATAAAGTTGGTTTAGATTGTGGTTTTTTTTCTGAATATAATAATATGATTTTAGCAATGTCTTATTGCTTAATACATAAAATACAATTTGTTTTGAGTTCTAATAATGCAAATTTTGATAATGAGAATGGTTGGTGTGGCTTTTTTGAACCTTTTTGTGAGGATGTTATAACAAGTAAAGATCTACATTATAAAACTGTTAATTGGAAATATATGCTTAAGATCCTTCTGAGGCAGAAGGATCTTAGAATATTACGTAATATTCTACCTTACTTTTCTTTGGGTAAAAATATATTGTATACACAAGATGTTTTTGGAAGAAGTCGAGATTATAGCTTGTTAAAAAAGAAATTTTATATAGATCCTTTGAAAATTAAGTTGTCATACCAGGAAATCTGTTCTATTCTTGTAGATTTGACTTGGAAATATAATTTGAGTGTAGAGAAAGAAGTTCATGATTTGATATCATCTTTAGAGTTACCTTCAGAATATATTGGTTTTCATATTCGTGGAGGTGATAAATTTTTAGAGCATAAAATTGAGCCAATAGATAATTATTTCTCTAAAAATAGAACCGATATTAAGAATGTATTTGTTTTAACAGATGATTATACTGTAATTTCTAATATTAAGAAGATGTATCCGAATTATTCAGTGTATACCTTATGTGAGGATTCTGAACATGGATATTTTCATGGTGATTTTATAAATCAAGATGCCGCGTATAAACGTAGAAAGTTAATTAGATTATTTGCTTCGATAGACATACTTGCAGCTTCGAAATTGTTTATTGGGACATTTAGCTCAAATCCTGGAATGTATTTAGGAATGAGATCTCCTACTATCTCTAAAGGTGTGGATTTTGATAATTGGATAATTTGGTAAAAGATGAAAACATTTACATTGATCCCAATAGGGGGAATTGCAAATCGTGTATTTGCGATTTATTCTGCAATTGAATATTGTAAAAAAAAAAGATATGAATTGAAAATAATTTGGTTTAAGGATCAAGGTTTAAATGCCAAGTTTAATGATATTTTTTCTTTATGTGATGATCTTCAATATGTTTCGTTGAAGGAAGCTTCTGCATGTGATTATTTTATTTTTGATAGACCTCGTTTGAAAAACTTGTGGATTCCACGTTTATTTCATAAATGGAAGTATGACAGATGTGTGTATGAAAAAGAATTGGCAAAGAGGAAAGATTATGCATCATTTTTGAATTCGTTAGAGGGTTTTTCTTCTTTATATGTTGTAGAATGTTCTAATTTCTTTTCTGTAAATACTTGGAATACATATATATATCCGAAAAAAGAAATAGAAGAATTAATAAAAGATAGAATATCAAACTTTACCCCGAATACTATTGGACTTCACATTCGTCGAACAGACCAAATTGCCTCGATATTAAAGTCTCCAATAGAATTGTTTGTTAATTTGATAGAAAAAAAAATAAAGGAAGATGAGTCAGTCCGTTTTTATTTAGCATCGGATTCTCCTTCAGAAAAAGAACTTCTAGTAAAAAAATATGGGAAGTATGTAATAACTTCCTCAGAGCCTATATCTAGAAGTTGTTTGCCTGGTATAATAGAAGGTGTAGTTGAATTGTATACATTGTCTTATACAAAAAAAATTTATGGATCTTATAATAGTTCATATTCAGAATT
>ERZ791605.1348-NODE-1348-length-12730-cov-2.930414_pt1 | contig 12730 bp, 15 predicted proteins | sample MGYA00509965_ERZ791605 | MGnify/ENA primary metagenome ERZ791605 (study PRJEB30046, sample SAMN00791923) | human gut metagenome | study: EMG produced TPA metagenomics assembly of the A metagenome-wide association study of gut microbiota in type 2... | reverse complement strand
CCCCTCCCGCCACAAAGCCACTTAACCGGCTCAATATTGATTCATTTTTTTGCACTGGCGTTTTCACCCCGGAGTTTTGCACGGCTGAGGTGTTCGCCCCTAACTTCATGTTGGACTTTGGAGCTACCTGCGTGGTGGTTGTGCTTGTGATAATCACTTCCCGGAGCGTCAGCACAGCAGAGAGAATATTTTCCGACGTCCTGTCGGTAGTGACCTCAAGCGCACGGATCAGCATATTGGTGTAAATCCGCTTACCGGTCACCACATCTAAAGGCACCCTGCTGCTCTGCAGATTTAACAGCTCCTGATAAGTCTCCTTCGGGCCAATACCAACGCTTAGCCCAAGAGAAGATGTATCTACGAAGTCAAGTAAGGAACCGCCACCAGCAAAACCGACCTGCATTACCACTTCCGAAGGACGTCGAAATGCATGGTCGGAAATTGCTGCGCCAACCTCTACGGGATGCTCGGTTATTTCAAGCGAGTCATCGTGCTTTTCCGAAATAACAACACTGGGGACTATCAGCCCGATCCGCCTGCTCTGCTGCTGAAAGAGAGTAGAAAGAATATCCATCATCCTGCTCCAGTTTGGTTATTTCTCAGCACCCTGGCATTAGCATCAAGCTGGCGGCGACTGACTTCCTGTCCAATTTCCTGAGCATTACCGCCATAGATGTTGTAGGTGTTTTGCTGATTCACCTGCGCTCCAGCAGCCTGATGGGCAAGCGGGCTATTCCAGTTCGAATACCCCTCTTTGCGGGCCATAGACTGCATGAGCATAGCCATCGTATTGGGGTCGGACAGGTTTAATGCTGCTGTCGGCGATACACCCATCCAGCCAGCAACATCACGGGCATATTTGGCAGGATCGTTGTTATCGGCCGCAGGTGCCCAGGTGCTGGCGATATCCATGATAGTCTGCAGGCGGCGCCCGGTCGTTTTACCAGTAAAGTACCGCATGAGCTGGTTTTTCATGGCCTCCCAGCCTTCCAGCGCAGAACCAAACGCACGAAAGCCACCACCGCCTACGGGCCGAATATTGCCGGGGTTATTGTTGCGATCGGCAAGCGTGTTCTGCTCATGCTGATACCAGCCGCCATCACTGAAACGGGATTTAACCTCCTCCCAAAATCCCAGAACTTTTCCTCGCGCATTGACTGCGCTACTGGTAACACCAGGAAGGGCGTCAGGTTGATCGCTGCCTTGTTTGAGAAGAGCCTTGCCAATATTTGCAGCATCCGACCAGCGACCGTCCTTGATAGCGTTAAGCAGGTCGCCGATCATACTCAGCATCTTGCTAAACTCACCCATCTGGGTAATGAAGTTGCTGAAATCCCATTTCAAAGACCAGGATTTAGGGTCGATATTGAGCAGCTTTGCCAGCGCTTTTCCGAGATCGAGGACAGTCTGTTTCAGGTCACCGACCATTTTCAGTGCTGCGTCTACTTCAGGCTTCCATTTCTCCCAGTCAATGAGGCTCTTACCGCCCTCCTTCCAGGTCTGGTAATCCTCCCATAGCAAAGCGATGGCAGCGGCAAGACCGAGAACCCACGTAATCGGCGATGCGAGCATAGCGCGGTTGAGCATCCACCACGCTGCGGTTAGCGCTCCAATTAGTTCGATCAGCTGCTGCGACTGCTTATCAAGAGAGTCCCACCAGTCGCTGATACTCTGACCCAACTGGATGAGGCGGTAAATTACCCTGCCTACCATCTCGCCAGCCCAGAGAATGCCTTTCACGGTACCGGTTATCGCGCCTTCAATTTTCGGGAAGTTTTCCAGGATCTGGCGACGCAGCCTGTCGAGAGAGCCAGCAAGGCCATCAGCGAGGCTGGAGCCTATTTTATCCCGCGCCATGCCTGCCATCAGCCCAAAGGAGCGCAGCGAGGTCATGAATTTATTGGAGCTGACGGCGGCCACATCGGCGTTATAGCCGATCGCCTTCGCCATCGCGGTGTATTCGCCAGTAAACTGGCCGATACCGCGACGCATTGCCATCAGGGTGTTTTCATCCAGCCCCAGCATTTGAGCGTACTGGTTCGCGCGGTAATACGGCATGCTGCTAAGACGCTGGCCGACGCCGGTAAAGATCGTCGCCATATCCCGCATGTTGCCGCTGGCATCACGCGTTTGAACCCCCAGCCGGTTCAGGAAACCCTCAGCGCCGGGATTATTACGCATGAACCTGGCAAGATTTTCGAGAGAGCCGCGGGCCCCGTCGACACTGCCGCCAACCTGACTAACCGCATACCCAATCTGCTTAATGCCCTCCACCGTCGCGCCTGTGCGCTGAGAGGCCCAGTACAGGTCGTCGAGACCGCTGGCAATTTTCGCGGCGAATGCAACGACGGAAAGCGCCGCTGCCTCAACTTTGACGCCCAGCTCAATCGCTTTAAGCGTTATCCCGGCAACGACGGCATCGAATTTTCTGGCGCCAGCCTCATCAACTTTGAACCCAAGCGAGATCAGAAAGTCCTTGAGCGTTTCAGCGTTCATTAGCCTCTCTCCATTTCGCTATGCGGTTTTCGTTATCGGCTTTCAGGTCCAGCCAGTCATTCATACGGGCAATATCAGCCAGGTCGACTGATCCATCTTTCAGGGCGGTGTAAGGGATGAGCCCGGCATCCACCGGGCGCATCAGGAAATCCTCACCCTCTGGCATGGATTCGAGGACAGGACCTATGGCTGGGTAGGCGTCCCGCTGCCGGGGAGTTCTTTCAAAAAATTTCCCAGGCTGTCGGCGACCACCCGCGCCACCAGCTGCAGCATCGTGAACAGGTCGATATCGTCGAACATCAGCGCGCCCTGATCGAAAATTTTAACCCACCCTTTTTCATGCTGGCGCATAACAACGCCCAGGCATGGATGAATCACCGCGTTAACGTCCTCTTCAGGCAGAGCTGCCAGCGTATCGGCAATCTTCGGCAGGACGATATCCAGAGCGTCGAACGCCCTTTTCTCACCGAAAACCAGTTTGCCCTCGCTGTCTCTGACCATCATGGATTTCAGCGTGCCAAAGTCAGAAACCAGCCCGGCCAGCACCGGCAGCAATTTGCGGCTAACCTTCAACTGCTGGAAAACATCGAGCTTTGCGGTGCGGTATTTAACGCCTTTGATTTCAAATTCCATCTGTTAAAACTCCCCAAGCAGCTGATCAATCTTGCCGCAATCAAATACCCATGCGACTGTTCCGGCGACTTTCGGGTTATTCCAGTCAGGCTGTTTCTGGAAAGCACACGAACGCGCTGTAGCGGTGTCACCTGATACTTTGTTGCGAATGACGATGACGTTATTGCCCCACGTCGCCGAGGACAGGCTCTGAGCGTTGTACATCAGCGAGAGCTTTTTGTTTACCGGGGAGGTTTTCAGCAAAGTTACCGTGATGGTGCCGCTCTTTCCGGCGTGCAGGCTGTGCATCACCTCGCCATCGGCGCCGATGGTCATGGTGTTTTTGGCCTCTGTCATTGTGACAGTAATGCCCTCTTCGGCATTGGCTGAGCCGTAGCCAAGCTCAACTAGCCCGGTAGGCCCTGCGAGAGAGGCCGAAACATCAAGAAACGAATACGTAGACATCTATGGCTCCTTAGCGCACGACCGTGATTGCGACGTTACCGTAATGAACGGCTCCGGCCAGTTTCCCGGCAACCTGAATTGGCACACCTTTCCGCGCTTCGCGATCGACCTGAAGCTGGTCATCAACGTTTTCTGCCCAGGTGTAATAGCCCTTCGTCAGCATGTCACCGGTATTGAGCTGGCCAATCGGGCCACCAGTCCATTTACCCGGCGCAAAGAGACCGTTTTGCACAGCCTTATCGAGCACCAGCTCAATGTTGGCGATACGGGTTGTGGTACCGGCGTCGGTCTGGGGGATTTTGGTTGTGCTCGTATAGAGCGTGTTGTAGTCAGCAGTCTGCACGGCGTTCTGCAACCAGTCGAGGCCATGGCGCTCGTCGAAGAAATCGCCGTTTGCCATAACGCCTTGTTCAAGAATCGCTGTATCGTTTTCGTAGTACACGTAAACGTTGCAGTTCTTCGCTTCCAGGTTGTTAGCCTGCGAGGTGCCCAGGGTTTCGTAGGTAACGCCCGGCAACTGTTTAAACTTGAGGGTGATCGTCGTGTTGCTTCCAGTGAAGTCAACAGTAAACGCACGCGCAAACGAGGACAGCGCAGCATAGCGGCTGCTGGTCGAGTACTGGATAAAGGTACGGCTGTATTTCGCTGCTTTCAGCTTGGAAGCCAGATCCGTCGTGGTAGCCGCGTCAAGAATCGTTGAATCAGCCGAGGTAACGCCAAAGATGCGGGATACACTCGCGGCTTCGATAGCCGCCGCCACACTGATAATGTCGGTGTCGGAAGGATAATCAGCTACCGGCACGGCAAGATGAAGGCCATACCATGAATTCCAGTCCAGCAAAGCGTTAACCGCCTGCAGGAGGCTTTCTGCGCTGCCTGTTTCGCCAGTGGCCAGCGTTTTTGCCCAGCGACCGACATACACAAGAGTCGGCTGCGGTTGCTGGGAGAACCAGATAACAGCCGCTGCATATTCCTGGCTGTCTACACCAAAGTCATCGCCGATATCATCAGCGCTGGAGTAAAGGCGCAACCGCTCAGAAATCGGAATAACAGTTGAGTCGCCCAGGATGAGCATTGAGCCAAAATTGCGCCCCTGCGCGGCCCGAGCAGAAAGCGTCACCGTCACGTTAGCGATACGGTTAAGGGGAAGCCCTTTTTCCATGTTAGTCTCCGGTAACTATCGTGACGTTAGGGTCAACGACAGATTTAACGTTGTAGGTACGGGTGTTTTTGCGGGAAAGGGTCACGGCAAGGTCATACCGGCGCACCCACTGGTTGTTGATCAATTCGGGGAGGTTTCGTATATCATCAGCGCTCACCAGCGACAAACCTGAGATTCGTCGCAACGTATCTGCGTTTTGATCTACAAACATTCCGTCGCGAAACCGCGTGGCCATCCCGGAACCGCCGGGGCCATAGAAACAGAAAAGCACCTGGATACTCTCCCATGACCATTGTTCGCTCTGCTCTTCGCTTACCTGGACATTTGCAGGAGTGCCGGGTCGTGAGAGCGTGGAAAAGTTAAACCCGCACCACGTCTCACCGTTCGGCGGTATTTTGGACTGGGGATCGGTAAACCGGGGCAACACCAGGTTAACCGCAATCCCCGTCACGCCTCTTACCCAGCGACTCAGTTGCTTTTCCAGCTCCTTATCGTAATCAGGAGCATCCCCAGCGGGGGTTAGATACCCAGGCTCTGTGCTGTCGTTACTCAACGGGAATCCCTCCGTTAAACTCCAGCAGCTCGCAATGTGCCTGCACGAACCCGGCACCGTATCGGGTGTACGGATCGACAAAGGTCACGCGGTACCGTCTGCCGCTGTATAAAACGATATCAGCGTCGAGTTCTGGCGTTGAGTCACTGGCAGGCATCCCCTGAGTTAGCCTGAACTGGGTAACAATGAGGATGGCGCCATTGATGTTCTGTCCGGCGGCCATACGCTTCGCTTCCAGTGAACGGTCGACGGTTACGACACCAGAGAACGGAATAGCCTGCACGGTATTGGTTGGAAAATTATCTTCGTCCACTGTCTGCACCTGTCGATAACACACCAGAGACAGGTCGACAAAGTCCGGATCAAGCAGAACATCAGTCACATCGAGAAACGGCATTATTTTTTCCTCACGACATACTGAATCGCTCTGAACAGGAATCCGCGGGCACGCAACGGCTTATCGCCTGGGATGGGAGGCTTCATTTTCCGGCGCTTCTTGATGGTTTTTTCAGAAAGTGGGGTCAGACGATCGCCTGCCTCAATGACAGCCTTTGAGGCATCACGCGCAATCTGGCCTGCGGCTTCAAGATGCATCGACGCCACATCTGCCTTACCTTCAAGCGCAGACTGAGCGGCCAGCTTTAAACGCTCGGTCGTTTTATCCCGGGAATCCTCAATGCCCATGTCCAGAAATGGCCTTGGCGGCAGAGTAACGGTCTCACCGTCTATCTCTACGGTTGCCCCGGTGGACTGGAGATACCCCAGCTCAGCGTTGCTCAGCGGCGCATCATCGCGCGGAGGACCTGCCGGGATACCAACCAGCACATCAGTGCCTGACAGCTGCTTCAGCGCATCCAGAACGCTGCTGTAATTGTCTTCCCGAATTGTGAGCCCGCTTTTCATTCCGGCGTCCCCAGTTGAACCGCTCCGGCACCAAACATCATCAGGTATTCCCAGAACTCCGATCCGTAACGGGAGTTGTTCCAGAAACCGGCATTAGGGTCCAGGGTTGCGCTTGCGTCATAACTGGCTGAAACCTTATCCACTGATTTCGCGGTCTGTATGCCGCTATTTACGCCACCAGCAGTACCCACAGCTACACCACGCATATCGGCGGCGTAAAGGTACATGTAGTGCGCAACATACAGCCCGACGATGTAGGGAAAGATATCTACGCCAAAGCGCGACTCACTCAACATGGCATCAGCAAGATTCAGTCGAGTCTGGATCATTGGCGTGGGGTACTTTGTTTCGTCAGCGAACTGCGGAAAGGTTAACCTGAACTGCTCAGGCGTCGGCAGACTTTGATTTCTTGCCATTATCGGTAGTCTCCGGCAATTGCGCTTCGAGTTCAGCAATACGCGCTTCTTTCTCGGCGATTTTTGCTTCCAGCTCAGCAATGCGCGGGTCTTCTGCGACCGCTGGCGCTTCGCCATCCGGTGAACAGTGCGCTTTTACGAACCAGTGCTCAGCAAACGTGTCATCAACGTCGTGGAAGCCAACCGGGAAATGCTTTTGCTCTTTGCCGTCGTTGAAGTTAAACGGGGAGAGTACGTAAATCTTTTTCATTGCAAGTCCTCATGAGTGGCCCTTTCGGGCCGCCGCAGGTTAGATGCCGTCGACGTAGGCCAGAGTTTCCGGATAAACCGGCTCTACTGCACCGAGCTTGCCGTAATAGGTTACGAGCTGATACAGGCCACGATACTGGATCGGCACGCTCATCAGCGGAACCATCGGGAAGCGAACGTATTTCTTGTCGTTGGTGTAGAACATCATGCGATCAGAGTTCGACACGCCACGACCTTTCGCCCATTTCACCGGACGGATGTTCAGAGGACGCCCGTTCTGGTGGTATGCGATGGTGTTGGTTTCCAGATAGGTCAGCAGGGACTGGTTACCAGCGCTGGATACGATGGTGCTTGCCAGCAGAGAGAACTGCTCCGGCGGGATCAGCAGGTCCGTCGGTACCATGGAGTAAGCCGAGTTGGCCCACGCTGCACTCAGCCCGGCATTAATGCTCGCCCGGATTTCGTCAGCGGTGGAGGTCGCCCAGGTCTTCGCTGCGTTGGTCGGCGTTACCTGCGTCAGGTTCATCAGGCCTTTAACGTTCAGACCGGAATCGCCGATATAAACCTGCTCGTCCGTGTCCATGTTCCATTTCAGCTGCATGCCGTCGTACTTCTGCGTGTCGATCGGGCGACCAACCTGCGCAGCTGCCTGCAATTCAGGAACGGTCCAGCCAAGCTCCATACCCCACAGTGTGAGCGGGAAGCCAGTTTTTGCGATGTCGACGTTAAGTCCAGCCATCGCGGTCGCGGCTTTGCTAAGCCAGTTTTTGCCGTTGGCATTCGGCGTACCGGCAGCAGCAAAAGTGGTGTTAGTGAACGAGCTGATCTCATCAGCAATAGACACGTCTTCACGCAACTGGATATCGCGCGACCAGGTGAAATTCACCAGCGGCAGATTCAGTGTCTGATCGAGACGCTCCAGCTCATGGACAAGAAAGGCACCAGTGCCGTCGACTGTCGCCTGGTCAAATGTCATTGGCATTTGCGATTTCCTTAAATATTGAAGGCCAGCTCAATGTTGCCGCTGGTGTCGCCAGGGCCATTGAAGTAAGCGTTAGTGATCTGGACGGTATTCGAGCCATCAGCGGCGGCAAGGAACGCGCCGAGAGGGCTTGAGGCGGATGGTGTGGCCACTCGCATGTAGACCGGGCCATGCAGCGCAACGCTGGATGCATCCGCGCCGATGTTTACCGTGACGTAACCACGGACCAGGCAATCGCCGGTGAAGTTTTTACCGCTGCCTACCTGCTGGACTTTATCCGGCTGGCTGGCGGTCGGATACGGACGAACGTAAATGCCCACCAGCACCGACGCTGTATCGCTCGCAGCGATTGGCACAAATTTCCCGGAGGAAATCTTGCCGCCAAGGCCGTAAGCGGGGAAAAGGTTGGAGGAGTCCAGCAGTTGAGGTTCAACCGTCAGATCCTGCGGACGAGAAATTGCCCCGGCGATGCCCGCTGGCATCCGGTAAAGAAATGTATTACCCATTGGTTAGCCTCGTTTAGACCAGAATTCCTGCGCGGCCTGATTCATACCGGCAATGGTTTTAACAGTGGTGGCAGTCTGCGTTTGCAGGCTGTCGACGGTTTTGGTATTGCGGTTTTTCGCCAGCTCAGAAACAGCCGTGAAAGCCATATCCACCGTGGCTTTTTTCAGCTTGCTGATATCGGCATCACCGACAATAGAGCGCACCAGAGATTGATCGGCAGAGGCGAGCACCTGGCGCTTGAATGCTGTCGGCTTCGCCTTTTCTGGCAACTGGATGCCTGGCTGAATCAGATCGGCACGATAAGCGGCATCGCCGGTAACCTTACCCTCTTCTTCCTTTTTCTCCTCTTCGTCCTCGGCATCGCCGGTGCCAGGAGCGGTTGCCGCAGGCGTAAGCTTGGCAACCGCCTCAATCAGCGCCTTACCCCATGCAGGAATTTCTTCCTCGCCATCGCCGGTACCAGACAATGCCGGGCCGGGAAGCGGATTTTGCGGCGCAAGGTTAATGATCACTCCGCCGGGTGTCATAGAGGTCGATACATCGTTATCGCCCGTGACATCATCAGGTGGGTTGTCGATAAGATTCGCCATTTCGGCGGCATCGTTGGTTTTACGGGCCTTCAACAGCCGGGTAAACCAGTTTTTAGTAGTGCTCGGCATAGCGTCTCCCAATGCACAACGTGAACCAGCCCGCCCGTTAGGGACAAAGGCCAGATGATTGCCGGTTATCGCGTACTGCTCTGCGATGCCCGGCGAGATTTGTCGGTAGTCAGCGTCATAACCGCAGCTCACCTCTTCGTCGCCGTTCTCCACTGCCTGAATGGCCTCAGGCGTTTTGGCAATGACGTCCGCCAGCAGCAGGTCTGATTTATCACCCGCGCCTCGGCGAACGTTCTGGATGTGCCCGTTAGAGAGTTGCCGCCAGTTTTCTGGCGTGACGAAGATGATGTTTCCGCTGAAGTCTTTGGGGTGGCCTATCGTGACGGCCATACCCTCAAACGATGCGATAGTGCGCTCGCTGAAAACTTCTTCAGGCGTGCGCTGTACGGTTATGAGTCCGTGGCTATCAGGCTGCAGGTCAGGCAGCTCCTCAGCGCCATATACCTGCTCACCAGTCCTTGCGATCGGGACGTCCTTAAACAGGACTGACCCATCAGCAAGTTGAAAGCGGGTATTACCCAGGCGGGTTTTAAAGAAATATTTCATGGTGTGTCGCCCTGTATCGGCGTCGCCGGTTTTACCGCCTTTGTGTTGATATCTACGCGATATATCCAGAAATGCTTTTGGGTTGTTATTCAGGAATCGCAGTAACAAATTCCTTGCATCCTTGTTCTCAGATGCCTCATTGAAAAGCTGCCTGACCTTTGAATTGAATCTGGCATCGCTGTCGCTTTTTGGTGATTTTTCCAGTTCGGCTTTCCAGCTTCGGTAGGCAACACTCTGCTTTTCATTCAGGCTAACTTTGTACTTACCTTCAAATTCCGGTTTCTGTTTCGTCAACTCATTAACTGGCGTTGATTTTTCTGGCTGCGATTCATTTTTTTTGGCCTGAGTGATGCTCTGCCCATTGAATTTCCCTCCCATTCCGGCTTTGACAACCCCATTCTCGCCGATCAAAACCGGCGTCCCTGTCCCGCCGTTGGGGTGGACAGTTATCCATCTGTCCTCATCAATAAAATTGATTCGCACCATTGAGATCTCCAGACAATAAAGAAGCCGCTCATTAGCAACTTGTTATTTTTTTGGTTCGGGGATCTGCACTTCTGGCCAGCAATCGCAGTTCGGCAGGCATCCGGCGTGTCCGGTCATGCCGTCAAGCGTCGGCGGGTTATCCCAGCGCACAAATTTATCTTTCATTCCTCGGTGCGATGTCCTGGTACCAGCCCCCTTGATGCGCCACCAGTACCCCTCAGAACCAACGGACAGTGCCCGAGCCTGAGTTAATGCGGTAGTGGCGCGGCCTATCTCAGTGCGGGCTATCATCCGTGCCCTGCTGGCCGCCACGTCACCGGATTGCATGATCATCTCGTAAAGCTGATCGGGGCGCTCACCATGGATGACAGCCTGTATCGCACGCTCCTGAATTTCCCTGACACGTCCGGCCGCCTCTAATGGCAGAGACTTCATGTAGCGAATCTGTCGGTAAACGATGTCTTGTGCCACCGTGCCGACAGGAGTGTTACTAATCACGTCACGCAGACCAGCGGATATTTCTTCCGAAACAGAGCGCCACTGATTCCACTCTTCTCGCTCCACCTGGGCAAACATCTTTCGACCGACCATTTCGGCCCAGTCGTCGATCACCACGGAGTAGTCAACAAGCGATTTAGCAATGCTCTCAGCGCTTGCCTGTGAACCATCGTAGGAGCCCGTGACGATTTGGTTTATCTGGTCGACTATCGCCAGTAGGCTTTTCTGATACTGGACCTCCGATCGGCGGCGGAGGGCTGGTTTCAGATTCAGTCTCCTGCCACTGTTTCGCCGCATTCTGGATATCCTCACCGCTAATTGAAGCACCGATGCCGGTAACGTCAGACAGTTCGCGCAAATCGGTCAGAGCAGCAGCCGGCGACATTCCCAAATCACGCACCGCGGTTGCCAGGGCGGTGGTCGTGTTGGTCGCCACCGTGGAGCGATCGGTGTCGCTCATCTGCCACAGGGGGTTAAACTCAAAGGTGAAATCTTGCGGCAACGGCTCGCCAAACTCTGAGCGATGCAGTACATCGAATAACAGGCGGATGTGAGGCCGTAAATCTCGCTCCTGCAGAGTTCCCACGTCATCGTAGTAATTCGCCAGGTCAGCATCACCGGTTGAAAAACCCTTCGGCGATTGGCGGAACAAGCGGACCAACGGGATCCCCACCGCCCCCGCGATATCCTCTTTAAATTCACTAAGCAGATCTGACAGACCAGCGAAAGAATAGGAGTGGGTTTCAAAGGTGTCATCGGCATCAAAAAGCGACATCCCCTCATTTGTCTGGTACTGGCGAACTAACTCCATTTGTTTAACCAGCGCTTCGAATGGTTTACCGCCCATGGCGATAATTTCACGCAGCTTTTTAATCTTTGCCGTTCGCAGATGTGCCTTGTAGGCAAGCTGGGCGGCGCCGACGCTGGTGCTATCGTAGGAAGTCAGGCGATCGAAGATGCGCTCGACAATGGACATCCCCCATTCGTTTTCGGTGATTTTCTGCTGGTACGGCAGTTTCACACCATCCATACGGATCAGGCGGCTGTGGTGAACAGTCCACGCAGGAAGCCCCTGCGCCGTTGTCACGATTTCATAGAATTCAGGCTTGCCGAGGTTAGGGCCAAGTGCCTTAATGCGCCTGGTGAGCTGTGGGTTAATCATCCAGCGGTCAAGTACAGCCAGACCTTTAAAGCTGCCCTTGCCAACCTTATCCAGCACTAGCGGCGTCAGCGGTGCCTGACCTTCAATCAGAATCAGCGCCACCGCCCCGCCATACAGCCGGGACCATTTCAGCGTCTCGTTGATGCAATCCCAAAGCTGAAGCTCATCGAACCGTGATTCCAGAATGCCACGACGTTTCGGGTCTATCTCACTGGTGATCCGCACGCCCTTTTTGGTCATATCGTCCGCTTTCGAATCGACTGCGGCGCCAATAATCCAGGAGGAACGATAAGCCCACTCGATGAGCAGGCGGTTGCGGCTGGTATAGTTCGCCCTGTAGGTCGATGCGGCATGCTGGTTAGGCTGCTGCATACCGACACGGGCAACAAAGTTATCGTACGAATCCGCCGTGGCGACTCGTCCTGTTTTCTTCGCCATGGTGACTATTCTCCGGCTTTTTCGGTACTCGTGGCGGATAGGATAATTTGTTAAAAAATGACCCGATTTAACATAATGACTGTTACCCGCACCAGCCGGATCCCTCCCATGATGAAATGTCCGCCAAAGGCTTATTTATCTGGGTTAAGTGGCTAAAAGCGCGTGAATAAAACATGCATAAACAGGGTCGAAAAATGAATAGCGTTAATTTTGCGTGAAACGGTTATTTTCAGGTATTTAGCTGTTTCCCAGCGCTTCCCAGATATCCATTGCCGTATCGGTTGGAGCAAACGCCATGATGAAGGCGTCGGCCACGTTCGGCGATGGTACGTCACGCTTGGCGAGGTCTTTCTTGCTTTCCACCATCACGCGGCCGTTTTTGTCAAAATCACGGTGAGGGGTGGTAAGTTCCAGCTTGAGCTTTTCCAGCAGCGGGCAGGATGAGTCGATGCTTATCAGCTCATCTACCGGGTACTGCTCACCGTTCTTAACCGCGTTGAAGGTATTACGGAAACGATCCGCTACCAGCCACCAGGCTTGCGCTTTGAGGTTGGCGAAAAAATCTTTGTTCGGGATGCCAATGTATTCATAGTCCG
>ERZ791605.1347-NODE-1347-length-12732-cov-4.231995_pt1 | contig 12732 bp, 9 predicted proteins | sample MGYA00509965_ERZ791605 | MGnify/ENA primary metagenome ERZ791605 (study PRJEB30046, sample SAMN00791923) | human gut metagenome | study: EMG produced TPA metagenomics assembly of the A metagenome-wide association study of gut microbiota in type 2... | reverse complement strand
TTCCACACGGCAGGCGTCACGCAAGCCCCTCCACCTCCTGTTCTGCTGCCCGGCGGCAGAATGCCTCCAGTGCCTCGTCCCCCAGTGGCCGGGGGCTGGTGGGCTGGGTATCCCAGAGCCGCTGGGCCAGTTCCAGAAAGCGCATGGCCGCCGCCCCGTCCGGTTCCAGATGGTGTACGGTGGTATGCAGATAATCCGCTCTTCGGAGCTGGCGGTCTTCCGGCAGGATACCGACGACTCTGGTCCCGGATTGCTCTGCGAAGGAGCGTACCAAGGCATCCTCTCCCGCTCCGTGGCTGCGGTTTTGGATCAGCCCGCCCAACAGGGGAGCGGCGCCGGAATAGCGGGCGACTCCGCGCATGATGTTGTTGGCGGCGTAGAGCGCCATGAAATCGGCAGAGGTGATCAGGTATACCCGGTCTACAAAATGTTTTCGCATGGGCACTGCGAACCCTCCGCATACCACATCGCCCAGGACATCGTACACCACCACGTCCCAGGGCTCCTCCAGAATGCCGAGCCGGTTGAGCTCGTCCGCCATGGCGGTGATGCCCAGGCCGGCGCACCCCGCGCCGGCCTGGGGACCTCCTGCCTCCACACAGGAGACGCCGAACGCCCCGGGAAAGACAAGCTGCTCCCGGGCTAGAAGCTCCTCCGACCTCCCCAGAGTCTCCAGCACAGTTGGGATTCGTCCCGACGTCAGGCAGCGGGTAGAGTCCGCCTTGGGGTCACAGCCGATGTGAAGCACCCGTTTCCCCGTTCGGGCAAAGGCCGCGGAGAGATGGGCGGCCACGGTGGACTTCCCGATCCCACCTTTTCCGTAAAACGCAATACGCAACATCTTGACTTTCTGCGCCTCCCTTGCATGTTGTCTGTAATTTTTAATTATATCACAGCGGAGACATCTTCCACTATTTCCATTTTCCCTTATTGAATATTGGTTTTTCCGATAGCAGATCTGCCCGTGCCTGCGGCTTCCCTGGGGGATCTGCTTGACTTCCGTGGGAAAGATTGCTATGATAATATCCACAATAAAATATTGTTTTTCGTCAAGTGTCCGCTTTGTTTGTGCGTTTCAGCGGAGAAAAGGGAATCGGGTGGAAGTCCCGAGCGATCCGGTCACTGTGAACAGGGAGCACTTTCACATATGCCATTGTGTAAATTACACGAGAAGGCGTGTCAGTGCGGCGATCTGTGAGCCAGGAAACCTGCTTGATGAAGTATGTTGATGCTTCCGGTCAAGGCCTCTCGACACAAATGGGACAGGTGATTTCCGCTGGAAACCCGGAAACGCTGTTTGTGCGAAGCGGACCTTTAATGGTCTGCTTTTTTTCCTCTTATGGGGTCTGACTCTGGAAGACGGCCGTGGTACCGGCACATTTTCTGCATCCGCAGGACTTGCGCGTTTCCAGATATAAGTTGGACCGAAAGAAGGAGGATTCTATGAATCTGAAAAAACGCCTGACTGCTGCGCTGCTGAGCGCGGCACTTGCCCTGTCTCTGGTGGCCTGCGGCAGCCCCGCCACCCAAGAGAGCCCCTCAACTGCCCCCTCCCCCAGCGCGGAACCCGCATCCGCCGGTCACACCGCAGACGATATGATCGTTTTGGCTGGTGCCCGTACTCTGGCCCCTGGTCTGGAGGATGTCTATTTCTCCCACAAGCTCCTGGGTGCATGGGAACCGCTGATCTCCGTGGATGAGAGCGGAAACCCCATGGGGGTGCTGGCTGAGAGCTGGGAGCGCAACGAAGACGCCACTGTTTGGACGTTCCACCTTCGGCAGGGCGTTAAGTTCCAGAATGGAGAGGACTTCAACGCTGATATCGTGGTGGAGAACTTCAACCGTTACAAGCTCATGGAGAGCGGCTATTCCCAGTATACTACATTCAAGGTGGACGAGCTCTACCCCGGCCTCATTGGCTGTGAGAAGGTCGACGACTACACCGTCAATGTCAGCTTTACCGACCCCATCCCCCGGCTGTTATTTAACATGAAGGACACTGCAAGCTGTATTTTCTACCCCGGCTCCTGGGACACGGAAACCGGGTACTTCACTGAGCAGCCTGTCGGCACTGGCCCCTATATTATCAAGGATATCAAAGAGGATGAGTACGTTGATATCACTGCTTTTGACGGCTACTGGGGAGAGCCCGCCAAAACAAAGAATATCCGCGTGCGCATCATCACTGACCCTCAGGCCCGCTATGCCGCCTTGGACAGCGAGGAGGTCATGGGGGTGCTGGACCTCGGGGCTATGCCTGCCGCCCTGGGGGACGAGCTTCTCAAGGATGACCGCTTTGCCATGGCGGTGCAGACCTCCAATATTACCCATATAATGCTTCTTAAGGGTGAGGGCACCAAATTTTCCGACATGCGTTTGCGTCAGGCGGTAAGTCTGGCCATTGACCGTCAGCTTATTGTGGACCAGCTCTGGGGCGGCTATGCCATGCCAACGCAGAACCTGATTAACCGTATGTGCCCCGACTGGGTAGAACTGCCCGTAGAGTATGATATGGACAAGGCCAAGGAGCTGGCCCGTGAGGTGCTGGGGGACGAGCGCCTTCCGTTGGATATGTATACCCGCTCTCTGTATCTGGACCGCGGCCCTTATAAGGAGATGATGGAGTATATCCAGTCCCAGCTTTCCCAGATCGGTATCGATGCCACCGTGAATGTGATTGACTCCTCTACTTACTCTGAGATGTCCAAGGCCGGTGAACTTGGGGCAAACTTCATGACTCATGGTATGTCCAACCTCAATGCCTACCACTTCCTGGATATCTATATGAGCAGCGAAGGGTCTTACAATAAATCCCAGCATTTGGCCTACAGCACCCCCCACGTGGACGAGCTGCTGGCCGAGATGAAGACCACCCTGGACGACGACCGTTTCCATGAGTTGGCCGTGGAGCTCCAGGAGATTGCCAACACTGAGTTGCCTGTTATTCCTCTGTTCTACGACACCAGCAACCTCATCTACAATCAGGAGCAGATTACAGGCTACGAGGATTTCAGTGACCATTTGGATCTGAGTCATCTTTCCTGGGTGAACGCGCAGTAACCGCCACACCGCGCCAAAGCTGTGCTTTGGCGCGGTGTTTTTCAAGGGAGGAATTTCATTGAATCAAACCCTGCGCTATACCGCAAAAATAATATTGTGGACAATTCCCATTCTGGTCGGCATCACCTTTCTGGCCTTCGGTCTGGGGCTGGTTGCACGGGGAGACCCCGCTACCAATCGGGCCAGCGCCGATCCCAACTATATCCCCACTGAGGAGGAAATCCAGGAGCTCCGGGCGGAAATGGGGTTAGATGATCCCATTTTGGTGCAATACGGGCGCTGGATCTGGAACGCAGCCCACGGTGATCTAGGGGAATCCTATATTGACGACAAGCCGGTGCTGGGTGAGATTCTCCGGCTGCTGCCCAACACCCTCCTGCTGAGCGGAATGGCGTTGCTGGTCATTACTGTGGTGGGGCTTGCTGGCGGCCTGCTGCTTACACTGTTCCGGGACAAATTCATTGACCTGCTCGGGCGAGTTTTACTGGTGTTTCTGATGTCTATTCCTGGTTTCTGCCTAGCCTATTTTATGATCTGGCTGTTCGCCCAAAAGCTGCGTATCTTGCCCACCAGCGGCGCGGAGACACTGTCCTGCTTCCTCATGCCCTGTCTTGCTATTTCCATCGGCTCGGCCTGTGTGGTTATCCGGCTGCTTCGCTCTTCCATTCTGGGGGAGCTTAGCAAGAATTACATTCTGACCGCCCAGGCCAAGGGCCTGCGGAGGGGCCAGCTCATTTCCCGTCATGCACTGCGAAATTCTCTAGTTCCCTCCATTACTTATATCGCCAATACCTTCGGCGGTCTTCTGGGAGGCTCCATGATCACGGAGAGCGTATTTTCCGTCCCAGGAATCGGAAGCTACGCCCTCACCGCCATCAATAATCGGGACTATATCGCCATACAGGGCTATGTGCTTTTTACCGGTGTTGTCTTTGTTCTGGTCTGCCTGCTGGCCGACCTGATCTGCGCCTGGCTGAACCCGCAGATTCGATTGGGGGGCTGAGCATGCGTGGTAAAAAAGTCTTGTTCATCCTTTCACTAACTGTGCTTGTTCTTTTCCTGCTGGTAGGGGTCTTTGCTGATTTTCTGGCACCCTGCGACCCCAACGCGGTGGATATGGCCAACGGCCTTGCCGCCCCCTCCACTGAACACTGGCTGGGTACCGACCATATCGGCCGTGATCTGCTGAGCCGGCTTATCTACGGCAGCCGCTCTTCTGTGTTCATCGCTTTCTTCGCCACCGGATGCACTCTGTTGCTGGGCATGACTATCGGCCTGGTGTCCGGTTATCTGGGGGGATGGATAGATCAACTGATTCAGGCTGTGGTCAATATCTTCCAAGGAATCCCCAGCGCCGCTTTTGTGGTCGCCATCCTGGGACTGCTGGGCCCCGGTATGCGCAGTCTGCTGATCGCCATTGTGGTCAGCTCCTGGGCTGGATTCTCCCGTATTGTGCGCAATCAAGTTCTGGAGATCCGCGAGCTGCACTATATCGAGGGCGCACGGGCCATGGGCGGCGGGAGCTTCTATATCATGCGGCGCCATATCCTGCCCAATATCTTGCTCCCTCTGCTGGTTCTAATCGCCACACGGATCGGCTCTACGGTGCTCACCGTGGCCGCCATGAGCTACCTGGGCCTGGGCCTGCGGGCACCCGCAGCGGACTGGGGGATCATGATTAACGACGCCAAGCTCTACTATGTGAAGGATTTTCTTGTTCTACTGGCCCCTGCGGCCTGCCTGACTCTGTTCTGCCTGAGCATCAACTTGATTGCTGATTATCTCCGGGACTGCCTTGACCACGATGACGGCGCGGCCCGCATGCTGTAAAGGGAGGACGCACATGGAACTGTATACAAAGGACCTCTGCGTCCGCTTTGCTACCCGTTCGGGTGATATTCCCGCCGTCAACCATGTCTCCCTCGCATTTTCGGAGCGACAGGTCACCGGCATCATTGGAGAGACGGGCAGCGGCAAGTCTGTGCTGGGCCTGTCTATTCTCGGACTGCTTCAGTCCAACGCCTCTGTCACCGGACAGATCTTTTTGGGAGAGCGGGAGCTCACTGCCCTGTCCGAGCGGGAGCTGTGCACAGTCCGCGGCAGAGAGATTGCTCTGGTGGCTCAGAACCCGGCCACCTCATTGAATCCCAGCGTGCGGGTGGGACGCCAGATCGAGGAGGTCTTCCGTCTGGCTGGAAAAAGTACCCCAGACTGCCGGAGACTCACGCTGGAGCTTCTCAGGCAGATGGCCTTTTCCGACCCGAAGCAGATTGCAGGTGCCTACCCCTTCGAGCTCTCCGGTGGCATGCGCCAGCGTGTACTGACAGCCATCGCTGTGGCTGCACGTCCGCAATGGCTGATCGCAGATGAGCCCACCAAGGGACTGGATGCAGTGGTGCGCAATCAGGTTTACGACACCTTCTGTATGGTACGGGACCAGTACCGCGTCGGCTTTATCGTCATTACCCACGACCTTCTGCTGGCCCGCAAATTCTGCGAGCGTATCGTTGTCATGTACTGCGGCCGTGTCCTGGAGACCAACGCGGCGCGGGAACTGTTTGAGCACCCTAGGCACCCCTATACCCAGGGGCTTATCGCCTCGCTGCCCCACCTGGGCATGAAGCCTATGGCGGGCTTTTCTCCCGCCTTTACCGACCAGCCCTCCGGCTGCGTATTCCATCCCCGGTGCCCTTACGCGGAGGCTCGTTGCCGGCATACAGAGCCGAAATCCATCCCCTGTGGAGAAGGGAGCGTGTGTTGCCATCGCTACGCTTGAAGTCCAGCACCTCTCAAAAAGTTTTCACTCCAACCGCCTTCGCGGACGCACCCACAAGGCGGTGGACGATGTTTCCCTCGCCATCGGGCCCGGACAAACTTATGGGCTGATGGGGGAGTCCGGTTGTGGCAAATCCACTTTGGGTCGGATGATTACCCGGCTTCTCCCGGCCTCCTCCGGGACAGTTCTCTATGACGGGACGGACCTCTTGGACATTCCTCAGCGAAAGATGCTCCCCTACCGCCGGCGCATTCAGATGCTTTTTCAGCACCCGGACACTTCGCTAAATCCGCGGATGACAGTGCTGGACAGTCTGCGGGAGCCCTTTCTGCTCCACGATCTGCCCGGCAAGCAGGATATGGATGAAATAATTCGCGCCCATATCGAGCCCTATGGCATTCAGCCGGAGCTGCTGGAGCGCCGGGCCTCCCAAGTCAGCGGCGGCCAGATCCAGCGCATTGTGCTGGCACGCATCATGCTGCTCCAGCCTGAGTTTATTGTACTGGATGAGCCCACTTCTATGCTGGATGTGTCGGTACAGGCCCAGATCATGGATCTGCTACACCAGGTTCAGCTCCGAACCGGAGTATCGTATCTTCTCATCTCCCACGACCTCGATCTGCTGCGCCACGCGAGCAGCCGGATTGGCATCATGTACCGGGGAAAGCTGCTGGAACAAGGGGAGACAGAGGCCGTACTGAATGCCCCTACCCACCCCTATACCCGGGAACTGATTGAGAACTTTTCCTATATGAGGGATTAAACGCCCATTGGGAGGTGACCTCTGTGACGCTTCAAAATCTAAAATATGTGGTTGCAGTGGCGGAGCACGGTTCGTTTTCTGCGGCCGCCAAGGCCCTTTACATCTCTCAGTCCACCCTGTCCTCCGCAATCAAGGAGCTGGAGGCCGAGCTTGGAACTCAACTCTTCCTGCGGAGTAACCGCGGTATCCAGCCCACCCCCGACGGGGAGGACTTCCTGCGCTATGCCCGCGAAATTGTGGAGCAGAGCCGCGCCCTGGAACGGCGTTATCGCCACCGGAGATATGCGCCTACACGGTTCGCGGTTTCGACCCAGCGGCTTCCCTTTGCCGTCCGGGCATTCCAGAGATTTATGGAGCAGCTCTCCTGGAACAGCTATGATATCGCCATCCGGGAGTGCCCAACCTATACCATTATTAGTGACGTGGCTGCTGGAAAAAGTGATGTGGGGGTGGTGGCCCTGCACGACCAGTACATTCCAGCACTGGAAAAGACCTTTGAGATAAACCATGTGACTTTCACCGAGTTAGAACGCTTGCCAACGTATGCCTTCCTGCGTAGAAGTCACCCTCTTGCGAAGCGGGACAAGGTCAGCATGGCCGAACTGCTCCAATACCCCTTCGTAACCTATGACCAGGAGGCGGATCGCTCTGAATACACCGAAGAAGTTGTGTTCCATCAGATTGCGGAAAAGACCGTTCACGTCTCCGACCGGTGCAGCAAGGTGGCGCTGGTTCGGTTTACCGATGCGTTCAGCATAGGTCCGGACCTGACCAACAGCAACGCCGATGCCTTCCACAGCGGGATGGGTGAGATTGTTGCCATGCCGGTAGAGGAGATCTCCGACTCACTCCATGTCGGATATCTGCTGCAAAAGAATGTGGCGGTCTCAGCCGCCATGGCAGTGTTTCTGGACTATCTGCGGGACGATATTATAGTGTTAAAGAAGACTCTTTAGTAACGTTAGATTCGTTTTTATTGAAGTGTCCGGCACAGGATCCACGGAAGACTGTATAAAAAATGCGCCGTCCGGCTTGAGCCGGATGGCGCACGTTTCTTTTGTTAGTGTAAAATTATCGTAGGCAAAAGAAAAAGGGAAACGGTGAAAACATCGCTTCCCTTGGGGCTCCAAAGTCAGTAGAATTGTGAGTTGAGAACAAACACCTACTGCAAAGGAGTCCCAAGGTAATGGTAACAAAGTTAGAGACACAAGGCAAGCAGATTTTTCAGTGGGGCGAGAAGTTTGTAGACATCGCCACACTGGAGAAAGCGGTGTACGAAGCCGTTCTCTCCCTCGGCCGCAATATCATGCGCCAGTGCATAGAGGAGGCGGATCGGACGCTCGCTCGGCAGCGGGACCGTGGGATGTACCGGGACAAGGGCTACCGGCCCACCACGCTCAAAACAGTGATGGGCGAGGTGGGGTACCAGCGCCATGTCTACCTGCTGTCCGGGGCCGCGGAGCAGCCCAGGGCAACGGTATACCTGCTGGACAGGAGCATGGGCCTTGACACGGTAGGCCTTTTCAGCGATACTGTGTGTATGATGGCGGTGGAAGCGGCCTGTGCGGTGAGTCACCGGACGGCAGCCGCCACACTCAACGATCTGACCGGGCTGAGCCTGAGCCACGAGAGCGTCTGGCGCATTGTCCAGAACGCTGGGAGCTGGGAGCAAGCCCGAGTGGACAGCCTGGCGGCGGCGGCAAAGGCCGAGTGTGGGTCTGGGACCTATGAAACGCCGGTACTGTATGAGGAGATGGACGGCGTGTACCTTGCTCTGCAAGGGAAAGACCGGCTGGAACACGGCCCCAGCAAAGAGATGAAGGTGTCTATTGCCTACTCCGGGATTTACGAGGACGCCAGCGGGCGGCGAAGCCTTGCCAACAAGGTTTCATACGCCAGCATGGAACAGGCGGAACACTTCCGCCGCCACGCCGAGGGTGTAGTGGCCGACTTCTATGCTGTGGACTGCGTGAAGCGACGGGTCTTTAACAGCGACGGCGGAACCTGGCTGCAACGGAATATGGTGCCTGGATGTACCTACCAGCTCGATTTGTTCCACCGGAACCGGGCTGTGCGTACCTGTGTGAATGACCCAGACCTCCAGGAAACCATCCTGGAGCTATTTCATGCACGTAAAGTCAAAGAAGCGATTGCTGTGGTGGAGGCATCTATTGAGAGCACACTGGATCCCGACGAACAAGAGAAGCGGCGGAAGCTGTTTACCTACTTCAACAACTACCGGAAATCCCTTATTCCATACTACCAACGGAGTGGAAGAAAACCCCCGCTGCCCAACGAGGGCCAGCAGCCCGCCCGGTGTGGGAGCATGGAGAGCAACATCTTTACCATTATTGGGAACCGGATGAAGCACAACCGCACCTGCTGGAGCGTGGCCGGGGCCAACAACCTTGCGGCTTTGCTCGCCTTGCACCGCACCGGCCATCTGCGGCGTGTTCTGCGGGATTGGACGGCCCACGGGGCCCCCTCTAAGCTATACACAATAACGGCTCCCATATCTGCAAAGCAAACCAACAAACAGATGAGTGAAATCTATATCCCACCGCATTTACTGTCTGCTGGTGACCTCCATCCAGCCGCGAAGTATTGCCTGACCAAATTCTTCCCGCTGTCCGAGATGCACACCACAGAATGACTGTGCTGGCTGAGTGCGCTTGGCCCGGTTTACGCCGAGGCCATTCACCTTGAACAACACTTTCTACTGGCTCCAATTTTGGTACCAGCACCCCTTGCCAACGATTTTGTTACACATACTTTCTTTTGTTCCATCTTGACATTCCGAGTGCACCCTGATAAAATAAAAAAACAAGTGAATATAGTTGGTACACAGGTGTCCATCCAATTGTGGTGGGTGAAAAGGGAAGCCGGGTGAGAATCCCGCACAAAGCCGTTGCTGTGTTGGCGGAGTGCCTCTCTGCTATGTCACTGGGATGTTTGTTCCGGGAAGACGGAGAGGTGCGTTTGAACGTCTGAGTCAGAAGACCTGCCTGTGTATAACGCACAAAAAAGCCTCCCCGGACCTGGGAGGGTGCAGTTTCAACCACAGTAGGAACCTGTGGAATTTGTTGCTGTATCCTTCAGGATACAGTTTTTTTGTTGCCGAATTCACTTGTCCCTCCTATTTCGTGCTGCTCCGCACGAGACACGGGACCCTTCTGCATGTCCTGCGTCATTTTGGAGCAACCGGCTGGAAGAAAAGGGCGCATAATATCGTGGGTAATATTATGTGTTCTTCCAGCCGGAACAAGAGAAGCACATGGCCTGAACCCGATGCAGGGGTGGGCCATGTGCTTTTTTGAAGCTCGGGACCGTTTGAAAGCAAATATTGTTTAAAGCCGGTGAGCTGGGTGGTACAGGATGTGAAGCTGTCCGCTCTCATCGGAAAAAACCTTGGCCTCCACCTCGTATACACGCCGGATAAAGTCCTCGGTGAGAACCTCCTGGGGCCTGCCGCAGCCCACGATTTCCCCGCCTTTGACCGCATAGAGACGGTCGCAGTACATGGCGGCAATATTCAGGTCGTGGATGGCCGAGATCACGGTCCGGTCCAGGGATTTGACAATGTCCATCAGTTCCAGCTGGTACTTGATATCCAGATGATTGGTGGGCTCGTCCAGAAGAAGCAGATCAAAGTCCTCTGCCAGAACCTTTGCCATTGCCACTCTTCTCTTCTGTCCGCCGGAAAGATGCTCAATCTTCATTGTATGATCTGTGATTCCGAGTGTATTCAGATTGCTCTGTACTCTCCACTCCATATCTTCTGCCACACTCTGCACATAAGATAAAATAGTCGCGCCTTCCGGAAATACGGGATTCTGAGTCAGATGGGCAATCTTCATGCCATTCTGCCGGATGATCTGTCCATCATCCGGCACCTCTGTTCCCGCGATCATCCGCAGAAGAGTCGTCTTGCCGGTCCCGTTGATCCCAACGATCCCAATCTTGTCTCCCTCCTGCACTCCAAAAGACGCGTCATCAAAAATTATTTTTTCTCCATATATTTTACTGATATGTTCAATATTTAACAGGTTCATATGCTAACTCCATTGTCTTTCATTAGATTCTGCTGTCTTTTTGACAACACTCTAACTTTATCACATTTATGGAGGTAAGTCACTCTTTTCATTCCAGAAATGTATCCTGCAGCTTTACTCCTGTTTCATTGAGCATCGCGATTAAAAGTCCGTATTCAAACTCCTGGATCGGCCGCCTTTCCTCCAGAAGGATTCCCATCACACCTTTGACGTCTCTTGCATCCTGGATCGGAAGATACATGGCTTTGGCGTCAGGCAGTGTGTGCGTACATGCTCCCGCACGATGATGATTCGCCGCCACCCACTGTGCCACTGCCAGCTCCTGCCGGTTGATACAGGTTTTCAGATGCAGCATATCCATCCCTTTTCTTGGAAACAAAAGCGGCGTATCTGACATCTGAGATCCTTCCATCGGATAAATGATCAGAGACAGATTTAAAAGCTTTCCTGCCTGCCCGGCCACCTGAGTCCACACTTCCTGTTTCGATTTACATCTTCGAAGCTTCTGACTGTTCTCGAGCAGAATCTCCGTCCGGTATGCCTTTTTGGCACTTTCTCTGCTCTGCTGTTTCAGTCTCCTTGTCAGTGTCGCTGTGAACAATCCCACCAGAAACAACATCACAAACGTAGTCGGATATCCTTTGTCATATGCCTTCAGACTGAAATATGGTTCCGTAAAGAAAAAATTAAATGCAAACACACTGATCAAAGAAGAATACAGCGCATAAATTTTCTTATTTGCAATATAAGAGGACAGCAGAATCCCCAGAATATAAATCATGATAATGTTGGATTCCGGCAGTCTGAAAAGCCACAGCACGTAAGCTGCAAGTGTTGCAACTGCCATCACTCCTGTAATTTCAGCCAGATCCAGAAACACGTTTTTCCACCTCGTTTTTCTGCGCCTTTGGATCTGCACCTCTCTTTTATGCGTTGCCTTCCGGATATCCGGAATAATATAGACATCAATATTGGGCGCCATATGGGTCAGCTTCTCCATCACTTCGATCCTAGGCCTGCGCCAGATTCCCCTGTGGTTTGTTCTTCCCATGACCACTTTAGAGACATTGCTCACGATCGCGTATTCCGCAATCTGATACGCTGCATCCTCACCATACACCGTTACGATTTTTGCTCCCAGCGCCTTTGCCAGTTCCAGATGGCTTTTTAAGGTTTGTTTCGTCTTCTCTCCCGCTTCCTGCATGGCAGGTGTTTCCACATAAAGTGCCGTAAACTGGGCATGAAAAGCATAGGAAAGTCTGGCTGCTGTACGGATCACCTTGGCGCTGGATGGCGCAGCGGAAATACATGCCAGTATATGTTCTCCGGTATGATAGCCGGTATTTCCCAGAATATTTCTCTCTTCCTCCGCAATCCGGTTCACCCGGTCCGCACTTCTTCGAAGTGCAATTTCTCGCAGTGCCACCAGCTTTTCTCTTCGGAAAAAATTCTCCAGCGCCCGTTCTGCCTGCACCGGACCGTAGATCTTTCCTTCTTTCATACGCTCGATCAGGTCTTCCGGCTCAATATCTATCACCTCTACCTGATCTGCCTGATCAAACACACTGTCAGGAACACGCTCTTTTACTTCTATATTCGTAATATTCCCTACCAGATCATTGAGGCTTTCCAGATGCTGGATATTCATCGTGGTATATACATTGATCCCTGCACGAAGCAGCTCCCGTACATCCTGATAGCGCTTTTCATTCCGGCTTCCTCGGACATTGGTATGGGCGAGCTCATCCACCAGGATCAGCTTTGGTTTTCGCTCCAGCGCCGCATCCAGATTAAACTCACGAAGCTGGATTCCTTTATAATCGACCATAAGGGGCGGAATTTCTTCCAGCCCCTCTGCCATTGCCTGTGTATCCGGACGTGCGTGCGGTTCGATATAACCTGCCACTACATCCACCTGATGCTTTTTTGCCTCATGGGCAGCTTCCAGCATGGCGTATGTCTTACCGGATCCTGCCGCATATCCAAGAAAAATTTTCAGTTTTCCCTTTGTCTGTTTCTCTTTTTCCTTCTCCTCGTACTGTAGTTTTTTCAACAGCAGCCCCGGATCAGGTCTGTTTTCC
>ERZ791605.1343-NODE-1343-length-12772-cov-2.472438_pt1 | contig 12772 bp, 7 predicted proteins | sample MGYA00509965_ERZ791605 | MGnify/ENA primary metagenome ERZ791605 (study PRJEB30046, sample SAMN00791923) | human gut metagenome | study: EMG produced TPA metagenomics assembly of the A metagenome-wide association study of gut microbiota in type 2... | reverse complement strand
TACCGTCTTAACAGGATTGAAGGTTTCGATAGGCACTTCGACGAAGATTGTATTCCAGTCGCTCATCGCACCATTCCACAAACCAGGCAATTCCAATGCTTTCAATTCGCGGCCGTCCTTGCTCTTACAAGAGATAAAGCCGGTATTCTTATCTACATAATCCGGCAAGTTGAACTTCTCGCCCTTATAGTTCTTCAACGCGCATACCAGATCCACCGGATTGAAGTGCGTGCCCTTTTCGAACATCGCTTTCTTTTCGGGATCCTTCAAATCGATCTGCGAGCTTTCGAGAATTTGCAGAGAGACAGTTCCATCCGGGTTGACAGCCAGGAACGGACCACCGCCCGGTTCACCGACATTCTTCACCATACCGCAGACACGCAACGGGCGGTTCAGCTTACTCTTAATATAAAGGATCAACTCGGCATCTTCCAACAACTTCGTTTCCGGATTCTTCACGCACAGCTCCTCCTGCAGGAAATGAATCATCTCTTCCACCTGGTCGTGCGAATACTTGCCGCTGTCGATCAGCTCCAAATACTTAAAGATGCGTTCTTGCAAAGAGACCAGCACACCGGCGATCACCTTCTTGAAGATAACGGTCGAGCATTTGAAACTGTCCGGAACCACATTGTCGATATTCTTGACAAACACCACATCGGCATCTACATCGTTCAGGTTTTCGATCAAAGCACCGTGGCCGCCCGGACGGAACAACAGATTACCGTTCTTGTCGCGGAACGGATTGTTTTCCATATCGGCGGCAATCGTATCGGTACTCGGTTTCTGCACGCTGAAAGAAATATCGTATTTGACAGAGAATTTCTCTTCATAATCTCCCGTCTTTGCAGCAACCAACTGTTCGAACAGCGCCTTATGTTCGGGCGACACAGTGAAATGTATATTCACTTCGCCGGCATTGTTCTTCGCATACATCGCACCTTCAGCCAGATGTTCTTCCATCGCCGTACGGGCTGTCTGCGGATAAGAATGAAAAAGCAACAGACCTTTCGGAAGCTGTCCGTAGTTCAGTCCTTTCGACTCCAGCAGGTTGGAGACAACAGCCTTATACTGTCCGAGAGCGATTAGTGCAGGAATATCTTTTGCTTCATTCTCGATGCAAGCCCGGTTCAAGGCATCATAGAAGGCAAACTTCCTGATATCATCAAAAAACTTCTTCTCAAACGCATTCTGAGGCTCGTTATAGTCGGCAGACAGGAATTCATACAGATTCTTGAACATACGGCTTGCCGCACCCGAAGCCGGCACGAACTTCACGATCTTCTTATTCTTTACCAGGTAAGCATCCCAGGCATCCATATAGGTAGCCTGTTTCTCCTGCGGGATTACCATAATCCCTCTCTCGACCGACGCCGAAGCTGTAATTTCCAGAAAAGGAAACCCTTTCACGAAACAAGCCAACTGCTCTTCAATCTGCTTTTCGCTGATTCCTTTAGCCGCCAGTAACTCTAAGTCTTTTGCGTTTAACATAGTATATCTTTTTAATTAGTTAATAATCAGACACGCTACAAGGCCCTGCCGGCCTATGTATATCGCAAATGTATAAAAATACCATTAGAATTGCACTGATATTCGGAGAAAAACTTATTTTTACGGTATGTTTTACGGACAGCCCTCAAACAAGCTGTAAAAAGACAGACGACTATGGATATACAACCGTTCTTTACCGAAGAGGAGAAAAAACAGTTTTTCTCCAAGTACAAGCAATTATTACACCATCTGTACTCTTTCCTGAAAAAAGAAGATCTGAGTAAAATGAAAGAGTTGATGAAGCGGGTTGTGGCTTTGGATTGTTACGGACGAGACAAAAACGGCATTAACGGCCTGCTCCGCAATATCGACACGGCATTGATCGCCACCACAGAGATCGGATTGAAGCGCACGTCGGTCATCGCACTCCTACTTTACCGTCCGGTCATGAAAAAGATCATCACTTTAGATGAAGTGAAGACTACATTCGATGCGGATGTCACCCTGATCATCAGCCGTCTGCTGAAGACTTCGGATCTTTACGCCCGCAATACGGCTGTCGACTCCGAGAACTTCCATAAACTGCTGTTCTCGTTTGCCGAAGACGTACGCGTGATCCTGATCATGATCGCCGACCGCCTTTGCCTGATGCGCCTCGGCAAACAATTGAAGAATGACGAGGACCGGAAACGGCTGGCAACGGAAGTTTCCTATCTATACGCCCCGCTCGCCCACCGCCTCGGCTTGTACACGATCAAAAGCGAACTGGAAGACTTGTCGCTAAAATATACCGACCGCAAGCAATACGATTTTATCAAGCAGAAGCTGAACGAGACGAAACGTTCGCGCGACGCCTACATCGCCGAGTTCATCACCCCTATCAAAAGCAAGCTGGAGGAGGCTGGGCTGCAGTTCGACATCAAGGGACGCACGAAGTCCATCCACTCCATCAACAACAAGCTGAAAAAACAGAACATCCCGTTCGAAGACATATACGACTTGTTTGCCATCCGTATCATCCTGGACACACCATATGAAAAAGAACGTTCGGACTGCTGGCAAGTCTACTCGATCATCACCGATATGTACCAGCCGAACCCGAAACGCATGAAGGACTGGATATCTATCCCGAAAACGAACGGTTACGAAAGTCTGCATATCACCGTGATGGGACCACAGAACAAATGGGTGGAAGTACAGATCCGTACCCGCCGCATGGACGAAATTGCCGAACGGGGACTGGCTGCCCATTGGAAATATAAAGGGGGAAAAGCGGAAAGCGGGCTGGACGAATTCCTGAACACCGTCCGCGCCGCCTTGGAAACGAAAGAGAACAACCCGCTCGACCTGATGCAGGATTTCAAAATGGACTTGTACAAAGACGAGATCTATGTCTTCACCCCGACAGGCGAACTGATCAAGCTGGCCAAAGGGGCGACCGTGCTCGACTTTGCTTTCGCGATCCATACCAAGTTAGGATGCAAATGCGTCTCGGCAAAGGTGAACGAGAAGAATGTACCTATTAAATATACCTTGAACAACGGCGACACGGTCTCCATCGTCACCGCTCCCACCCAGACACCCAAACGTGACTGGCTGAACATCGTCGTCACCTCGAAAGCGCGGGTCAAGATCAAACAGGCACTCCGCGAAGAGACTGCCAAGGCGGTGGACTTTGCCAAAGAGATGCTGCAACGCCGCTTCAAGAACCGGAAGATCGAGATGGAGGAACCGATCCTGATGCGTTACATCAAGAAGAAAGGTTTCAAGACCGTCACCGACTTCTACGTCGAGATTGCCGAAGAACGCCTCGACCCGAACCAAGTGATCGACGAATACCTGGAACAGCTCCGCCGGGAAACGGAAACGAACGACCACACCGAAGTCCGCAGCGCCGAAGAATACATCACGACAACCGAAGTGGAAGAAATCTCGACCAACAAGGATGTCCTGGTGATTGACAAGAACCTGACGGGCATCGAGTATAAGTTGGCGAAGTGCTGCAACCCGATCTATGGCGACGAGGTGTTCGGTTTCGTCTCCACGCAAGGCATCAAGATCCACCGGATGGACTGCCCGAACGCACAGGAAATGTTCAGCCGTTTCGGCTACCGCATCATCCAGGCCAAATGGAGTGGCAAGGGGGACAACGGATATATCGTCACGCTCCGGGTCATCGGCCGTGACGACATCGCGATCGTCACCAACATCACCTCCGTCATCAGCAAGGAAACGGGCGTCACACTCCGCTCCCTGAACATCGACTCGGTGGACGGGATCTTCCAGGGGAACTTCACGGTTATGGTGCGCGACACGACGGCGTTAAATATGCTGACCAAGAAGATTAATGCGGTGAAGGGGGTAAAGACGGTCGAAAGGTTAAACTCCTGAAACGAGTTATCCGTTGCAAACAAAATTGCATTCATAGCCCAATAGAAAATATGACGGACGGAATCAACACACTGCGCTATTCGGATTTTTTCCTGGCCATGTACTTCGACGGAGGAAAAAGTTGCTTACATCGGAACCATTCCCATGTGTTAGTTTACATGTACTCCGGTGAAATGGTCATTGATGAAAGAGGAAAAACCACCCGGCTGCATAAAGGTGATTGCGCCTTTATCCGCAAGGACTTCAGTGTACAAATGACCAAGCAGGCATGGAACGGGGAACAGTTCAAAGCCATATTCCTGATGTTTACCCCCAAATTCTTGCGTGGTTTTTACAATCGTCTGGACCGGGATGCAATACCCAAAGAGGCCAAGCGAGATGAAATAAGCCTGTACAAGCTGCCGTCCAACCGCCCCGATATCGTAAGTCTGTTCGAATCCATGACACCTTACTTCGATTCGAACATCCAGCCGACAGAGGAGTTATTGCAACTGAAAATGATCGAAGGCATATATGTGTTGCTTAATACGAGCAAGAACCTGTATGCTTCTATTTTCGACTTTACGGACCCGTGGAAAATCGACATACTGGAATTCCTCGAAAGTAATTACATGAACGATATATCGATGGAAGAGATCGCCAATTATACCGGCCGCAGCCTATCCACGTTCAAGCGGGACTTTAAAAAGTGCAGTACGCTTTCCCCGCGGGAATGGTTGATACGCCGTCGTCTCGAAGCCGCCCGCGAGTTGATACGGAAAGGGGGACGCAAGGTATCGGATATCTGCTTTGAAGTAGGATTCAAGAACCTTTCCCACTTCTCGAAGATTTATAAAGAAACGTACGGCATTCCTCCGACAGAGGATACACAGCCGGGAATCAGTCTCGCATAGGTTGCGGGACTTTTTTATTTGTGGACTTTCCAACAAAGCATTTTGAACCACACAACAAAACCATTGCGCCACTCCCCGCCTACCTTTGCATCAGAAAACGAAATAAAGAAAGAATAACATGAAGACTATCTTTGAAAAAGATTTATCGGGTGAAATAGTTTCGCCCAATGAGCCAGGTTACGAAGCGTTGATCACCGACATTTTCGCCACCATCCGAACCGCCACGGAGATGAATACGAGTTACCACACTCCTGAAGAAGTACACGAATACATGAGCCGAATTCTCGGCAAACCCCTCGAAGAGAGCACGACGGTACTGCCGCCGCTCTACATCGACTACGGCCAGCCTGTCACGATTGGGAAGGGATGTTTCATCCAGCAGTGTTGTACCTTCTTCGGACGCGGCGGCATCACGATTGGCGATGAAGTATTCATTGGTCCGAAGGTCAACCTAATCACCATCAACCACGACCCGGATCCGGAAAACCGCAGCGCGACCTACGGCCGTCCGATCGTAATCGAAGACAAGGCATGGATCGGCATCAATTCAACCATCCTTCCGGGAGTACGCATCGGCTACGGAGCTATCGTCGGAGCCGGTAGCGTGGTGACTAAAGACGTGCCTCCCATGACAGTGGTAGCCGGCAATCCGGCAAAATTCATCAAGAAGATAGAAACGGGGAAAGGTATAAACGATAAATTAGATTAAGTTACTGATTGACAACACTCCCGATTCTCACAGTTCTCATAGGCTTGAGAACTTTTTCTCATCACCATGAGAATTTATTCTCATAAGCATGGGAAAAAATACTCATCGGCATGAGAAAACTTTCCCCTGCACACAAGAAAGTTTTCTCATGCCTATATGACAATTTTCCCGTGCCTACGCCCAAACGCTCTCCTTGGCATAAGAAAAATATAAACTCAGGATTTACCAACTATACTCTTCCTGATATTCATCATAAACCGGTTCGGTATCGATTCCGTTATTGACGAATATCTGCCGGATATGCTCCTGTTCGGAGGGCGTGACATGGCGTTCTTTATGAAGAATCCGGTAAAACATGCTTCGCCCGAAATAATAATATACCTGTCTTCTGACCGCAATCGCCTTTCGATAATTCAAGTCGTCAAACATACGGCTGATCCCCAATCCGTACACAGCCATCCGATCAGCTTTGAAATACCGGCAATTTTCACCATCCGGCGAAACATTATTCGGGTTTATGACAGGCACGGAATACCTGCTCTCCGGAATCCGAAGGGCAACTTGATAACGGAGGCATTTATCAGCCACTTTACACTGCCCGCAAAAGCAATGAGAAAAATCGAAAGGGACGGATTCGTAATTAAATTCAGGCTTCATCTGTTCTTCTATTTATAATTATTCTCAATCATTCCTTTACCGGTTTCAACCCCATCTTCTCCGCCCGTTGAAGCATAAAAGTATGGGCCGCTTCGTATTCGTTCGGGATCACGCCGTCGAGGATCGCGTTCTTGATGGCTTCTTTCAGGACACCGACCGGCTGGGAAGGGGGAAGTCCGAATGTTTCCATAATTTCCTCGCCTGTCACAGGGGGCTGGAAGTTGCGGACACGGTCTTTCTCTTCTATATCGGCGAGCTTGCTGCGTACCTTCTGGAAATTGGCTAGGAAACGACGTACCTTTTCGGGATTCTTGCTCGTGATATCGGCTTCGCAAAGTTTCATCAAGTCGTCTATATCGTCACCTGCATCAAACAGGAGGCGGCGGATAGCAGAATCCGTTACTTCATCGTCGGACAAGGCGATCGGGCGCATGTGCAGGCTGACCATCTTCTGGACATATTTCATCTTCTCGTTCATCGGCAGCTTCATCTTGCGGAAGATACCGGGAATCATCTTCTCACCAATGAAATTATGATTGTGGAACGTCCAGCCCAGGCGCGGGTCGAAACGCTTCGTCGCCGGCTTGGCTATATCATGAAAAAGGGCACTCCAGCGCAACCACAGGTTATCAGAGGTCTTGCTCAGGCGGTCGAGCACCATCAAGGTATGGGCGAAGTTATCCTTATGCCCGATCCCTTCCTTCGTCTCCACTCCTTTCAGGGCACAGAGTTCGGGGAAAATCAGCGGCAACAATCCGCAACGTTCCAGCAGGTCGAAGCCGACAGAAGGTTTCGGCGAAAGGACGATCTTATTCAACTCATCCACAATACGCTCTTTCGAGATGATCGAGATGCGCTCCTTGTTCCGTTCGATCGCATCGAAAGTGTCGGGATCGATAAAGAATCCCAACTGGCTGGCAAAGCGGACGGCACGCATCATGCGCAACGGATCGTCACTAAACGTAATATCCGGATCGAGAGGCGTACGGATCAGTAAATTATCCATATCGGTCAAGCCATCGAAAGGATCGACCAGTTCACCATACCGGTCCTTATTCAGGCAAAGCGCCAGAGCGTTGATCGTAAAGTCACGGCGGTTTTGGTCGTCTTCGAGCGTCCCGTCTTCGACAATCGGCTTGCGGCTGTCATGCGTGTAGGATTCCTTGCGGGCGCCGACAAACTCCAGTTCCAGGTCACCGGCTTTCACCTGCGCCGTACCGAAGTTCTTGAAAACGGACAGATAAGCTCCCCGTCCCAATTTCCGGGCAACAGCTTTCGCCAGCTCGATTCCGCTCCCGATGGCAACGACATCGATATCTTTGGAAGGACGATGCAGAAAGATATCCCGCACATAACCGCCAATCACATATGCTTCAACTCCCAACTCGTCCGCCGCCTCCGAAATCAAATGAAACGGTTTCGCCGAAATATGTTTTAATATGTCTTCTTGTTCTATATACATATATATATATATATTGTTTATCAACAAATTTATCTGTTACTTTTGGATCAAGCCCAAAGCAACAGACACGCAAAGATAATTAAATTCTTGCGGGGATGCTAATTCTCTCTTTTTCCAATATCTTTGCAGGGAATAAAAGTAGTAGACAATTAAAGAAGTATCATAATGAAAAAGTCAGCAATCTGTATAACACTTGCAACCCTGGCACTGGCCGGTTGTAACAATGACGAGAAGAATGCACAGGCAAGGCTGGACAATGCCAGAAGCATGTATGAACAGAATGAGTTCTTTGCTGCCAAAAATGAAATAGACAGCATCCGCATCCTATACCCGAAAGAGTTCAAGGTGATCCGGGAAGGTCTGACACTAATGCGCCAAGTGGAGCAAAAGGAGGCGGAACGCAACTTGGCCTTTTGCGACAGCCTGATCCCTGTCAAGCAACAGGAATTGGAAGGATTGAAGAAAGGTTTTAACTTCGAAAAGGATTCCGCCTATAACGAAATCGGCAATTATGTCTCCAAGCAACAGACTATCGAACGCAACATCCAGCGTTGTTACATCCGTTCTGGCGTAAACGAGAAAGGAGAGATGTACCTGGCAAGTGTTTATTTCGGAGGCAAGCCAATCAATCATACCGGCATCAAGTTGAGTATCCAGGACGGCCTTTTCGCCGAAACGCCTGCCATTCCTTACGACGGCGGCCTGAACTACCATTTCAAGGACTTAGGGAATACGACCGAAGTCGTGACCTATCAAGGAGAAAAATGCGAAGATGCCGTCAAGTTCATTTTTGCCAATAAAGAGAAGCGCATCAAGGTTGAATATACGGGAGGCAAGCCCTATATCCTCTACATTGCCGATGCGGATAAGAAAGCAATCGCCTCGACCTATGAACTGGCTGTCGTATTAAGCGACATCGAAAAGCTGACGAAAGAGAAGGAAAAGGCCACTAAGAAGTTGGCTTATCTGGAAAAGAAGCTTTCAGGTGAGAAATAAAAACATCTCCAAAAATTACTAAAAAGAAAGGCGGCTCCCTTTGCAGGAGGCCGCCTTTCTTTTTTTATAAGATCATCGTCCTTATTTTACAATCACTTTGTAAGTGGCGTCACCTTCGACTGTTACCAATACAATGCCGGATGTTGCTGGCATTGAGAAGTATTCAGAATTTGCTCTGCGAACACCGATTGTCTGTCCTAAGATATTAGATAAAGTGATCATCTTACCGGAAGCATTCGTCACGATAACCTGACCGTCATTGCTGATCACCTTGATCTCGGAGACGTTCATCTCTTCGTTGGCTGTCGGAGCGGAAGCAGTTTGTACTTCGAATGCTGCACTCGGAGTGGTCTGCATAACGGCAAAACCGTTCACAACACCTACATAAGGCTTACCATTCTCATTCAGCTCTTTCTGATTTTCCAGATAATAACCGCCTTCTTCTGCAGTCTTGAATGCGAAGAGAGCAGGGTTGTTCTTCATTGTCTTAATCGAGTCGTGAGAGATGAACATTGCATAAGTATCGGCATCGATACCTGCTCTTGTTGTATCTTTGGCAGCTAAGTAATAGCGAATATTGGCTTCGGCTTTGCCACCATTAGCGACACCGGAAGAAATAAAATACAATTGTTTACCAGCAATGACTGTATCTTGTTCAACCCACAAACTAAAATTATCTGCTCCATAATTTGTTTTTGTAATCGGATTACCTTCATCTTTCATTTCAGCAAAGAAGTTCAGCGGATTCATCGCCAAAGCATTGTTGTTATAAGCCAAACGCTTGTGAGCACTTGCAAATGAAGCATATTCGGGGGCGTCAACGGCTTCAAGGTTTACGTAAGCTGCTTTCTCTGACAACTGTACACAAGAAGTATTGACATTCATACCTACATACTGATTAGTAGAAGACAACATAGCATACTTTTCAGCAGTAGCATCAGAAATAAACTTAAATGATAAAGCAGACTCCGATTTAGAAAATTTCAAACTATCTGATTGAGCGGTTATCGTATCACTATTAAACAAGCCTTTCAGTTTATAAGAAATAACGAAAAGTTCATCTCCTAGTGTTAATGCACCACCAGCAGAAACGGTATCGCTCGGAATCAATTTAAAGATTGCTGCATCTTTAGCATCCCCTACCTTACCTTTCAAGATAGAGTCTGTAGTATAAGCATAAATATTGCTAACACCAGTCGTTCCCGAGATCAGATTTAACACATAACCATTATCATTCAATTCATTTTCTGTGAAGTACAGAGAACCTAAATAATGGTCATTCAAATTAACAGGTTGAAATTCGATTGTTACAGAATCTGTACTTGATCCAAAGGTGTAAGTATTAGCCATACCCTGAACTGCAAATGCTTCTGAATTCAAAGAAGCAAATGTTGTATTTTCTGAGCGATCGACAATACTATATTTACCGTTCGTTTCTTTAATATACCACTGACCTTTCGCCAAATTTACAGAAGGTTTATCATCCATATATGTATTACTTGTTACATAATACCTACCTTCATTAGCATCCTTATTTGCTCTCTTCAAGAAATAAACACCTGTACCTGTAGGTATAGTAGTCGGAGTTCCTTTGGACAAAGTGATGTACGGAACAGATCCTTGTTCTACTGCTCCACCGTCCTCTACTTTTGAAACAGTTAAAACTTTTGTCGCCTCAACACTGGCATATACTACGCGAACAGTATCGTTATCAAATGGAGTTCCTGCAACAAACATGGCCAAAGAATCATTCTTTAAGTCAATCGTAAATTTAAACTGTTGACAAGCTTCATTAGGTTTAACATTTGTACGTGTTGAATCCAAAGCAAATTTATAACCAAAAACATCTCTTGCACCAGATATAGTTGACTTTAACGTATCTACCCCAAAATACTTTGCTACTCCATTTGCATAAGATTCATCCCCTTTAGCCTGTAATGTTACATAGCCGGCTTTACCTGTAATATCTTTAGCGAGTAACTCTTTACCTGCAAAAATATTACCATCATAAATATCACCAAATTTCAATTGGAAAACAGAAAAACCATTACCTAATTGTTGAGCATTTAACGGAAATGCACTTTCAGGAGCTTTAACATTAAAAGTTGTTCCTCCTCCAGTTGTCAAAGAAAGTTTACCTTCAGTCACAACCAACTCTAAAGTCTTATCTCCATCATAAAAACCTTTGATTGTACTTCCATTTTCAGAAAGGACCCAACGATCCACTCCCAAAGCCAAATTCGTATTAGCGTTAGCTTTTGCAGCAAATGACAATACTTGTTGTGTTACTTTATTAGTCAATTTATAAGTAGTGACACCCAAAGTAGTCTGCTTATCAGAAATCTGCCATAGAGCTGAGTCTATTGCTGCTTTAGTCACATCACTTGAAACAAACTTCTTAACTATAACCGAATCAGCCTTTGTTCCATCTAAAGCCAGATACGAATCATCTGTTGTCTTCAAGTAATAATAATTACCGACAGTCCATTCTTTACTCGGAACATCACTTGCCGCACTCGCCGCAGTAAAAGTTCCTACTGTCATTAAGGCCGCAGCCAAAAGTGTAAATTTTTTATTCATATGCAAATTGTTTAATCATTTAATCCTTTAACAGAGGCAAAGATAGAAAAGTTCAGTCGCACAAAATTATAATCTACTATAAAAGATACTTACATCTGGGCATAATGTACAAAAGCGCCATTATCCGTGCCATAATAAAAAAGGCTCGCCACCAAAGTGACGAGCCGGGAATCATTTTCTCTTATAATCAAATAATAATACTAAAGTAATGAAATAAAGTTCTTAATATCTTATACTTATATCGTCCTTGTTAATTATTATAATGATTGACAAAGATAAATCTTTTTATCCAAAGTCCTATCCTTCAAAAAGACTCCTTACAAAACCGGGCGATTATTGAACGAACCCATTTCTTTTTAGGACAAATCAGTTATCAGCCCGATGCACAGTAAGTTGCGGAAACGGGAAGTTGATGCCTTTTTCATTAAATGTTGCATAAACCGCTTGATTGATGCCAAAATAAACTTCCCAATAATTCGGACTTTCCACCCATACACGGACAACAATATTCACACTGCTGTCTGCCAACGCATGCAAGACAATGAAAGGAGCCGGATCAGTCAGAATACGAGAGTCACGGGCAATAATCGTTTCGATCACCGCCTTTACTTTATCATAATCCTCACCATAATCGACACCGAATGTCCAATCTACTCGGCGGGTAGCCTGCCGGCTAAAGTTCGTAACCGCACCACTGCTGAGCGAACCGTTCGGGATATACACCATTTTATTATCAGGTGTTGCCAAGATCGTATGAAAAATCTGGATTTCCTTCACCGTACCGCCCGTACCTTGCGCTTCAATATAGTCACCGACTTTGAATGGCTTGAACAAAAGAATAATCAATCCACCCGCAAAATTTGCCAGATTACCGCTCAAAGCCATACCGACAGCAACACCTGCAGAAGCAAGAAGAGCAGCAAACGAAGTCGTTTGTACACCCAAAGCACCGACAACCGAGATGATCAATAAAATAGTCAGGACAACATTTACCAAACTTCCGACAAAAGTTTTGACTGAAGGATCGATATCACGTTTCAATAAAACCCGTTTTATCAGTTTATTCACCAAATTAATCAGGAGACGCCCGACTATAAAAACCAAAAACGCCTTGATAAGTGTCCATCCCAACGCCGCCCCTTGCGTCATCAGGGAATTCAAAATACCTTCCAGACCATGTGAAAGGTCAATTGCTGTTACAATCATAATTATTTATATTTATGTAAATTCATACTAATTACATAACAATCATTCATTCCAAAAGTATTAGAAATTGTAGCAAAGGTATAAAGTTTTTTTATTCGAATAAAGAACCGATTTTATTATGTAGTTTTGCAAACGCTCAAAAAACAGATATAAACAATAGAAAATGAGGACTTTCTTGATTATTATAGGTTTGTTCCTGTTTATAGGAAACAGCTTTGCACAATCATACGAAGAATTAATAGAGAAAAGCTACGACTTCGTAGATAAAGGCGATTTGGTGTCCGCAGAAGAGAGCCTGAAAGCGGCCATGCGCAAAGAACCGGCTAACCCGTTGAACTATGCCTTGCTTACGAACCTCGGAACCATACAGCGCCGACAGGGGAAGCT
>ERZ791605.1341-NODE-1341-length-12786-cov-13.404839_pt1 | contig 12786 bp, 8 predicted proteins | sample MGYA00509965_ERZ791605 | MGnify/ENA primary metagenome ERZ791605 (study PRJEB30046, sample SAMN00791923) | human gut metagenome | study: EMG produced TPA metagenomics assembly of the A metagenome-wide association study of gut microbiota in type 2... | reverse complement strand
TGGGGTGAGCGAACGCAGACGCAGCACATGCAACTTGAAGTATGACGAGTATATTGCTGTCAACCGCCACCTAAGGCGGTATACAAAGAAATTTCGTTAACCTGACGGGCATAATTCAGGTCGAGTAAAGTTTGTCGGGTTGCAAATAAAGAACGCTCGGCATCCAGCACTTCCAGATAACTTACCGCGCCGTGCTGATATAATGCCCGCGCCCGTTGCAAAGTAATTTGCAGCGACGCCAGATAACGCTGCTGGGCGCTGATTTGATCGTTCAGGCTTTGACGTAATGCCAGCGCATCTGCCACTTCTTTAAAGGCGTTCTGGATTTTCTGTTCATAATTCACTACCGACTGCTGCTGGCGAATTTCGGCGATATCCAGATTGGCCTGGTTGCGTCCGGCATTAAAAATGGGGATCTCAATTTTAGGAATAAAATTCCACATCCCGCTGCTGGCGTTAAATAATGACGACAGATCGCTGCTGGCGGTTGATATTCCGCTGGTCAGGCTTATAGATGGGAAAAATGCCGCGCGTGCGGCCCCAATATTGGCATTAGCCGCCATTAACGCGTGTTCAGCTTCCATAATATCCGGGCGCTGCAATAAGATTTGCGACGACAAGCCCGCCGGTAATTTAACGCTTTGCAGGCTGTCGCTGTTTACTGTCTGCGCTTGCGGCAGCTTGCCGTAGCTTCCCAGCAACAGTTGCAATGCATTATTCGCCTGCGCCAGTTCCCCCTGACGTTTAGCGATGTCGCTGCGGGTACTTTCTATCACCCCGCGAGCCTGTTCCAGCGCCAGAACATTACTGCTACCTGTCAACAGTTGTTTTTCGACAAACGCATATGACTGCTGATAATTACGCAGCGTTTCTTCAGCTATTTGCAATTGCGAATACGCCAGCTGCTGATTGAAATAGCTTTGCGCGACATTAGAAACCAGCAGAATATGCACCGCGCGTTGAGCTTCCTCAGTGGCTAAATAATTTTGTCGCTCGGCTTCGCTCATGTTCTTTAAGCGACCGAAAAAATCGAGATCAAAGCTGGCGTTAAGGCCAGTCGAGAACTCCCGCGTCGTGGCTGAATCGCCTTTAAGATTGCCGCTCCAGCTGCCGCTGCCCTCGCCATTGAGCTGTGGATAGCGGTCGGCATCGGTCAGACGATATTGCGCCCGCGCTTCCTGCACTTTCAGCGTCGCCATGCGCAAATCCCGGTTATTCACCAGCGCCTCGCTAATCAGCGTCTTTACCTGATTATCAACAAAAAAGGTGCGCCAGCCCACGTTCTGGTAGTTATCTGCTGCGTTAACCAAGCCGTTCTGGCTGAGTGAGAACTGCTGCGGCACGGGCATTGCCGGGCGCTGATAATCCGGTGCCAGTGAACAACCAGTTAGCGCAAGGGCCACACAAAATGGCAGAAGTTTACAAGGAGACATAGGCTCATAATTTCTGGTGATTTTATACCGCCAACTTTACTCGCCAGGCTCTGATTTTCCGGTGACAGGAAAATGACAAAATTGTCATTTTGCCAATAAGCGATTGCCATCTGATCCCGCTACTCTAGAATTGCCCGGGCAACATGCGGAGGAAATATGAAACTGTTGATTGTCGAAGATGAAAAGAAAACCGGAGAATACTTGACCAAAGGGTTAACCGAAGCCGGTTTTGTGGTCGATTTGGCCGACAACGGGTTGAATGGCTACCATCTGGCGATGACCGGTGATTATGATCTGATAATCCTCGATATTATGCTGCCGGACGTGAACGGCTGGGATATCGTGCGCATGTTGCGTTCCGCCAATAAAGGGATGCCGATTCTGTTGCTTACCGCGCTTGGCACCATTGAACATCGCGTCAAGGGGCTGGAGTTGGGGGCGGATGACTATCTGGTGAAGCCGTTCGCTTTTGCTGAACTGCTGGCGCGGGTGCGCACTCTCCTGCGGCGCGGGGCGGCGGTGATTATCGAAAGTCAGTTTCAGGTTGCCGATCTGATGGTCGATCTCGTCAGCCGCAAAGTCACCCGCAGCGGCACGCGCATCACTCTGACCAGTAAAGAGTTTACTCTGCTGGAGTTTTTCCTCCGCCATCAGGGCGAAGTGCTGCCCCGCTCGCTTATCGCCTCGCAGGTGTGGGACATGAATTTCGACAGCGACACTAACGCCATTGATGTAGCGGTGAAGCGGCTGCGCGGCAAAATCGACAACGACTTTGAGCCGAAGCTAATTCAGACCGTGCGCGGCGTGGGCTACATGCTTGAGGTGCCGGATGGTCAGTAAGCCATTTCAGCGCCCGTTTTCGCTGGCAACCCGCCTGACCTTTTTTATCAGCCTGGCCACCATCGCGGCGTTTTTCGCCTTTGCATGGATCATGATCCACTCAGTAAAAGTGCATTTTGCCGAGCAGGATATTAATGATTTAAAAGAGATTAGCGCCACGCTTGAACGGGTACTTAATCACCCTGACGAAACGCAAGCCCGACGCTTAATGACGCTGGAAGATATCGTCAGTGGTTATTCCAACGTGTTGATTTCCCTGGCAGATAGCCACGGCAAAACGGTGTATCACTCCCCCGGTGCGCCTGATATCCGCGAGTTTGCACGTGATGCCATACCCGATAAAGACGCGCGGGGTGGCGAGGTGTATCTCCTTTCCGGCCCGACGATTATGATGCCAGGCCACGGTCACGGGCATATGGAACACAGCAACTGGCGGATGATTAACTTGTCGGTTGGCCCGTTGGTGGACGGCAAACCGATTTATACGCTCTACATCGCGCTTTCGATCGATTTTCATCTTCATTACATAAATGATTTGATGAATAAACTTATTATGACCGCATCGGTAATCAGCATCCTGATCGTCTTTATCGTACTGTTGGCGGTACATAAAGGTCACGCGCCGATCCGCAGCGTCAGCCGTCAAATCCAGAATATCACCTCGAAAGATCTCGACGTTCGCCTTGACCCGCAGACCGTGCCCATTGAGCTGGAACAGCTGGTACTGTCGTTCAACCATATGATCGAGCGTATTGAGGATGTCTTTACCCGCCAGTCCAATTTCTCAGCGGATATCGCTCACGAAATTCGCACGCCGATTACCAATCTCATCACGCAAACGGAAATCGCCCTCAGCCAGTCTCGCAGCCAGAAGGAGCTGGAAGATGTGCTCTACTCTAATCTCGAAGAGCTGACGCGAATGGCGAAAATGGTCAGCGATATGCTGTTTCTCGCTCAGGCCGATAACAACCAGCTAATCCCCGAAAAGAAAATGCTCAACCTGGCGGATGAAGTCGGCAAAGTGTTCGATTTTTTCGAGGCGTTAGCGGAAGATCGCGGCGTGGAGTTGCGATTTGTTGGCGACGAATGTCAGGTTGCGGGCGATCCGCTGATGCTGCGTCGGGCGTTAAGCAACCTGCTTTCTAATGCCCTGCGTTATACGCCGCCCGGAGAGGCAATTGTAGTGCGCTGCCAGACGGTCGATCACCAGGTGCAAGTTACCGTCGAAAACCCCGGTACGCCCATTGCGCCCGAGCACTTACCGCGATTGTTTGACCGTTTCTACCGCGTTGACCCTTCCCGCCAGCGAAAAGGCGAAGGTAGCGGCATTGGGCTGGCGATAGTGAAATCGATTGTTGTCGCGCATAAAGGCACGGTTGCAGTAACGTCAGATGCGCGGGGGACAAGGTTTGTGATTATGCTGCCGGAGAGAGAGTGATTATTAAGTTCAAATTCAGGGCGTGGTGCATCACCTCCTGGTATTGTTGATCAACAAATTAGAGAAAAACTTATTAAACATATGAAATATCGAAGGCTTTTATTTTTCAAAGTTTCACGAGATGTTTGTATATGAAACTTAGTTAAATCTGTGTTTCTTCCAATTGTAGATCACAATGCCCTTTCTAAATTTTCATCGTTATAAACAAGCCATCTATCATATAAAGCAATGAATAATTTAATCGCGATTAATCATCATTAATTGTTATATTATTCACTCAATCTATTTATCAAGTGAATTTGATAAATTCCTAATTTAAAATATCCACTATTGAGCCAGTATTTAACAACGTTAAGATGTGCAATGTGCAGATCATGTTATCAGGGTGGAGCGGTAGCATATATTTCTTATGCAATCATTCATTTTAATAATGTTAATTGGATTATTTATTGCTGTGAATAAAAATATATTATGAATATTGGTTTAACTTTACGTTTTTGTTACTCGTTGTGATATGCGTACCTGTCCTGAATAACGCCAAGAAACAAGAGGTTGAGCTTGTGATTATTTTTTTGACTGAACAGACACCCGTTTCTGTAAAGTAATATTTAAACAAAATTCTCACATAACCATAGCATTTTCTGTTCCTTCCCTAATAACGTCTGAAGTCGTCCCGCTTATCACATTATCCGCAGTTGTACGGTACGGATCATTATTCATTTTACTGGAGGTTGCTATGTCAACCGGATTACGTTTCACACTGGAAGTGGACGGCCTGCCGCCGGATGCTTTTGCGGTGGTTTCCTTTCATCTGAACCAGTCACTCTCTTCGCTCTTTTCCCTCGATCTCTCCCTGGTCAGCCAGCAGTTTCTCTCCCTTGAATTTGCGCAGGTGCTGGACAAAATGGCCTACCTGACGATATGGCAGGGCGATGAAGTACAGCGCCGGGTGAAAGGCGTGGTGACCTGGTTTGAACTCGGGGAGAACGACAAAAACCAGATGCTGTACAGCATGAAGGTGCACCCGCCGCTGTGGCGTGCCGGTCTGCGCCAGAACTTCCGTATCTTCCAGAACGAGGACATCAAAAGCATCCTCGGCACGATGTTGCAGGAAAACGGGGTGACCGAATGGAGTCCGCTGTTCAGCGAGCCGCATCCTTCCCGTGAGTTTTGTGTCCAGTACGGTGAGACTGATTACGATTTTCTGTGCCGGATGGCGGCGGAGGAAGGCATCTTCTTTTATGAGGAGCATGCTTACAAAAGTACCGACCAGAGCCTGGTGCTGTGCGACACAGTCCGCCATCTGCCCGAATCTTTTGAAATCCCATGGAACCCGAACACCCGTACCGAGGTGAGCACCCTCTGCATCAGCCAGTTCCGCTACAGCGCACAAATCCGCCCTTCTTCCGTGGTGACCAAAGACTACACCTTTAAACGCCCCGGCTGGGCCGGACGTTTTGAACAGGAAGGCCAGCACCAGGACTACCAGCGCACGCAGTATGAAGTGTATGACTACCCCGGACGTTTCAAGAGCGCCCACGGGCAGAACTTTGCCCGCTGGCAGATGGACGGCTGGCGAAACAACGCAGAAACCGCGCGGGGAATGAGCCGCTCGCCGGAGATATGGCCGGGACGGCGAATTGTGCTGACGGGGCATCCGCAGGCGAACCTGAACCGGGAATGGCAGGTGGTGGCAAGTGAACTGCACGGCGAACAGCCACAGGCGGTGCCAGGACGGCAGGGAGCGGGGACGGCGCTGGAGAACCATTTTGCGGTGATCCCGGCAGACAGAACATGGCGACCACAGCCGTTGCTGAAACCGCTGGTCGACGGCCCGCAGAGCGCTGTCGTGACAGGACCGGCAGGCGAGGAAATCTTCTGCGACGAACATGGTCGCGTGCGGGTGAAGTTCAACTGGGACCGTTATAACCCGGCAGACCAAGACAGTTCGTGCTGGATCCGTGTGGCACAGGCGTGGGCAGGCACCGGTTTTGGCCACCTGGCGATACCGCGTGTGGGTCAGGAGGTGATTGTAGACTTCCTCAACGGCGATCCGGACCAGCCGATCATTATGGGGCGCACCTACCACCAGGAAAACCGCACCCCCGGCAGCCTGCCGGGAACAAAGACGCAGATGACCATCCGCTCCAAAACGTACATGGGCAGCGGATTTAATGAGCTGAAGTTTGATGATGCGACAGGGAGAGAACAGGTCTACATCCACGCGCAGAAGAACATGGATACCGAAGTGCTCAACGACCGTACCACCACCGTAAAACACGATCACCGCGAAACCGTAAAAAATGACCAGACGGTCACGATCCAGGAAGGTAACCGCCTTCTTACGGTGGAAAAAGGCCACAAGATCACCGGAGTACTGAAAGGGTCTTTATCTGAGGATGTCTTTCAGGACAGAGGCACGATTGCCGGTTCGGTGCATGTTGACGCTGTAAACAATGGTGGCGAAGGCGACGGTATACAGGCTTATACGGCGATTAAGGAAATTTTGCTGGCTGTGGAGGAAAGCAAAATTGCGCTGACGCCGGATGGCATTCAGCTACAGGTCGGGGAATCGACGGTAATCAGGCTGTCGAAGGATGGCATCACCATCGTGGGCGGTTCTGTTTTCATCAACTGATTCACTCAGATTATCAGGGAGTATTTTATGCAGTTCACTTTTAATGAAGGCCACATTCAACTGCCGTCTCAATGGCAGGATCAGTCAATGCAGGTCCTGGTGTCCACAGATAACAGTGGCATCAACCTGGTCATTACCCGCGAAGCCGTTCCACAGGGAACCCTGACACCAGAGCTGTACCAGGAAACGCTGGCGCTGTACCAGGGCAAACTTGATGGGTACACCGAACATGCCTGCCGGGAAATCACTCTGGCAGAGGCCCCGGTCTGGCTGCTGGATTATTCCTGGAACGGTCCGGAAGATGAGGGGAATCAGGGGCGGATTAGCCAGATAGCCGTATTCCAGCGGCGTGGAGATACGCTGCTGACCTTCACTTTCAGCACCTCCTTATCCCTGAAGAACAGTCAAAAGACGATGCTGCTGGAGGTGATAAAGAGCTTCACCCCGTTGCCACCGGAGAATGACATCCAAAAGGACCAGCCGCGCTGACATAAACGAGGGATAACACATGAGTGAAGGACCAGGCGGGCCACAGGGAGCGACCGCAGGCGGTACGCTGGCAATGCGAATGCTGTCACAGCAGGCGATGGTCGCCAGCCAGATGAAACGGGCAGCCAACGACAAAGCCATTGCACAGATGCTGGCAGCAAAGAAGTCCGGCCCACCTGCCGCCAGGCTGGGCGATGAAATTCAGCATAAAAGTTTTCTGGGGGCACTGGCAGGGGCCGTGCTGGGGGCGATAGTGACCATCGCAGAAGGTTGCCTGATTATGGCCGCCTGCGCCACCGGCCCTTATGCGCTGGTTCTGGTGCCTGCGCTGATGTATGCCAGCTATAAGGCGAGTGATTATGTGGAGGAGAAACAGAACCAGCTTGAGTCATGGATAAACAGCTTTTGTGACACGGACGGCGCCATCAATACCGGTTCTGAAAATGTAAACATTAACGGAAAGCCCGCTGCCAGGGCCGCCGTCATCCTTCCCCCTCCTCCTCCACCTGGAGCAATACCTGAAGTCCCACAGGGGGAACCCTCATGGGGTGATATTGCCACTGACCTGCTTGAATCGGCAGCGGAAAAAGCAGTACCACTGGCGAAGGCCTGGGGGAACGCTGTTATCACCCTGACGGACAGCAATGCCGGTTTTATGGATCGCGTCAGCGCCGGCGCATCGCTTCTGTTTCCCGCCGGTCCGGTATTAATGGAGTTTGCCACCATGGTGGGCGGGCGTGGCGAAATCAAAAAAGATGTGGATTTCCCGGAAGCCGGTGAGGACACGGCGCTCTGCGACAAGGAGAACAAACCACCGAGGATAGCCCAGGGCAGCAGCAACGTCTTTATCAACAATCAGCCTGCCGCGCGCAAGGGCGACAAACTGGAGTGCAGTGCGGCAATCGTGGAAGGTTCGCCGGACGTCTTTATTGGCGGTGAGCAGGTCACATATCTGGATATCCAGCTGGAGTTCCCGCCATGGCAGAGAATGATCCTGGGAGGAATAACGATAGCCAGCTATCTTCTGCCGCCAGCAGGACTGCTGGGAAAACTGGGGAATCTGGCGAGACTCGGCAAACTGGGAAACCTGCTGGGGAAAAGCGGGAAGCTGCTGGGCGCAAAGCTCGGCGCGTTGCTGGGGAAAACAGGTAAGTCGTTAAAAAGTATTGCCAATAAAGTCATCAGATGGGTAACAGATCCTGTCGATCCGGTAACCGGCGCATACTGCGACGAACGTACCGACTTTACGCTGGGCCAGACCCTCCCCCTCTCCTTCACCCGTTTCCACAGTTCTGTACTGCCGCTGCATGGCCTGACCGGCGTGGGCTGGAGCGACTCCTGGAGCGAATACGCCTGGGTGCGTGAACAGGGAAACCGGGTGGATATCATCACCCAGGGAGCCACGCTGAGATTTGCCTTCGACGGTGACAGTGATACGGCGGTTAACCCGTATCACGCCCAGTACATTCTGCGCCGCCGCGACGATTACCTGGAGCTGTTCGACAGGGATGCACTGAGCAGCCGCTTCTTTTATGACGCCTTTCCGGGAATGCGTCTGCGCCACCCGGTGACTGACGATACCAGCGATGACCGCCTGGCACACAGCCCCGGTGACCGGATGTATATGCTGGGCGGGATGAGTGACACCGCCAGCAACCGCATCACGTTTGAGCGCGACAGCCAGTACCGGATCACGGGTGTCAGTCACACCGACGGGATCCGGCTTAAACTGACGTACCATGCCAGCGGCTACCTGAAAGCCATTCACCGCACGGATAACGGCATACAGACGCTGGCGACCTACGAACAGGATGCGCGGGGGCGGCTGACAGAAGCGGATGCGCGGCTGGACTACCACCTGTTTTATGAGTACGACGCTGCGGACCGGATCATCCGCTGGTCCGATAACGACCAGACGTGGAGCCGTTTCACCTACGATGCACAGGGCCGGTGCGTGACCGTCACCGGGGCGGAGGGCTATTACAACGCCACGCTGGACTATGGTGACGGCTGCACCACCGTGACGGACGGCAAGGGCACTCACCGTTATTACTATGATCCTGACGGCAATATTCTGCGGGAAGCAGCGCCGGACGGCAGCACCACCACGTATGAATGGGATGAATTCCATCACCTGCTGGCCCGCCACTCCCCTGCCGGGCGGGTGGAGAAGTTTGAATACAACGCCGCACACGGTCAGTTAAGCCGTTACACGGCGGCAGACGGCGCGGAGTGGTTGTACCGCTATGATGAGCGCGGCCTGCTCAGCAACATCACCGACCCTGCCGGGCAGACGTGGACACAGCTGTGCGATGAACGCGGCCTGCCGGTAAGCCTGGTGTCGCCACAGGGCGAAGAGACCCGGCTGGCGTACACCGCTCAGGGGCTGTTGTCGGGAATATTCCGCCAGGATGAACGGCGTCTGGGCATAGAGTACGACCACCACAACCGGCCGGAAACACTCACCGACGTGATGGGCCGTGAACACCACACCGAATACAGCGGTCACGACCTGCCGGTGAAGATGCGCGGCCCCGGCGCGGAAGGGTTCAGCTACGACCGCCACGGTAACCTGCTGGCGTACACGGACGGTAACGGCGTGGCCTGGACGATAGAATACGGCCCGTTCGATTTGCAGGTGGCGCGAACGGACGGTGAAGGCCACCGCTGGCAGTACCGCTATGATAAAGACACGCTGCAACTGACAGAAGTCATTAACCCGCAGGGTGAATCATACCTTTATGTTCTGGATAACTGTGGCCGGGTGACGGAAGAGCGTGACTGGGGCGGCGTGGTCTGGCGTTACCGCTATGACGCCGATGGCCTCTGTACTGCCAGGGTTAACGGCCTGGAGGAAACTATCCTCTACAGCCGGGACGCCGCAGGCCGCCTGGCAGAAGTCATCACGCCGGAAGGCAAAACGCAGTATGCGTATGACAAATCCGGCAGGCTGACGGGTATCTTCAGCCCGGACGGCACATCACAGCGCACCGGCTACGACGAACGCGGGCGGGTGAATGTCACCACTCAGGGCCGACGGGCCATTGAATACCACTACCCCGACGAACACACCGTCATCCGCTGTATCCTGCCACCGGAAGATGAACGCGACAGACACCCCGATGAATCCCTGCTGAAAACCACCTACCGTTACAACGCCGCCGGAGAACTGACAGAGGTCATTCTGCCGGGGGATGAGACGCTGACGTTCAGCCGTGATGAGGCGGGACGTGAAGTGCTCCGGCACAGTAACCGGGGTTTTGCCTGTGAACAGGGCTGGAATGCAGCCGGTCAGCCTGTCAGCCAGCGCGCCGGACTTTTCCCGGAGGAAGCCACATGGGGCGGACTGCTCCCCTCACTGGTGCGGGAGTACCGTTACGACAGCGCGGGTAATGTGTCGGCTGTCACCAGCCGGGAAGATTACGGACGGGAAACCCGGCGGGAGTACCGGCTGGACCGGAACGGCCAGGTCACGGCGGTGACAGCCTCAGGCACCGGGCTGGGCTATGGCGAAGGCGATGAGTCCTATGGCTATGACAGTTGTGGCTACCTGAAGGCGCAGTCTGCGGGCAGGCACCGGATAAGTGAAGAGACTGACCAGTATGCCGGAGGCCACCGGCTGAAACAGGCCGGAAACACGCAGTATGACTATGACGCCGCAGGCCGGATGGTCAGCCGCACCAGACACCGTGACGGCTACCGCCCGGAAACAGAGCGGTTCCGGTGGGACAGCCGGGACCAGCTGACCGGGTATTGCAGCGCACAGGGTGAGCAGTGGGAATACCGCCACGACGCCAGCGGCAGACGAACAGAGAAACGCTGCGACCGGAAGAAAATCCGCTTCACGTACCTGTGGGACGGCGACAGTATTGCGGAAATCCGGGAATACCGCGATGATAAACTGTACAGCGTACGGCACCTGGTGTTTAACGGCTTTGAGCTGATAAGCCAGCAGTTCAGCCGGGTACGGCAGGCGCATCCGTCGGTGGCCCCGCAGTGGGTGACACGGACGAATCATGCGGTGAGCGACCTGACGGGCCGTCCGCTGATGCTCTTTAACAGTGAAGGTAAAACCGTCTGGCGACCGGGACAGACCAGCCTGTGGGGGCTGGCACTCAGCCTGCCCGCAGACACCGGCTACCCGGACCCGCGCGGGGAACTGGACCCGGAAGCCGACCCCGGCCTGCTGTATGCGGGACAGTGGCAGGATGCGGAATCGGGGCTGTGCTATAACCGGTTCCGGTATTACGAGCCGGAAACCGGGATGTACCTGGTGAGTGATCCGCTGGGGTTGCAGGGAGGGGAGCAGACTTACCGGTATGTGCCGAATCCTTTAAGATGGATAGATCCCTTAGGATTAAATAAAGGAGCTTCATTATCTAAAATGATGAATAGCTCCAGTGATCTCATGGGGTTGAGAAGGCAGCCCCAGAACTTCTGGCGGCTATATCGCGGAAAAGACATTTAATAATAGCATTACCAGGCTCAGATGAATTCAGAATGCTTGAACATTTTGGAGCCGAAGCTTCGGTATTAGACATGACGATTATTGTTCGTTCAAATCCGAGTAAAGCCGCTATTCTTGAAGAGTTTTTACATGGTACACAAGAGAAACTAGGAATAGCTGAAAAATTAGGACGTTATGGACTAGGGAGTGCAGAAACGCACGTTAAGGATTTCATGATAAGACACAAAAAAATGCTTGGGTTATCTGATGAGGATGTAGCAATACTCAAAATATTGAAAGACAAGGGGTTGTGATGAATATAATTCTGCCGATAAAAGATATATTTATTATTGCGGGAAACATAGTTTTTAGCGTTTTATACAATGAACATCTTGAGTTCCCATGCCGCTGCCAATTACTATCTTCAAATTCTGAAGTTATGCAAGAGTTATATATTGAAAAAGAGTTATTTATTAAACGCACTACGGAAAATGATTGTCGTGCTTTAGTGTTAAGAGGAACATTGGAATACTTATTTGATGAAATTATTGCTGGCGAGTGTGCATTGGCCTTATTACAAAAAGAAATAAAAAAAGATTAATCCAATATGTAGAACGGGACAATACCCATCTTTTAACAATGAACTTCGTAATTTTTATCTTAGAAATAATGCTACATTATATGAGGTATATCATGAGGTAAAAAATGTTAACAAGGGAGTTGGCCTGGTGGGAGATAATGGTATCGTCCTGGTAATTAGAAGTTCCAATTCCAAAAATACACTTGAGGAATTTCATGAATTCTTTGGAAACTTCAAACCTAATAATTCAACAGCTCGAGTTGAAGTGATTGATCAATCCGTTTTAGAACCTTTTTGGAGATTTTAAAAATATGATCACCAAATCAAGTATACTCATAGAGTATAAAGATAAAAGTAAACTAACCGATAGTATTTATAAGTTTGTAAATGCTCTAGACATTGACTTTTCGATATTAAAATATGACTACTTTGATGTAAATGAGTATAAAAAAACATTACTTATGACACATCTTTTATTGACAAAGATGCAGAATATATTGAATTACTAGCGAAGATTGATTTTTCTTATGAAGTTGATTTCGGCACATCAACAACATCGATTGAAAGCAAGTATCTTCCATCTCTAACTGATTTCATCGCTCAATCACTATCACAACAATTAAATTGTGACATAATAACCAGCTTTAAACCATTAAGTGGAGATGAGTTTTGCCCAATAACATATTTTTCAAAAGGTAAAGAAGTTATCAATTTTACGACATTTAATTCAAATTGTTGGGATGGGGTATGCTAGGTAAAAAAAAGGAGGCAAACAAATATCCGCTAACGTAGTTTTTCAATAGCTACACCATGTCACGTAACATGATGCCTGGATATTAACCAGGGAAAGATCATCAGAAGTTCACTTTTTGTACTAAATAATTCGCATTTTATGTTTAAAAATTGAGATATTCCTTATTA
>ERZ791605.1335-NODE-1335-length-12828-cov-2.513348_pt1 | contig 12828 bp, 8 predicted proteins | sample MGYA00509965_ERZ791605 | MGnify/ENA primary metagenome ERZ791605 (study PRJEB30046, sample SAMN00791923) | human gut metagenome | study: EMG produced TPA metagenomics assembly of the A metagenome-wide association study of gut microbiota in type 2... | reverse complement strand
ATACCCTCTCGGACGGGGAACGGCAGAAGGTCATGATCGCCAAGGCGCTGGCCCAGGAAACGCCTGTGATCTTCCTGGACGAACCGACCGCTTTCCTCGATTTTCCGAGCAAGGTGGAGATCATGCAATTGCTCCACCATCTGACACGAAGCGCGAATAAGACGATTTTCCTCTCCACACACGACCTCGAACTGGCGCTCCAGATCGCCGACAAGATTTGGCTGATGGACCGGACGAACGGGATTACGACCGGTACGCCCGAAGACCTCGCCCTGAGCGGCCACTTGAGCGGTTTCTTCGCCCGCAAGGGAATCGTGTTCGACACGGAGACCGGCTTGTTTCGCATCGATAACCGGTATTCGAAAGAAATACGCCTGATCGGGCACGGACAGAAATATGCGATGGTCCGCAAGGCACTCCAGCGGAACGGTATACGTGCCGATCGGCATGTGGAATCGCCTGTGTGGATCGAGACGGGCGATCTGTCTGTCGGTTCCGCATTCCTGATCCACCATCTTGACGGGCGTACGCAGGCGGCCGATACCATAGAATCTCTCTTGCAGGAGCTTTCTGTTTGACAAAAAAGCCTAAAAGGAAAAACTTTTCCTACTTCATTTGTTATTTCTATCAAAGAAGAATAATAGAGTCCTCGGAGAAGCAATTGGTAAATTATCCTATACTTTCCGTAACTCGGATAAGATTAAATGATATGAGAAAGTATTTCCTTTATGCTTGCCTGTTGTTCGCTGGCGTGTTTACCGCTTGCGATAACGATGATTCGGACGGGATCGACCCCTCGATCCCTTTCTATCAGAATTTGGGTGTCGAATATAATGTTACGCAGAACCATACCCATATAGGCGCAAATTTCAATAAATATAACAGCGAAGGGGCCAATCTGCGCCTGCCGGCCAAAGGCATTCTCTTTAACGGAAAAGTGCCGGACTTTTTAGGAATGGGAACTTATATGTATATGCTGTCGGAATCCGGGCTGGACCCGGTCACGTTCACCTTTTCCCGTTGGAAAGACCAGGTCTATACAAACAAGGCCTCTATCGACGATGTCGATCTAATCGCTTTTCCCGAATCCCTGACATCCGTCAAAGGCAATGGCGCAACCATTATCACTTGGGTAGGAAAGCCGATCGGGAAGGACGAGTATGTCCAGGTGCACCTGACCTACAACGGCGGCGTTTATGATATCAACAATACGCAGGAAGGCGCGACCTCCATCATGCTAAACTTTACGAATCCGACTTCTGCCACCAAAGGAACCCTGTTCTTGAGCCGTGTCAGGGAACTTCCTTTACAGGAGAGCAACGGTGATGCGGGAGGAAAAATCGATGTCTCCTACGTGCAGAACAAGGATGTTACATTTGAATAATCACGCTTGAAAGGTTATTTCCCCACTTTCCGAAATCAGCAGAACGGATAGCTTCCCAACGGGAAGCAAGGGGGTACAATGCTCTCGGCATTTCTGTAACAGAAGCGGGAAGAAACTTTGTTGTTCGGTCTTGCTGAACAGTTCCCATAGTTCTCTGGCCAGCGTCAGGGAATCTATTTTTTGTACGGACTCTGGTTTGCACCCCGCCTTTGCAGCCAATTCTTTCAGAAAGGCTTTGTTCATGACGACCTTTTTGCTGTGCGTATCCAGTGCTCCTTCCGCCAGTTTGACGGCTTTGCCAATCATGATTCCCATGACGACTTCGTCAAATTGCAGTTCGGCAGCTATTTTCAGTGTCTTTCCGATGAAGTTCCCGTAGTGCACAAACATTTGCGGAGGAAGTTCTTCCGACAGCCGTTCCGACAGGTAGCCTTTCAGGAAACGTTCGCTTTTCGCTCCTGAGTTGATGACGAGGCGAGAACATCCTATTGCTTTTGCAACTTCGGCTTCTTTCCGGATCGAGGCGAGAAAGGCATCGTTCGAGAAAGGGCGTACGATGCCGGATGTCCCGATGATCGAGATTCCGCCGATGATTCCCAACTTCGGATTGAATGTCCGGGCAGCTAACTTTTTCCCTCCCGGAACGGAGATCGTGACGACCACCTCCTTTATCTTGCCGGACAGTCCGTTTTCCTCCAGTATTGTTGTCAATTCTCCAGTAATCAGGCGGCGGGGAGTGGCGTTGATGGCTGGTCCTCCAATTTCGAGGCCGAGGCCGGGAAGCGTCACCGTTCCTACTCCTTCACCAGCCCGGAACAGGAAGACGGGGGTAGGGGATTGCCCAGCCTGTAACTCGATACGGGCGATAACGGAACAGCCGTTTGTCACGTCCGGATCGTCGCCTGAGTCCTTTATAACCGTGCATAGGGCGGCGTTGTCCGCCCATTCGGTAGCGGCGACAGGGAGCATGATCTTTTCCCCGGAAGGGAGCGTGATGCAACTAACGGTTTGTTCCGTTTGGTTCAGGAGGGCAACTAAGGCGGCTTTGGCGGCAGCCGTAGCACATGTGCCGGTCGTGAAACCGCTTCGGAGCGGGAAGAAACCGGGAGCGAGGCGTTCGATGGCTTTACGAAGCCCTTCCATGCCTTGCACAAAGGTGAAACTGTCAGGCAGGGGAGGGCGTTGTATGACATAAACGGGAATGCCGCAGGCTTGTGCTGCTTCGACCTTTTCCTTGAAATATCCGCTTTCCCCACTTTCCTTTGTCAGTACGGCATCTGGATGAAGCTGGTCCAGCAGCTTCTTCTCGTCTTCTCCTTCATGGAAAAAAATAATCCGTTCCTTTGGGAATCCGTCGGATTCAGCCAGCGAAAGCGACTCTTTCCGGTTCAGGATACGGAACCAGCAGGGCGTCTGCTCCCAGTAAGGACGCAGTTTCGCAATGGTCTTGACGCCTGTCAGGGCCAACAGGTTGCAGATCCCGTCCGCACGCAGGCGGTCGATGGCGGCGGCATAATCCGTGCACCATATCAACCGCTTGTCATGTGCGGGGTATTGCCTTTCCAACCGGACGACCGGAATCCGAAGACGGGAGGAAACCTTTGCAAGCGTCCGATGCAACCGGATGGCGAAAGGGTGGGCGGCATCGACTAGCAACGAGATTTTTTTCTCGCGGCAGAATTGTGCCATCTTTTCTTCGTCCATACCACCGGTGAGGCGGATGGCATGAACGGCTTCTATCGCCTGTTCGTTGCCGACCGTCGAGTAGTAGTAGGGTTTGCCAGCGCTCTCGACGACTTGTACAGCCTTGCGGCCTTCGGTTGTTCCTCCTAAGATCAGTATCATAATGCTTCTGTTGTTCTCTTGTCTTTACCGGTAATATCGCAGGGGGGCATCCTCTCTGGTGAGTACTTGCCTGGCAGCTATGAGGTTTCATGCCTGATAGCTATGAGGTTCCGTACCTCCTACTTATGAGGTATCATGCCTCATAGGTAGGAGGTGGCCCCTCGCTAACGGCGGTACAGATGCTTGAACTCCTCGGCGTAGAGACGTGATACCCCCGTACGGTTGTCTATGGCATCACCGACGACTAACAAGGTCGTCAGTGTCAGATTGTTTTCTTTTACGATCTGTTCCAGGTCTTTCAATTCGCCTCGGTAGATGCGTTCGTCTTTCCAGGTCAACTTGTAGCAGGCGGCTACCGGTGTCGTTGGCGGGTAATGTTCCAGAAGTTCTTTCTGGACTTTTCCGGCAATGTCGGCGCTCAGGAAGATGCACATTGTGCTTTGGCTGGCGGCTAGTTTATGCAGCTGCTCTTTCTCCGGCATGGGGGTACGTCCTTCGCCACGCGTCAGGATGATGGTTTGCACCTTTTCAGGAATAGTGAACTGGGAACGGAGAGCTGCAGCAGCAGCTTGGAACGAGGAGATCCCCGGTGTGATATGGTAACTCATGCCATAGCGGTCGAAGAATGCCATCTGTTCTTGTATCGCCCCATAGATGCAGGGGTCACCTGTGTGCAAGCGTACGATGAACTTCCCTTTGTCATAGAACTTTTTTATAAGGGCGAATTGTTCTTCCAGGTTCATGTCGGCAGAACTGCGAATCGTCGATCCTTTCTTGGCGCATAGAGTGAGTTCTTTGGGGACGAGGCTTCCGGCATAGAGGATCAGGTCTGCATTTTCCAGCATCCGCCGGCCCCGGATGGAGATCAGTTCTGGATCGCCCGGTCCGGCTCCGACAATTTCGATGTGTCCATGTCCCTGTTTCCCTTTTTGCTGACTATCTTTTTCGTCCCGTATTGCCGATTTGCTGATGGCTATCGCATAAGTGAAGTCTTTCGTCTGCCCCTTTTGTTTTCCCACCAATAATGGGCCTCCTTCCGCACTCAGGATGGCCGCTGCCTCCGCGACGCTTCCCGACCCGGTGGCTTTCTTTACTGTGGAAGAAGGATGGGGTACGGGGATTTTGTCCAGTACCTCTGCAGGATAGGTCTTGAACGGGCTGCGCAGGTAGGTATCTGCCAGTTCCTTTAATATCGGTTCTTCTTTCTTTAGGTCGATGGAGGAGACGTCGGCTATGCTCTTCAGGTTGAACCTGTAGAAAATGGAGCAGATATACAGGTCCGTGAGGACGGACTTCATGTCTGTCAATCCCTTTTTACATCCGATACCTAAGTGAAGCACTTTCGGGAAGAATGATAGGCAGGGGATAGGGGATTTGTGGTAGTAAGTGGGACTGACCGTGATCAGCAGCTCGTATTTTTCGAGGTCGATATCTTTATATTTATAGAAGATATCGACGTGCGGGGGACAGGTTTCCTTCATATAGTCCGTCTCCTCCGTGCGGATATCGAGCAGGAGGGCGGTCGGTCGACAGTTGACGAAACGGGCGACACATTCGTTCATGGCCTTTTCCCTCGATGCATTGAACGTTTCCTCGTCTATCTTCTCGAAGTCGGTTTGGAAGAAACTGATTATGCCTTCCTGTGGGTTGTAGACATCCTGTTCCCAGCCATATTGTTTCGCGAAGGTGTCCAGTGCCCAAAGTCCCTGGTTGTCACTCTGTGTCGTGACAACCGCTTCGGCGTCCAGTATGCGGGCCAATTCATGTGTCAGTTCGTTCGCCCCACCGATATGACCGGACAGTACCGATACGACATATTTGCCGGTACTGTCGAGGCAGATGACTGCCGGGTCCGTGTACTTGCTCTTGATGTAGGGGGCGATACTCCGTACGCAGATACCCATCGCCCCGATAAACACAATCGTTTCCGATTTATCGAAAAGATTGCCAGTCAGCTCTTTGAAAGAGGTGAATGGTTCGACATCGTTATCTGCTTCTCTACAATAGATGACAGTTTTGTCCGGATATTCGTCCCGGATTTTGCGTGCTAACGACAGACTTCTTGCCGAAACCACAAGAATATTCAGTGTATTTTTAGACATAATTTTTACCCGTTGCGCAAAGGATTGTAATAGGATTATTGGAATCGAGCGTAATGTTTATTTCTGAATGTAGTTTCAGACCGTTTTCTGCAACCGCCTCCCGGAACAGCTTGCTGCTTTCTTCTGAAACGGAGTTAAAAACGATCTTGCCGTTCAGACTGTTCAAGTGGGAAGCTACCTTGCGGATGATTTCTTTCAGCTTGCCACCATGACCGCCGATAAAGACTGCATCGACAATCGTGTTCTTTTCGATTGACAGATTGAGGAAGTTACCAATACGCAGGTCTATGCCTGGAGCGCTGTGCAGCCGTGTGTTTGCCCGGATGATGTTCTCGCACTCTTTCCGCACTTCAAAAGCTTGGATATTTAGATGAGGATACTGGCGCCGCGCTTCGATTGAAACCGAGCCGGTACAGGCGCCGATATCCCAGAAGTAGCGACTGTTATGCAGTTCTAACAAGCTTAGGTCTATCACTCGTATCGGTGCTTTGGTAATCATTTTTGTCCGGTCGTTCAGCAAGATAAATTTCGTGTCAGGTATGCCTAAGGCTGGTCGTTGTAATGCGCAGTTCGGAGCCTTCATTAGCAGAACACAGTTCGGATTGGTGAAACTCATCTCGCTGATTTCCTCGATCGAGTAGATTTTATAGATTTTCTCTTTCTTCGGGTTGCCTAAATGTTCGGCTACCCACATGGTGTAATCTCTGTCCAGATGATATTCCATCATCCTCTTGGCTATAGCCCTGGGCGTATGGACACGGTCGGTCAGCACACCGATCAGCGGTCGGTATTCCAGCAATGCCCGGTCGAGTTCGTGCCACGGTCGTCCGGTAACGGACACGGCGTGCATGTTCTCATACGGAATTTGTTCATGGTGTGCGAACATCTGCAATGAGTTGAAGTAGGGAAACACTTTCATGCCTACTCCTAAAAGGTTTTTCCGGATGGTGGAAGCGAAGCCGAAAAAGAACGGGTCTCCCGAAACGAAGGAGACGATCACTTTGCCTTCCTGGATCAACCGGCTGTATTCCGTAAGGACGGCATTTATCGGAGCCTTGATTTCGATCCATACCGCATCGGCGGGCAGGAATGGCTTCACAATTTCGTAATGCCGCTTCCCTCCGGAGAAGATGTTGTCGTGTTTGACATTTTTGATAATGACTTCTATATGCTTAGGCTGTGGATTGTCGTCCATCCCGATCATATAGATGTGCGTTTTGCCGTAAGCTTCTACAATTTCTTGAGTTCTCATACGTCTCTACCTGGTTTTAATTGTTTTGCATCATTGTAGCATAAAATCGCGTTTACCAAAGTCGCGGCGAGGTTGCTACCGCCTTTCCGTCCTTCGATGATGAGTTTAGGAATAGAGACAAACGGCTTTACCATGTGTTTGGATTCCTGTACGTGTACGAAACCGACAGGAGCAGCAATAATGCCGGCGGGAATGGCTTTCCCTTTCCTTATCAGGTCACAAAGTTCCATTAATGCGGTCGGCGCATTGCCGAATACGTATAAAGCGCCGGGATGTTCCTGTACGGCAAGCCGGATGCCAGCTTGTGTGCGGGTGATCCCTTTTTCTGTTGCAAGTTGTACGGTGCGCTCGTCTTGCAAATAGCATTTCACTTCGATCCCCATACGCTGTAAAGCTCCCTTGCGGATGCCGGAAGCGGCCATTGTGACGTCTGTGATGATGGTGCGTACCTCGCCCCGGCTGAATTTTCCGTAAAGGGAAGCTACCGCATGATCGTCGATCCGTAGAATATTTTCCATATCGAAATCGGCTGTCGTGTGGATGGCATGGAGCAAAGCCCATTTCTTGTCGAGCGGTATTTCTTTGTTCTTGAGTTCTTTTTCGATAGTGTGGAAGCTGCGGATCATGATGTCTTGGCCAATCCCGACATCTGTTTTTATCTTGATCTCCCCGTAATAGCCGCGTGGTGTGATGAACTTGCCGTCAGTTTCGTACGACTGCGAGTTCCCGATCAGGATAATGGTGAACATGTCGACCTGCTCAGGGTCGAACTCTGCCAGCGTGGTTAGGTTGACGACCTGCTCCTCGCGTCCGGCCTGACGGACATAACCGACCGGTGTTTCGGGCGCACGTTCTTCGAGGAACAGTTCCTTGAGGCGATACAGCTGCCAGTAGCGTCCTTCGCTTTTCGGATTGTAGACGGCTGTCACGAAGTCGCCGATGGCGGCGGCCTGTATGCGTTTTTCAATCCGTAACCAGGGAGTCATCAGGTCGGAGAGGGAGATGATACAGAGATCATGCCCGATAGGTGCCCCCAGAAGCGAAGCCGCCTTTTGGAACGCACTGATACCGGGCACTACCTCGATCTCCACTTGCGGCGCCTCTTTCATCGTCCGCATTTCATATATCAACGGGGCCATCCCGTAGATTCCGGCATCACCAGAACTGATCACTGTCACTGTTTTACCTTCCGAAGCGTATTTGTAGGCCTCTTCGGCACGTATTTTCTCGCGCTTCATCCCAGTATCGATACATTGGGTATCCGGGTGAATTATATCCTGTATAAACTGGAAATAATAGTTATATCCGATGATCACATCCGACTGCCTGATGGCTGATAATGCCGCAGGCGTTATGTCATCGCGATTTCCCGGTCCAATGCCGACAACAGTAATTTTCCCTTTGTTCATATGAGCTGTTTGTAAATTAACAGAAAACAAAGGTACGATTTATTTACTTAGTTTTCCTCTGCGGGTTGATATAAATATCGTTTAATACTCCGTTTCGGTGTCTTTTCGAATTCTTCCTGATAAAGCTTGAAGCAAGATACTTTGCTGTAGGCAGGCATTTCAGTGTTCAGTTGGTCGATGTTCTGCTGCATCAGCTCTTCGATTTCGGAGTGTTGGATGCCTGCCTTGTCCACTTGTTCCCAGTCCGGATAGATCAGGGCGACCAGTTTACCTCCCTGAGAAATGATCAACGACTCCGCCACGTACAGCATATTGTTCAGGCGGTCTTCGATCTCTTCGGGATAGATATTCTGTCCGTTGGAGCTTAGGATCATACTTTTGCTTCGTCCGCGGATGTAAAGGAAACCGTCTTTGTCAAGTGTTCCCAAGTCACCTGTCCGTAGCCAGCCGTCGGGTAGCATCACTGCCTTTGTTGCCTCTGGATTCTTGTAGTAGCCTAACATCACGTTCATGCCGCGAACCAGGATTTCGCCTACTTCGTTTTCCGGATCGTTCGAGTCGATCCGGATTTCCATGCGATCGACGACACGGCCCACCGAGCCTTGCTTGAACGTGTCCCACTGTTCGTAGGAAACCAGTGGGCCGCATTCCGTCATCCCATAGCCAACCGTATAACGGAAGTCGATGGATTTGAGAAACGTCTCTACCTCTTTATTGATGGCTGCACCACCAATCACGATTTCGCCGAAGTTCCCACCGAAAGAGACTTCCAGCTTTTGGGCGATCTTCTCGCGTACCTTTTGGTCGATGTATGGCACTTTCAACAGCAATTTGATCAATGGCTTTTCCAGTTCGGGAAAGACCTTGTTCTTGATGATCTTCTCGATAATGAGTGGCACGGCAAGGATCAGTGCCGGGCGAACCGTCGCAAATGCCTCTGCGATGATTTTTGGACTCGGCGTGCGTGTCAGGAAATGAACGTGGCAGCCTTTGTTGACGGAGTTCAGCACTTCGAACGCTAACCCGTACATGTGCGCCATCGGTAACATACAGACGATGTTGTCCCCTGGATGTATGAAAGGAAGACGGTCGTAGGCGAACTGTGTGTTGCTCCACAAACTGCGGTAGGGGATCATGACTCCTTTCGAGAAGCTGGTCGTGCCGGACGTATAGTTCAAAACAGCCAATTCCTCCGGGTCTTCGATATGATATTTCACATCGTTGGCGGTGAAAGAACGGGGATATTTCTTGCCAAAATATTCGTTGATACGGTCGCGTATGGTGCGTACCTCCTTATTCTTGCAATCGATAATGGAGAAGTTGTCCAGCATCATGAATAGCTTGACATCCGGCATCATCTTTTCGTTCATGTTCTCCCAGTTGCTGGAGCCTGCCAGTACGGCTTTTGCTCCCGAATGGTTGACGATGTGATGGATATTGTCGGGTTTGAACTCATGCAGGATCGGCACGGCAACAGCCCCGTAAGCCAATATTCCGAAAAAGCAGATTGCCCAGTTGGAGGAGTTGCGTCCGACGATGGCCACTTTGTCGCCTTTCTTGATACCGGCATGTTCCAGTAGGATGTGAAACTTTTCTATCCGCCGTGCGACGTCTTTGAAATGGAAGGTATGTCCATTGTAATCGGAGAAGGCGGGGAGATCCCAATGCTCCTTCATGCTTCTCTCTATAAGGTCCAAGAAACGATTATCCATAGTGATATAATTTAAAAAAGAATCGGAATATCCGTGAGAATGTTGCAAAGATAGCAAAGAAACGATATGTTTTTATGGAAACCCAAGGAACACCTTTCCAAAACATATATGATTTGAATGCAAAACACCTATGCTTTGAATGCAAAACATAGGTGTTTTAAAATAAGTATAGTTGTTTACCACGGAGTGATTGTCACATTACGGAATTGTACTTCCTTGCCTTCGCTTTGCAGTCCGATGTAACCTTCCTTTACCTTGTTTGTCCCGGTGTTCTGGTAAACGCCGTTGATATAGACCGTGATGACACCGTTTTTCACGAAGATATTAGCTTCGTTCCATTCACCAGCAGGCTTCTCGCTGTCTTGATTCGCCTTCTGGATTTTCGGGAAAGAGGGGCGGGGTTGGCCTGGCTTATTCTGGTATTCAGCCAGATCCGAACCGCCGAGCAGGACGAAATCGCCGGCATTATCAAGCATCAGGTTGCATTCGATACCGTTCGGAAACGGGTTTTTCGGCTCTTCAATTAGCAGGAAGATACCGCTGTTCGCCTTTTCCTTGCCGTTTGGCCAGCGATATTCTACATGCAGTTTATAATCTCCGTATTTTTCTTTCGTGTACATGTATCCGAATGGCTGTCCTGTGATGTTGATGACACCGTCTTTTACGGAATATACCTGTTCGGCTGGGACGGAGTTCTTATCGACAACGAAGTTCCAGCCGGAAAGGTCTTTTCCGTTGAACAGCTTGGTTGTTTTCTGTGCACTCGCGTCACTTCCGAAACACAAAAAGGCGGCAGCTACTACTGCCATCGATAACATTCTTTTTTTCATGGTATTATAATATTAATTATTTATACGATTAATCAACAATAAGTTTACGGTAACGGACACGTTTTGGTTCTACGTCGCCCAACAATTTGCGTTTGTATTCTTCATACTCCGAATAGGAACCTTCGTAGAACACGACATTCGAATCCCCTTCGAACGAAAGGATATGCGTACAGATACGGTCGAGGAACCAACGGTCGTGAGAAACGACGACCGCACAACCGGCGAAGTTCTCCAATCCTTCTTCGAGTGCCCGGAGTGTGTTCACATCGATATCGTTGGTCGGTTCGTCGAGCAGCAACACATTCGCCTCGGCCTTCAGCGTTAGAGCCAGATGCAGGCGATTCCGTTCACCACCGGAGAGTACGCCGCAAAGTTTTTCCTGGTCGGCTCCCGCAAAATTGAATTTGGAGAGGTAAGCGCGGGAGTTGACTTCCTTGCCGCCTACGCGGATGAACTCCTGTCCGCCGGAAACAACCTGATAAACGGTCTTCTTCGGGTCGATATCTTTATGTGTCTGGTCTGCATAACCGATCTTTACCGTTTCGCCCACTTCAAAAGAACCTTTGTCGATACTTTCCATTCCCATGATCATCTTGAACAGTGTAGTCTTACCTGCTCCGTTCGGACCGATCACGCCGACGATTCCGTTCGGCGGCAACATGAAATTTAGGTCATCAAACAACAGTTTGTCGCCAAATGCTTTTGCTACATGCTGGGCCTCGATCACCTTGTTCCCTAAGCGCGGACCGTTCGGGATAAAGATTTCCAGTTTGGCTTCGCATTCTTTCTGGTCTTCGTTCAAAAGGGCTTCATACGAATTCAGACGGGCCTTACCTTTTGCCTGACGGGCTTTCGGGGCCATGTTGATCCATTCTAGTTCGCGTTCCAGTGTCTTACGGCGTTTACTTGCTTGTTTCTCCTCCTGTGCCATACGTTTGGTCTTTTGATCCAGCCAAGAAGAGTAGTTCCCTTTCCAAGGAATACCTTCTCCGCGATCCAGTTCCAGAATCCATCCGGCCACATGGTCGAGGAAGTAACGGTCGTGTGTGATGCAGATAACCGTACCCGTATATTGTTGTAGATGTTGTTCCAGCCAGTCGATCGACTCAGCATCCAAGTGGTTGGTCGGTTCGTCCAGCAACAGGATGTCCGGCTGTTGTAACAGCAAACGGCAGAGAGCCACACGGCGGCGTTCGCCTCCCGACAGCGTATCGACCACCTGATCTTCAGGAGGACAACGTAAAGCGTCCATCGCTCTTTCCAGGCGGCTGTCGAGGTTCCATGCGTCAGTTGCATCTATCTTATCTTGTAATTCGGCCTGCCGGTTGATCAGTGCGTCCATTTTGTCTGGATCTTCGAGTATTTCGGGATCGCCGAATTTTTCGTTTACTTCTTCATATTCTTTGAGGGTGTCCACAATATTTTGTACGCCTTCCTGTACGACTTCCTTTACAGTCTTGCCCGGTTCCAGTTTCGGTTCCTGCTCTAGATATCCGACAGAATATCCGGGTGAGAATACAACTTCTCCTTGGTATTCTTTTTCGACGCCGGCAATAATTTTTAGCAATGTAGATTTACCAGAACCATTCAAACCAATGATCCCGATCTTTGCTCCATAGAAAAAGGACAGGTAAATATTTTTCAATACTTGTTTTTGAGGCGGAAAGACTTTACTTACGCCTACCATCGAGAAAATAATTTTCTTGTCGTCTGCCATGTTTCAAATTGTGTGTATTTATATGATCATTTTTCTTCGTGGACAAACTTACATAAATATCTTCATAGTTTATATATGTCCGGATGAAAATAGCGTGTATTTTTATCTTTCCTGCGTTCCTTCGTATGCAATCTTAAGGGGCATGATTGCTTGTAATGGTATCGGCTTGCTGCAAAACGCAAATGCATATCCTCCCCCCCCCAGAGTGTCCCCAAAAAACGTTTTCAAAGGGATTATAAGTAATTTTCCTATCTCAAAACACCTTTTCTTTCCGGCATATTTTTTTGATGATAACTCGTTATTTACAGTCGTTTTCATCAATTGCTTATCCATAAGAGTTTCCAAAGTTTTACCGATGACATCGAAACGCAAAGCGATAGAATTTGTTACCCGTATCATGGGATTCAGTTGTTCTTCCTCATAGTGACGGATGAATCGGATAATATCATCCTGTCCCTTATTTTTTTCGCCAGTTCCGATTTTACGGATTTAGGGGCTTCGGATGGGTTGATATGTACCTTATCTATATATCTGAACGCCAACTTTACAACTTTCTCTTTTTCTGGGAATAGCGTTT
>ERZ791605.1318-NODE-1318-length-12938-cov-1.977490_pt1 | contig 12938 bp, 9 predicted proteins | sample MGYA00509965_ERZ791605 | MGnify/ENA primary metagenome ERZ791605 (study PRJEB30046, sample SAMN00791923) | human gut metagenome | study: EMG produced TPA metagenomics assembly of the A metagenome-wide association study of gut microbiota in type 2... | reverse complement strand
AATGACGGCTCACCCAGGAAAGAACTGCTTCATAAACCTCTTCAGAAGCTCTTGGGTAACCCAAAACGGCTTCTGTCAGATACTCTCTCAAGCCTTCTGTAATCTCTGGAGCATTTCTAAATTCCATATCAGCCACAGACAAAGGTGTAATATACTCTGGAACTTGAGGCTTTTTCTCTTTCATAGCCGCCCATTTTGAGGATTCCCTGCTTCTGTTAAGAACTGTCTCAAAATCATATCTCATGGCCTTCTCCCTTTCTGTCCGTTTCCTTCCGTTTTTTCATGGACTGTAAATCCTGCACTTATGATGCTTTAAATTCAAGCTCCTGAAAAAACACTTCATAGAAAGACTGAACCAGCATTTCCTTTGCTCCATTTTCTCCATACAGCCCCCATAACGGTTCCTGATCCGGATCCATGGAAATAGGATAATTTCGATCTACAAATTCTCTTGTCACCTGTTCTCCCTGCTCCTCTGCCTGGCGGCGAATTCTTACTGCAGCATCTTTTGCCAGCTTTTCAAGACCTTCTCTAACAGCTTCCAGCCCTGCTTCTCCCAGCATCTCCTCAGCTGTTGTCATCAAATGATAATAAAGCTTTATAAACAGTGTGCCAAATCCCGTCTTTCCATAAGCCTGTGGAATTTCCTCTGTCGGTTTTTGATATTCTGGATCATATTCAGCAAAACAGATGGGTTTTAATTCTTCCGGAAGGCTTTCTGGTCTTAATACTACATTGAAAGCGCAGTAATCATCCTCTTCCTGAGTCAATGTCTTAGCTAAATTTACCTTTGTATATCCATAGGCATAGGAACTGTAGCAGGCATTATGAAACTCCTCACAATAAATTCTTCCTATATCTCTGACTCCATATTCTTTCCAGATTGCTGCCATCGGGCAATAGAGTGTATGAGATACTCTTTCCTGGGGAGTCAGCTCCTGAAGTTCTCTTTTAAAGCGAGGATCTGATGGAAGATCAGCTCCTACGGCAAACAGACTGTGCATATTGATTTTTACATTCAATTTTAGATGCTTATTTCTCAGCGTCTCCGCTCTGTCTCTTCCAAAACGCCTGGTTCCTTCTCTGGCAGCCTTTTCTCCCTTTTCTCCGCAATGTTCTATCAAACTCTTTACCAGAAACGGATACAAAAGAGTGTAATTATCGTCCAGATTCATAATCTCCATTTCTTCCCTGCTGTACATCCCCTTCACTCCCTTCCTGCTAATTCTTTTTCTGCGCCAGCTCTCTGAACAGACGCCTTGTCAAATGAATCTCCAAAAGCTGATCTTCTTCCTTATTGTTTTCTTCGTCAGCTATCTGAAGCGGAAGTGGAAAATACTTCTCCAAAAACTCTGCTGAAACTTCCTCTCCTGTATGCTCTGCTTTTTTTCTAAGCGCATCTTTCAAATCCGTGTATAATTTATCCAGTCCTTTTGAGACTGCGCTCATTCCATCTAAACCCAGATATTCTTTTGCCCCCCAGTACAAATGGTGGTATAAGCAGAGGAAGTTTTCACTTTCTTTTTTTCTCTCTTTTTCGGTATCCCTGCCCTTCAGCCGCTGTTCCTCTGCTGGGGTTCCTTCAAAACACTCTTTTTTCTGAAGTTCATCCAGGTTTGCAGGGCTGCATTTTTCCACCATCCGGCAAAAGAAATCCCTGTCACAAGTCATGTGGTTAGAAAGATTTGCCTGGCCCTTTCCTTGTGTGTAAGCCTTTATCAGTGCATGAATATACTCTTCACAGTAAATACTGCCTGCTCTGGACCACCCATTTTTTCTCCAGATATATTCCATTGGGCAGCTGTATACCTCAAACATCTGAACTTCCTCTGTATCTTTTATCGTTTTTCTGAAAAATCTCGGATCTTCTCCGCAGCATTGTTCTTGATACAGCATAGTTCTAAGGTTTGCAGATTTCCCGCTCTCCAATACTGCCTGTCTAAGGATTTCTCCTTTTTCTCTTCCATAGCGGATAACCGCTTCCCTGACTGCGCGTTCTCCTTTATTTCCTCCCGCTGCGATTATGGCTTCTGCAATGCAGCCATACATTTTTACAAAACTGTCAAATCTGCTTTGCATCTTTATTTCATGTAAACTATTCATAGACTTTGCCCTTTCCCCATCTGATAACCTTCTCACATTTTCCGGATTGTTAAATCTTAAAACAGGCAGCAAAATGTCCTTTTTCATATTCTGCAAAAGGAGGTTCTTCCTCATGGCAGCGCTTCTCTGCATAAGGGCATCGTCCCGCAAATCTGCATCCTGGTTTAGGATTAATAGGGGAGGAAATTTCTCCCTTTAAAAGCATCCGCTCTCTTCTATTATGAAGACTTGGAACAGGTATTGCTGAAAGAAGGGCTGCTGTATATGGATGAAGAGGCCTTTCAAACAATTCATCAGCTGGCGCCTTCTCAATTAATCTTCCCAGATACATTACCGCAATGTCATCTGCAAAATAATGCACTACAGAAAGGTCGTGCGTAATAAACAAATACGTAAGGCCCATCTTTTCCTGGAGTTCATCCATTAAGTTCAAAATCTGCGCCTGAATGGACACATCAAGCGCTGATACTGGCTCATCGCAGACAATAAAACGAGGATTCAGTGCAAGCGCTCTGGCAATTCCAATCCTCTGCCTTCTGCCGCCGTCTAATTCATGAGGATAAGCGTTTATCAGCCGTTTTGAGAGCCCCGCTGTCTCCATAATTTCCATTACGCGTTCCATTCTGGCTCTTTTATCTGTGACAATCCTGTTTAGTTTAAGTGGCTCTGCAATCGTTTCACTTACTGTTTTTCTAGGATTTAGAGACGAAAACGGATCCTGAAAAATAATCTGCATCTGCGTTCTCATTTTGCGCATCTCTTCTTTTTTCAGTTTGCCTATATCCTGACCATCAAACAGTACCTGACCGGAAGTTGGTTCAATAATCCTTAAAATTGCTCTTCCTGTAGTAGACTTTCCGCAGCCCGATTCGCCTACTACTCCCAAAGTTTTTCCTTTTCCAATGGAAAAAGAAACATCATCCACTGCATGAAGCGTTCCCTTAGGTGTTTCAAAATATTTTTTCAGATTTTTCACCTCTAAGAGAGTATCATTTCTTTCTGTCATCTTCCTATCACCTTCCCCTCTTTGATGGTTTCCTGATTGTACAGATGACACTCTGTATAATGAGTATCTGTTCTGTAAACTGCCTCCGGCCTTTTCTTTTTGCATATTTCCATAGCGTAATCACACCTGGGCCAGAAAGGACATCCTTCCGGAAGATCTGTAGGATCCGGCATAGCTCCGCGAATCGGTTTAAGCCTCCCCTCTCTGCTCTCAGGATTGGGAAGAGAAAGAAATAAGCCTTCTGTATAAGGATGTCTTGTGTAATCAAAAATATCTTCCAGTGTTCCATGCTCTACTACACGGCCCGCATAGACAACGGAAACCTCATCACATATCTCAGCCACAATTCCCAAGTCATGGGTAATCATCAGCATAGACATATGATATTTCTCCTTTAATTCCTTCATCATATGAAGAACTTGCGCCTGAATCGTTACATCAAGGGCAGTTGTTGGCTCATCCGCTATCAGCAGGCTCGGATTGCAGGAGAGGGCAATCGCTATGACTACTCTCTGTTTCATTCCGCCTGAGAACTGATGCGGATATTCCTTTCCTCTTTCTCTAGGAATTCCCACCATTTCCAGCATGTCTCCAGCCTTTTCTAAAGCAGTCTCATGATTCTGCTCCCCATGTACCTGAATAACCTCTGCAATCTGATCTCCCACAGTCATAACAGGGTTCAGGGATGTCATCGGATCCTGAAATATCATAGAAACCGCGCTTCCTCTGATCTCATCCATTTCCTTTTCTGACAGACTTCTTAAATCTGTTCCATTCAGAAAAATATCGCCTTCTACTATGACTCCAGGCGGACTTTGAATCAACCCCAGCACTGCCAGTCCCGCTGTAGTTTTTCCGGCCCCAGTTTCTCCTACCAGCCCCAGCGTTTTTCCTTTTTCAATAGACAATGACAATCCATTTAATGCCTGTACCCGCCCTGCTCTGGTTCTATACTCTACTGTCAAATTTTTTATTTCAATCGTCTTCTCCGCCATAGCTTCTCCTTTCCTGCTATCTTCCCTGCTATTTAAGCCTTGGATCCAGCGCATCTCTTAGTCCGTCTCCAAGAAGGTTCAGCGCCAGAAGCGTAAGCATGATGGCAAGTCCTGGAATAAAAGTCAGGTAGCTGTAATCCCTGATATAATTTCTTCCTGCAGACAGAAGAGCTCCCCATTCAGGAGCAGGCGCCTGCACTCCCAGCCCCAGGAAAGAAAGGGCTGCTGTATTAGATATCATAGCTGCTACTCTAAGGGTTGTCTGTACAATAATAGGCCCTACACAGTTTGGAAGAATATGGCTGAAAATAATTGTCCCATCCCTCGCTCCTATGGCTCCAGCGGCTTCAATATATTCTACTTCGCGTACTGTAAGGACAGAACCCCTTACGATTCTTGCAAATGTAGGAACAGCTGATAATGATAGTGAAATAATTAAATTTGTAGTATTAGCTCCAAGAGCCGCTACTATAACTATAGCCAAAAGTGTCATTGGAATTGCCAGGAAAATATCTGTGATTCTCATGATCACACTGTCTATCCATCCTCCGTAATATCCGGAAACAGCCCCTAAAATTCCCCCTAAAATTAAGCTGATAATAACTGAAACAAAGCTAACTGAAAGAGATAAACGGCTTCCATGAACGACTCTTGCCAGCAAATCTCTTCCGTACTCATCTGTTCCAAACGGATGCTCAAAAGAAGGCCACTGAAGGCGCTCTGAAATATTCTGTTCAATGACCTGAGTATTATAGTCAAACAGCAGATCTGCTGATAGAGAAACCAGAATCAAAAGAATCAGAAATACAAGCCCTGCCACGGCTGCCTTATTTTTCAAAAGCTGCCCTGCTACTTCCTTAAACTGGCTTGTTTTTTTATATTTCTTTTCACTTGTTAAGGAATATTCCATAGCTTTCTCCTCCTTATGAATACATTGACTTGATTCTCGGATCTACGAATCCATAGAGAAGGTCAATCAGCAGATTAACAATAGAAAAACAAACGGTCATTACAATGATACAGCCTAAAACCATAGGCACATCTCTTGCATTAATAGACTGAACTAAGAGCCTTCCTATTCCAGGCCATGCGAATACGGTTTCTGTCAAAACGGAACCTCCTAAGAGCTGTCCCAGCTGAATTCCGCATACAGTGATAGTTGGAATAAGCGCATTTTTAAAGGCATGTTTTACAATTACCTGACGTTTGGAAACACCTTTTGCTCTGGCTGTTCTGATATAATCCTGGCGGATTGTTTCCAGCATTGAAGAACGAGTCGTTCTGGCAATTGCCGCCATGTTCATGAATCCCAAAGAGATTGCCGGAAGCACATAGCTTTTCCAGGATTCTGCTCCCTGAACCGGAAACCAGCCAAGTTTAAGTGAAAAACAGAGAACCAGAAGCAGAGCCAGCCAGAAAATCGGCATAGATACGCCTATTAAAGATACAATCATACTGACATTATCAAATAGGGTATTTTGTTTCACTGCTGCCAGAATTCCCAATGGAATTGCCAGCAGAATAGAAACAACTCCTGCTACAATGGATAGATTAAAGGTATACGGAAATCTCGAAAAAACCTCTTCTGCCACAGGACGCTTTGTGGAATAAGACGTTCCCAAATCTCCCTGTACAAAGTTCAGCATATATCTTCCATACTGAACTACTGCCGGATCATTAAGTCCCATTTCCTCTCGAAGTTCTTCCACCTGTTCCTGTGTAGCGCTCTCTCCCAAAATAAGCTTTGCAGCATCTCCAGGCGCCAGCTGCATAATCATAAATACAAGAAACGTTACTCCTAAAATAACAGGGATCAAAGCCAGCAGTCTTTTTATTACATACTTAACCATAAAACCCTCCTTTTCCTGGGGTGGAAAAGGCCGCCGAACCTTCTGGCCGTATGTCCGGCGGCCGCCTTTTTCTGCTGCCTTTCGGGAACCTTTCTTAATCCCCTGTCCTGCAGCTCATCCATTTACTTCCAGTACATATCATTAAATCCTACATAGCCTGTAGCGCTGGCTGTTACTCCTCCTAAGTCTGAATCATAAGCTCTGAACATCAAAGGCTGATACAGGGAAATCTGTGGAGCCAGTCCGTTGATATCTGTTACAATCTCTTCGATTTTCTGTGTCCGTTCTTCCTCATCAATCGTTGCCTCAGCCTCCTTCACCTTCGCGTCAATATCCTGATTTTTCAGAGAACCAGGATAGGTAAGAGCCCGATCAGAATGATATCTCTGTACATATGTCAGAGAATTGGAAGGGGACCATGAACTGATAAGCCCTGTATAGTTACCTGACTCCCAATCTGAAAAATATGTAGCTGTATCAGCAGATACGACCTCTACCTGAATTCCCAATTCAGCTAAATTACTCTGCATGACAGTTGCTGCTGATACCTTAGTTTCGTTGGAACAAATGACAGGAAGAACAATTTCTGCCGGATCTCCGCCCCATTTCTCTAAGTATTCTTTTGCTTTTTCAGGATTATACTCGCAGGCTCCTTCTTCTGTACTTCCTGAATAGCCCATAGCAATAGAAGTATAATTAGGAACTCCATAGCCATTTAAAGCCGCTGCAATAATATCTTCCCTATTGATTCCATAGTTAATAGCCTGGCGAACATTCACATCATTAAACGGCTCTTTATCCAGATTAAGTCCCAGGAAGAAGTTTTCGACGCTTGTAATCTCTCTTACCTCATACTCTCCGCTTTCTTTCAGACGCTCTACATCAGCGCTCGGAACCTCATAGACAAAGTCAACCTCTCCGGCTTCCAGCGCAATTGTTCTGGAAGTTCCTTCTGGTATAATTTTAAAGATCAGGTTTGGAATAGATGACTTTCTTTCCGTATCAAAATATTCATCGTAAGCCTGGAATGTAAGGGAATCTCCATACTGCCAAGATGTAAATTTGTAAGGTCCTGTTCCAATTGGCTCTGCATTAAAATCATGGCCAGAGTCAATTAACGATTTAGGAACAATAAAATTGTAATGATAAGCCAGATCTGCAAGCAGTCCTGCATAAGGGCCATCTGTAACAATCTTCACTGTTTTGTCGTCTACGGCCTCAATCGACTTAATATTCTTCGTGTAATTAGCGCTTCCTGGAAAAGTTTTAGCCCATTCGATACTGGCTGCCACATCAGCTGCTGTACATGGTTCTCCATTGTGGAACTTAATATTATCCTTCAAAATAAAGGTCCAATCTGTATCATTTTCAACCGTATACTCAGCTGCCAAATCCGGCACTACTTCCAATGTTTCGTGATCTACCCTCATCAAACCATTATACGTTAAAATATTCATGTAAACAGAAATAACCGAATCATGATCACAGGTGGTTAATGACGGCGGTTCTCCTGTTAATGCTACTGTCAACGTATCTTTTTTCTCCCCTGCATTCTCTTCTTTCTGAACATTTTCTTCCTTTGTACCTCTTGGATCGGATCCCTCTCCGCCAGTCGTAGCGCACCCGGCTATCGTTCCGGCTGTAAGAACTGCTGCCATAACAATTCCCATCAATTTCCCCATTTTTTTCATTAAATTCCTTCCTCCTTTTATTTTTATTTCACCTGCTCAAAGCTGTTCGTATACCAAAAGCAGGTTATTTACCTTTATAAATACTTTTACATTCATTCAAACAGGACAAATATTTTATGTTTTTGATTTGTTTATGTATTTTTTTTGCTTTTAATGCTTTATTTTTCTTTTTTTCTGTAAATTAATTATAACAGTTGATATCCTTAAATAGATAATATATAATTTCTATAATCATTACACAAAAAAGCTATATCTTTGACTTGCCAGGAGAACGACTATGACTTTAAACCAACTAAAATATGTAATCGAAACTGCAAAAACGGGCTCTATCAACAAGGCTTCTAATAATCTTTTCATCTCGCAGCCAGTCCTTTCTGCCTCTATTAAATCTCTTGAGGCAGAACTTGGAAAAGATATTTTTTCCCGCTCTACCCGCGGAATTGAACTGACGCCTTTTGGACAAACCTTTTTATCCTACATCACTCCTATCCATATGCAGCTCAAGCAATTAGATGAAATTTTATTTAAAGATGTTAAAAAGCCGTCCTTACATTTCACTATAGCGAGCAACGGCTTTCATTTTATCAGTAACGTCTGCTCTCAGCTCTATGACAAATACCATGCGGACGGGATCAAAATTGAATCCAGAGAAGCCTTTGGTCTGGAAGCTATGAACCTGGTAGCCAATCATATTGCAGAAATCGGAATCATCCGTCAATGGAGCTGCTACAAAAATCTCTATAGCAGTCAATGTAGAGCTTTGAACCTTCAATACTACCCTATTACTACTTTGAATATTGGTATTACAGTAGGAAAAGGAAATCCTCTATATTATCAGGAAAGTAATTATATCTCTCGGAAAGCGCTGAAGCCCTATCCTATGGTTATGTATGACTATATGGATCACGGCCCTTTCTCCGATATCTTTGACAGGCTGCAGCTCCCTAGCTCAGAAAACAGATTTGTTACCTCCTCCCGATCTGTTATCTATGAAATTTTGGAGCGATGCGATGCCTACTACCTGAATTCCACCTATAATTATTCCATTCCTGGCGGAGAACTCAGATCCCCCATCACAAGCCAGAGAACCTTGATTCTCTCGGACTGTGAAATCACCTCAGAAATCGGATGGATAAAAGATAAAAATACTAAACTCTCTCCTGTCGCTCAGGAAGCCATTGAAATGATTAAAGAATTTCTTATTCCGATTATATAAAAAAGCCTGACGCTTTTCTTAATGCAGTTTTAACTGCAAAAAAGAAAGCGTCAGGCTTTTTCCCCCTCCACTAATTCAGGCAAACGCCGTGTTTCTTCTCAATCGCCCTCTCGATGGCCTTCTCAATTTCCATAATCGGGATGATCATGACGGACAGGAACAGCGCAGCGCCGTACTCCATCAGAGAAATATGCTCAAACTCAAAGGCTTCCCTGAGAGCAGGCACGTAAATCACCACCGTGGTGCATACCAGGGAGGCGATGAAGGACCATACCAGATATTTGTTCTGCCTTGGAAGCGCAAAGATAGAATGTCTTCTGGAACGCATGTTGAAGGAGTGGAAAATCTCCACCATGGAAAGCGTCAGGAACGCCATCGTCATGCCGTCAGGAGACTCTGTAATCTCCCACACGCCTGCCTCCATGTAATGTCCTAAGAAGTAAGCTGCCATTGTGAGAATCGTAATGACAACTCCCTGGAATACAATGTCAAATCCCATTCCATTTGCAAAAATACCATCCCTGGAATCTCTTGGAGGTCTCTGCATGGTATCCTTCTCCGCTTCCTCCATTCCCAGGGAAATCGCCGGGAAGCAGTCTGTAATCAGGTTGATCCAGAGCAGATGAACTGGTTTTAAAATAGTAAAGCCCATCAGCGTCGCCGCAAATACGGAAATTACCTCCGCCAGGTTTGCGGAAAGCAGGAACTGAATCGCCTTACGGATATTGTCGTAAATCCTTCTTCCTTCTGCCACAGCCGATACGATTGTGGCAAAATTGTCGTCAGCCAGAACCATGTCGGCCACATTTTTCGTAACGTCAGTTCCCGTAATACCCATGCCAACGCCGATATCTGCGGATTTGATAGACGGAGCGTCGTTGACGCCGTCTCCTGTCATGGCTGTAATCTTGCCCAGCTTCTTCCAGGCCTTTACAATCCGCACCTTGTGCTCCGGCTGGACTCTGGCGTAAACAGAATAGTTCTGAATGGTCTGAGCCAGCTCCTCATCTGAAATTCCGTTTAATTCAGCGCCTGTAATGGCCCTCTGGCCCTCATCCAGGATTCCCAGCTGCTTCGCAATCGCTACCGCCGTATCTCTGTGGTCGCCCGTAATCATAATCGGTCTGATTCCAGCGCTGCGGCACTCGGCAATAGCAGCCTTTACCTCCGGGCGGATTGGATCAATCATTCCAGACAATCCCAGATAGATTAAATCCTTCTCAATCGCCGCCGGAGCCGTATCCTCCGGCATGATGTCATAAGTCTTATAAGCGGCGCAGAGCACGCGCAGGGCCTGATCTGCCAGCTTCTTATTTTCCTCCAGGATGTGTTTTTTCACATCCTCAGTCATAGGCACTTCCCGTCCGTCCACATAGGCCCTGGTACAGAGCTTTAATACCTCGTCCGGCGCTCCTTTTGTAGACTGAATCAGACCGCCGTCCGGATTTGTGTGGATGGTGGACATCATTTTTCTCATGGAGTCAAAAGGCGCTTCTCCTGTTCTTTTATACGATTTCTTGAGCTGATCCTTCGGCATTCCCGCCTTTAAGGCGTCGTTTACAAGGGCGCACTCTGTCGGCTCTCCCACAGCCTCTCCGTTTTCCAGCTCCGCGTCGCAGCAGAGAGCCATTGCCTTGATCAGGAAAGCTTCATCTGATGAGGAATGTTCCACCACGGTCATCTTATTCTGTGTGAGCGTTCCTGTCTTATCAGAACAGATAATCTGAGTACAGCCCAGCGTCTCCACTGCCGTCAGTTTTCTGATAATCGCATGATTTTTCGACATTTTTGTAACGCCGATGGATAACAGAATCGTCACTACGGCAGCCAGTCCCTCCGGAATTGCCGCTACAGCCAGGGATACTGCTATCATAAATGTGTTGAGCACCAGGCCGCTGTCTGCGCCAGCTCCGCTCATGATGCTTCTGGCAATATTTACACCAAATACCAGAACACAGATGCCCAATACCATGATGGTCAGAATCTTGGAAAGCTGGTTTAACTTAATCTGAAGAGGCGTCTCCTCCTCCTTGGCGTTTGCTATCGCGTCGGCAATCTTGCCCATTTCCGTATCCATTCCTGTAGCGCAGGCAACTGCCTTGCCTCGTCCGTAGACTACAATGGATCCCATGTACACCATGTTTTTCCGGTCGCCTAACGGCACGTCTCCGTTTTCAGCGGCAGAAACCGGGGACTCCGTCTTCTCCACTGCCACAGACTCTCCAGTCAGAGCGGCCTCCTCCACCTTCATAGACGCACATTCAATAATTCTCGCATCTGCCGGAACAGAATCTCCGGCTTCCAGAATTACAATATCGCCTGGAACCAGTTCCTCTGATTTTACTGTCATCTGATGACCGCCCCGGATCACCTTGGATGTAGCCGCCGCTATCTGCTGCAGCGCCTCAATGGCCGCCTCAGCCTTGGATTCCTGGTACACGCCCAGAACCGCGTTGATCACGACTACCAGCATGATGATAATGGTATCTGCAAAGCTCTCTCCCTGGTGAATCGCCGTGATTCCAGACACAACAGCCGCAGCTATCAGCACCAGAATCATCGGATCCATCAGCTCTGACAAAAACTTGTGCAGAAGACTTTCTTTTTTGCCTTCCTTCAGCTTGTTAGGACCGTGCTCGGAAAGCCGCTTGTCTGCTTCCTCACGCGTAAGTCCGCTTTCTGTTACATCCAGGCCCTTCATCACCTCTTCATAGTTCAGAAGGTATCCTTTCCTGTTTTCACTCATACGTCCTTCCATCCTTTCTCTCTGTATTTGAACTTCTGTTTAGCGTCAGTGTACAAGGAACAACACGCCTCATACAAAACTCCGGCCCTCCCCAGCCTTTTGGCCGGATGGGAAACAGTTATTCTCTAGTATTCCCCAAAAAAGGAATTTAAAGAATTCCGCGCACGTCCTTTGAAAAAGAAAAAGACTCTCAGCATATGTTTCATATGCTAAAAGTCTTGTCTTCCTGTAAAAAAGTAAAGCCGTATACAGAAATCATACAGCCACCGGCCGGACAGCCGGGAATTGTTGACTGTACGAAGATAACTACTCCCTTTTAACTCTGTATTCAGAAGTTCTTCTTGTTCATCTCTTATTGTATAACATCTGTTAAAGAAATGTCAATAAAATTTTTTTCTTGTGGCAGACCTTTCGTTTTTCCTGTATGATAGCCTTAGAATTATTTTTCATTTTACAGGAGTATTATTATGAGTCAAGAACTTCCGCCTGTTTCAGGCCCTTTAAAAATATTGAGCATCACTGCCCAGAAGCCCCACAGCACTGGCAGCGGCGTATATCTGACCGAGCTGGTTCAGGCTTTTCACCGCAAAGGCTGCCGTCAGGCCGTTCTGGCCGGCATCTGCCAGGATGATTCTGTATGCTTCCCAGACAGCGTTTCTTTTTATCCCGTTTATTACCAGTCAGAGCAGCTTCCCTTTCCCATCTGCGGAATGTCCGATGAAATGCCCTACAAAAGCACGCGGTACCAGGATCTGACCCCTGAAATGACAGAGCAGTTTTTCACTGCCTTCAGAGCCTCTCTGAACCGCGCCCTGGCAGAATTCCAGCCAGATTTGATTCTCTGCCATCACCTGTACCTGCTGACTGCCCTGGCCAGGGAAACGACGCTTGCTTCCAGTTCTAATGAATCTTCTGATTTCCGCCCCAAAGTGGCCGGTATCTGCCACGGCTCCGATCTGCGCCAGTTTAAGAAAAATCCCCTGGCACGCGATTACATCAGAGAGCAGATCCGAAACCTGGACACCATCTGGTGTCTCCACCAAGAACAGAAACAGGAGATTCTGCGTCTGTTCCAGTGCAGCCCTGAAAAGGTTAAAATTCTTGGAACTGGCTACAACAGCCAAATCTTTAAAAAGACGGCTGAAAAAGCCCCAACAAAGGAAGAGCTTCCAAAAAACAGCCCTGTGCTTTCCTCTGATTCAGGCCCTATCCGCCTGATATTTGCCGGAAAGCTTTCCGAAAAAAAGGGCGTAAAAAGCCTGCTCCGGTCTCTCCGTCTTCTGCCTCCTGATCTGGCAAAGCGGCTGACTCTTACCCTGGCAGGCGGCTGG
>ERZ791605.1312-NODE-1312-length-13044-cov-3.506429_pt1 | contig 13044 bp, 7 predicted proteins | sample MGYA00509965_ERZ791605 | MGnify/ENA primary metagenome ERZ791605 (study PRJEB30046, sample SAMN00791923) | human gut metagenome | study: EMG produced TPA metagenomics assembly of the A metagenome-wide association study of gut microbiota in type 2... | reverse complement strand
AGAAAATATAATATACAAAAATAATAAATTTACTTTTTAAAACCCCCTATAATTTTTTAAATCAACTAAATTTATTTTTTTTGTTTTTTACTTCAAATTAAACTTTTTTAATAAAAAAAATACTAAAAAAAAACATTTTATCTATTGACATTATATTTTTAAAGTTGTAAAATTATCGAAAGAGGTACGTACAACACAACATTTTAAGGAGGATTTTATTATGCCTAATATCGTTTTAACTAGAATTGATAACAGATTAATCCATGGTCAAGTAGCTACTGCTTGGACTCAATATTCAGGAGCAAACTTATTATTAGTTCCTAATGATGATGTTTCAACTAATCCTACTAGACAAAATTTAATGAACCTTGCTGCACCTAAAGGGGTTCAAACAAGATTTTTTTCTATTCAAAAAACTATTGATATCATTCACAAAGCTGCTGATAGACAACTTATAGCTATCATAGCTGAAACACCTCAAGATGTAGTAAAATTAGTTGAAGGTGGAGTTCCTATAAAAAAAGTAAATGTTGGAAATATGCATATGTCTGAAGGAAAAAAACAAATTTCAAAGGCTGTTTGTGTTGATGATAATGATATAAAAGCTTTTAATAGATTAAAAGAACTTGGTGTAGAAGTAGAAATACAAAGAGTTCCTACTGAAGCAAAAGAAAATATTTGGGAATTAATAAAATAAATTTTTAAGGGAGGAAGACTATGTTACTAGAATCATTGTTAATAGCAATATTTGCTGGTATTGCTGGTATTGATTTATTTAATGGACTTTTTCATATCCATAGACCTATTGTAACAGGAGCAATTGTAGGTTTAATTCTAGGAGATTTAAAAATGGGGCTTATTGCTGGAGCTACCCTTGAGCTTGTATGGATGGGAGCAGTGCCAGTTGGAGGAGCACAACCACCTAACGTTGTAGTTGGAGGTATTATAGGTAGTGCTTTCGCTATTTTAACTAAACAAGATCCTGCAACAGCAGTTGGAATAGCAATCCCATTTGCTGTAGCAGTTCAAGCTTGTATTACATTGATGTTTACTTTCTTCTCACCTGTTATGCATAAGGCAGATAAGTTTGCTGAAGAATGCAATACAAGTGGAATTGAGAGAATCAACTACTTAGGAATGGCACTATTATTTGTATTCTATTTTATTGTTACATTTTTACCAATTTCATTGGGTGCTGAAGCAGCTAAAGAGATTGTGGAACTTTTACCAGAGTGGTTAATAGCTGGATTTGGAGTAGCTGGTGGATTAATGCCTGCAATTGGATTTGCTATGTTATTAAATATTATGTTTAAGAAAAATTATATCATATTCTTTGTACTAGGATTTATCTTAGCAACTTATCTAAATCTACCTGTTATAGGTATTGCTGCAATTGGATTCATAATTGCTCTATACGATTACTTCATAAATAAAAAAATGGATAGCTTAGAACCTGTAGCAACAGCAAATGGTGAGGAGGATTATAGCGATGGAATATAGAGATACAAGTAAAGAGAAAGTTTTAACTAAAAAAGATTTAAATGGAATGGTTTGGAGATCATTACTTTTACAAGCTTCTTTCAACTATGAAAGAATGCAAGCTGGTGGTTGGTTATATTCTATTCTTCCTGGACTAAAGAAAATTCATAAAAATAAAGAAGATTTAAGTAATTCTATGAAATTACATCTAGAATTTTTCAACGTACATCCTTTCTTAGTTACATTTGTACAAGGGCTTGTACTTGCAATGGAAGAAAATAAAGAGAGTAGAGATTCTATAAGAGGTATAAAAATAGCTTTAATGGGACCTCTTGGTGGTATTGGAGATGCTTTATTCTGGTTTACTTTACTTCCTATTGCTGCTTCTGTTGGAGTTTCTTTAGGAATACAAGGTAATATAGCTGGTCCTATTATCTTCTTATTAGTTTTTAATATTGTTCATCTCTTCTTAAGATTTTTCTTAATGCATTACTCTTATAAAATGGGAGTAGGAGCTATTGAGAAATTAAAAGATGATACTCAATATGTAACTAACGGTTCTCTAATCTTAGGACTTACAGTTATTGGAGGACTTATAGCTTCATTTGTAAGAATGAATATCGCTTATGTCGTTAATCTAGGAAGTATTAGTATAGATATTCAAAAAGATATTATAGATAAAATTATGCCAAATATGCTTCCTCTTCTTTATACATTATTCATGTTCTATCTATTGAAAAAAGGTAAAAAGCCTATCTTCCTAATAGTAGTAACATTAGTTATTGGTATTGTTGGAAAATTTTTTGGTGTACTATAAATAATGGAGGTCATATGATACCTATTGTAATAACTGGACATGGACAATTTGCCACTTCTATAAAAGAAACCATAAAATATATTCTTGGAGAACAACCTAATGTATATTTTGTAGATTTTAATAACGGTATGGGAAATAGAGAATTAGAAGATAAATTAAAAAATCTTATTCAAGAATTAAATAGTAAGCAAATTTTATTTTTAACTGACTTAGTTGGTGGTACTCCTTTTTCAACTGCTGTTCTCTTAAGTGAAGAGAATCCAGAATACAAGGTTTTTGGTGGTTGTAATATGCCAATGATAATCTCTGCAATCGAACTTTCAGAAGAAGAAGATATAAATTACATAGCAGATGAGATTTTAAACTTCGCTAAAGACAATATAATACTATTTAATCCTATTATAACTAATACCTCTACTGATGACGAAGATGGTATTTAAGAATTAACTTTAAAATTTAAAAGAAGGTACTATTGCAATTTAAGAATTTGCAACAGTACCTTCTTTTTTACTTTAAATTCTCTTTAAGAATTTATAATATTTTTTAAATTTTTTGTAACTTAATTTTTATAACTTTAGAATAAGTAGTTGTTATATAAAGAATTGTTTTCTCATTTTTATACTCAACTTTTATCCCTTTATTCTCTTCTAATTTGTATTTTCCATTTAAAACAACCTTTGAAGTATGAGGTATTGAATTATTTTTATTCCAAGCTCTAGAATATATACTTACCTCTCTCATTTTACCATTTTTATCATACTGGCTTTCATCTCTTCCTTCATAAAGTCTTAAATCTGGATCAACAAAACTAAGTTCTATCCCATCTTCCATTGGAGCAATCATTATCATAGATGGGGTATCTATTTCAGAGATATACCTATCCTTTATCTTTCCACTTTCAAATAAAGCATATCCCCTCATTTTAGATACTTTATCTTCCACTATATGTGCATTATAATCTTTTTTAAGTACCTCATATCCTTTATCAATTTTAAATTTATTTTGTTCCTCCTCATTTCCTTTAACTAAGATACTATACTCATATCCCTTATCTTTTGGATTTTTTCCATGGTTAATATACGCTAACTCATAATTATTTTCAGTTGGAGTTCCCTCTTTTTGGTCAAAAGAGTGTTGTTTTTCTCTTTTATAATGTACCTCTCCATCAGCAACTGCATAGATATTATTTTGACTATCTACTAAAACTATATCTCCCTTCGTTACCTTTTCTACTTTTTCAATTTTCCCATCTCCTAAATAGTTTTGGAAAAGAGTAGTATGAGTTTCATTAACTTTATCGTCATTTTCTATATTGCTACCTAATAATACCACTCTATTATCAAAGAAAAATACAGATTTTCTAGCTCTATGGCTTCCATTATATTTTGGATTTTCGTGTAATTTCATAGCAAACATACCATTGTTATTTAAGTTATTTCCTCCAGAATAAGTTTCATCTGAAAGTAACATCTCCTCTATTCCACTAAATGTATCTACTTGAGCTATGCTTGATTTCATCTCTTCCAGTGGCAAAGCAATGGCAGTAGTTCCAGGATAATGTGCCCAGTTCCAACCCTCTTGTACAAATCCACTCTCCTTTAAAGAGTTTTGTAATATTTGAACAGTTCCATAACTCATATATCTTCCATATAGATTATTTTTTTTATAAGTTTCATTTCCTACCAAATATCTACTAAATCCCTTTACTCCCACTAACCACTCGTCTCTTCTATGAAGTTGTAGCGATCCCATATTCATTGTCCAAGCTCCATTTGGAGTTTCTTCCTCTCTATACCCAAGTTTTTTAAATTCTTTGGCAAATTTTCCATCACTATCAAGTCTTAAATATGCTTCAGCTAGCTCCTTATCTATACCCTCTTTTTTCCCATATGCTGTATATCTAAATACATCAGTGGATATTTTAAAACTATCATTTGGATGTCTTCCACTTATACTAATTAACCAATTATATTTATTAGAATAGATTCTTGACATGAGAACAGATTTTTTTACCTTATTATAGGCAATTTCATCTAAAGCAAAGTCTGTATTTCCTAAGTAATAGATTATTGGAGTTAATCCTTCAAAAGCTCCTTTTGCATAAGCTGGATAATTTTGCATATGATGAAATACAGAGCCATCATCTTTAAATCCACCAGAAAGCCCAGGTGTATAATTTATTCCATAAGCTAGATAATTATTGAATTGTCTAAGTTGTGCAGTTGCTACTCTTTCATCTTCATTTAACATTATAGCTGTTAACATTCCAGATAACATTGTATTCAATACATCTATATTTACACCTTTTATCTCTTCACTTGGAGTATATATCATTCCCATAGAACTATACCACATTACCATCTCTTTAGCTTTAGCTAAATCTCTATGAGATAAAAGCGGTTCTCTCATAAGTAAGATACTTTGATATACCTCTCTTATATTATATCCAAGATGGTGTATTGTTCCTTGAGAGCTTCCCTTTGTCCACCCTTGACTATACATAAAATCAAGAGCATCTTTAAATATAGAATATATCTCTTCTTGTTGGTTTTTATCATTTGTAGAATTATACATATATGCTAGCTCTCTTAAATAAGTTCCAAACTCTTGAAGTGGAAGATAATCTATCAAAGCAAACTCCTCTTTTGATAACTCTTCATAGATTTCTATCAACTGTGGAGTAGCTAAGAATTGTTTTTTATACTCTTCTAACTTTTCTCTCTTCTCTCTAATATTTTTATCTTTTACTTTTACACTTTTCAATATATCTTTTCTTAACTTTTCCCCTATCTTTTGTAATCCTATTCTCTCTTGAGATGTTATCTCTTTTAAATTACTTTTCTTTATTTGATTATAATTTTTATATAGAGCCATCCAGTGAGCATTAGCTGTGTAATCAGCTGGCAGATTTACAAAATTTACCTGCTCATCTCTAGCATTATATCTAGGATCTATCAAAATAGAAGGTATAATCTGATCTAAATATATCTCTCCATCAGAATTAGGAGCAACAAATACTATTTCATCCATTCCTGTAATTGCTCTTCCCTTCATATCTCTATCATACTGCACCCACATAGTTCTCCAACCTGTAAAATCCATATTTATTTCAAAGTATGACTTCGTTTCTCCATACTTTTTAAACTCTACCTTTAGTTTATCTTTTATTGGAGTTTTATTATATATCCACATAGCAAAACTTGCTCTTGATTTTTCCTTTCCTCCCTCTTGAAAAGGTTTATATCCTACATCTCCTTTTATAGAGAGTTTATCTCCTTTTTTAAATTTCCATTTTAAAGATTGCTCTCCATCTTTTACTATCTCTTTTGATATCTCTATTTTTGAATTCTTTCCAACAATTATATTTTCTGGAATTCCTCCTTCAAATTGATAATTTCCATAAGCATAACTATTGATTAAAACTGCAATAGAAAGCAACATCTTTCTAAGTGTAATTATATCTTTTCTCATCATAACCTCTTTTCTCATAAATTTAATTTTTATAATAATACTTAATACTATATAATTATCTTAATCAAAATCATTTCTAATGTAAATCTTCATTATTCTGTATAATTCATTTTATAGAATAATGTAGATACTATTTTTCTATAAAAGAAAAGAGGATAGAAAATTAATAATCTATCCTCTCTATTTATTGGGAAAATTTTATGAAAACTTATTAGCTATTTTACTTTTCTTAGTTTTATATATTTAGTAGCACCATTATTTTTTAAATCCACTTCTATTTCTGTTATAAAGTTCTTAATATTTAGCTTGATATTCTTATCTGTACTTTCTACTAACTCATATTTTCCATCTAATTCAATTTTTGAATCATAATTTTGTATTTGAGCTGGATCACTTACATATAAATCTAAGATATCTCCTTTTTCTTTCTTTAAGACTGAAAGGGTAGAGTAAGTTTTTATTCCTCCAAATTTTTGTGATTTATCTTTCCAGAAATTTATACCCACTGTATTAGTTTGTCTATCTTTAACTATATGAGCCTCATTATCAGCTTTTACTATTTCAAATCTTGAAGTGTCAAAACTATCCACCTCTTCTTTAGAGAACATTGGTAAAATTACATAAGCATATTTTGCATCTTTAGGATTTTTTCCATGATTAATATATGTTGTAAAATATTTTTTTGTTATCTCTTTATCAGAGCTTCCTCCAATATCTTTCCAACTACCTTTATTTTCAGTTACTTTTACTACTACCTCAGGAGCTTCTACTATCTTATATCCAATATTTTCATCTGGATAGTTTTCATTAAAGTTTATAGAAAGATTTTTAGGATTTTGAATTGTAATCTCCTCTTTTAATTGCTTTCCATCTAAATAGATTTTTCCATCTTCTAAAATTCTATTATCTATTGTAGTATGAATTATTCCATCTCTACTATCTATATTTGAAGCTATTGCTAAAATAACTCCATCTATCATAAACCAAGATTTTTTCATCTCAGTTTGTTTATTCCAAGATATCATATCCATTCCTACAAATGCTTCTTTTCCGGTTTCAGCTCCGCCTACAAAAGTTCTTGGAGATAAAAATGGCTTCATTCTTCTCTCTCCTGATTTATCTCCTCTAGGATTTAAACTATTAGTTACTCCTGGTAGATGATAGTCATCTACTGTTGGCCAAAATTCTGTAAATGCACTTGAATCCTTACCATAGATATATGTCATTCCATCTCCAGTATACCAACCTTTTATATTTTCTCCATTCATTGTCTCAAAGTTAGCTACTCTTGATGAGTGCATTGACACTACTACTTTTCCATCTTTTCCATTGAAATATACAGCTCTATCCATGGCACCAAAAACTTTTGTCCCATTTACTTCTAAAGGTTTTATACTTTTATTATTCATTATATCTATTAAGATATTTTTTATAGTTTGATTACTTACTTTGTCTATTGTATAATAAGAATTATTATCTTGAATTAATTTCTTTATTAACGATTGTAACTTTTCTTTATACTCTGGACTAGCTCCCTCTGATAACATTGCAAAAGAACTAACTAACGCTCTTCCTTTCTCAACATCATTAGACTTATCTCTTGAAATAGATCTTCCATTTACAGAGTCATTCACTCCTCCATTTATCATAAGATAACTATATCCATTTAAAATAGACTCATAAATATTATCTATTCTTGGGTCTTCTATTTTAAACTCTGTTCCATTAATTAACCATAAAATAGAACCTAATCCATTAAAAAGTACTGCTGCGTATGTTCCATTATATGCTACATTGTCATGTTGAATAAATGAACCATCTCTATAGAAGCCATCCCCTGAAGTTACATACTCTCCAACATCAGCCACTGCATTTAATCCATCTAATACTTGTACCTTATCCTCCATCAATACACCTCTTAAAAATGAGATTATCGATGTATCCATTCTATTTCCCCCAGTAGAAATTCTCTTATCTGGAGATGAAGAGTAAGAAGCCGATGGACTTACACCTGACCACTCTGCATAAGGTTGGAAATATTGAGAAGCTTTTAGGTATTTCATTCTTTTTTCTGCTGGTACATCATCATACACTAAAGTTAGTAAATCATTTAGATTTTTAGGAATTCCTAACTCCCATTGCCACCAGTTTCCTAGTTCTGGTAATCCTTCATGATAAGCATTATCATACAACCAATCTAAACTATCTATTATATCTTGTTTAGTTTTTTCATTTTTATAGTATTTAGTTCCTGGAGTTGCATATGCCTTAGCTATTTTTACTAAGTTCTCATATTGTCTCATAACATGAACTCCATTTTTCATATTTTCAGCACCTTTAAAAATAGATGTTCTATTTTTATCAAAGTTCATATTCTCATAAACTTTATCTGCTACTCCTTCATTCATAGCTACTATTCTAGAGATGTCAGCTTTTGACATCTCTAAAATTCTATCATCTTGTGGTAAGCCAGTTAAAAATTCTACCCAACCATCTCTTATCTTTTTATAATCTCTTATCTCCTGTTGAGAAATCTCCTGTTTTTTTGTATTCTCTATTTTTTCTACCTCTTGAGAGAAAGAAGTAGTTGTTAAAGCTAGTATTGCACATATTAATATTATTTTCTTTTTCATCTTTTCTCCTTCCTCCTATTAGAAACTATAACTAAATCCTACTGTTGGTCTAAATGAGTATGCTCTTGTAACTTTTCTATCATTTTCTTTCGTTACTTTAGTTTTTAAATCTAAGAATGTAAGTTCTCCAAAGATATTGAATCCAGGTACCACCACATGGTTATAGTTTACTGTATATCTTGTTTCATAGCTTTCAGAAGCTTTCTTATCTGTTCCTAACTCATTGTACCAAGCTCCATTACCTAATGGTACTCTTAGAGCAAATGTCATACTATCTCCATTTCCAAAGTAGTAAGTTGCTGATGGTCTTAATTGATTTGCTTGATATCTTTCTGGTCCTACTTGTTCAGTAACAGCTTTTAAAGTACTATCCCATCCAAGCTTATTACTATCATTATCCATCCATCTATCTTCTCTATAATATCCCATTCTTAATTGCCATCTTGGCATAAATCCTGTATATACTAAATAGTGCTCATTTTCCATTAAGAAATCCATTTGTCCATCTCTTACACCAGTATAGTTATACTCAAAAACTCCCGTAGTTTTCATATCTAATCTAAATCCACTGCCTAAGTTATATGAGAAGTTTGGCGTTAATCTTAATTGATGTACCCCTCTTGTTGTTCTTTCTCCCTCTGTATATTGATATGCCACTGGTTTATCTGAAGTTTCATTTCTATATCCTACATTAAATCCATATCTTCCTTTAGAATATGAATCATTCCATCTAGCTTCACCATGAATTCTTGTAGCTTTTTGGTCTGCTTCTCCTGCTTTAGTATCCTTTAAGAAATCATTTGCCATATAGTATCCTTCAAAATAGTATGACCATTTTGATTTTTTATCTCTTAAACTTAAAGTAAACTTAGGTTTCACTTTTGTTGATGTAGCATAATCTCCGCTACTTAATGAATCATCTATTTGTGAATAATATACTCTATCTGAGTCATCTTCATTTTCAAACATAAATGCAAAAGTTCCACTCCATCTGTCTGAAGTAAACTTATTATTTTCTAATCCACTTAAAAATGGTCCTACAACAAAGTTATCAGCAAATGTATCCATTTTATATGTCATTCCTAAAGTTACTAAATCTGAATTATAATTATCAGAGATTGATGCTGAATATCTACCATTTAAAGCTAAAGACTCTGTTAAATCTATTTGACCAAAGATACTTGTAGAAAATATATTTTCTCTCTCCATAGTTCCTACTTTGTATTGATCTGCTATACCTTGCATCTTTAATCTTTTTCCATCTTTAATATTTCCTAGCTCTGTTTCCCAAGCTAAATCTGCTCCGACTAAATATTTTTTATCAAAAACATATCCTGTATTTTGAACCATAAATCCAGCACTTGGAGTTATTGAATAGTAAGAAAATTCATTTGCTCCACCATTTTTTACCATTAAATTATCATTTGAGCCAATTTTTATTTCCTCTTTCTCATTTATATTTCCTTGCATTATTCTATTCACATCTATTCCAGCATAGAATGAAGCTTTATTTTTCATATCATCTTTAACAGTATAGATAGCACTTGTTCCTACTCCCATAGCATATGTAGGATAATGAGATTTTAATTCCTCACTGAAGTTTCCTATATTTACTTTTCTATTTACTCTATTGTGTCCATATACAAAAGCAAAATTAGTATTTAATGACAGATTATTATTAAAATCATAGTTGTAATATCCACCTATATATGTATTTGTAGTTGATATATCTCCACTATTTCCACCATCAAATTTTGCTTTTCCATTACTTCCACCATAAATAAATCCTAATCTTGCATTAGGGTATACTTGCTTTTCTGTAACTCCTAATATTCCATTTTCATTATATGAAGCAGACATAAGTCCATCCATTCTATGATTTCCATCTAAATATATAACATCTTGAGCCCATATATTTACTGGTCTAGTAGTTAAATACTCTCTTGACATTGCTCTATTTTTCATAGTATTTACTAATGTTCTTGAGTTGATTGCTGCTATATCCACAGTATATCCATGTATTCCACCTGACATTTGTGCCATAGCATCGTTAAACTCTTCTCTAGTTTCTAATGTATCTAATTCTGCTACAACTTTCTCAAAAAAATCTCCTGACATACTACTTCTATTCTCTTCAAATACTTTAGCAAAACCATCTAATCTATTATCTGTAATTACATTATCATAAGTTTCTTTTTTAGCTATTATATTTCCATTTTCATCAGTTTGATAGTCCCATACTGCTGTTTTTTCAAAAATAGCATCTTTTATATCTATTCCATTTTCTAATCCTAAAGCTTCATTTAAGTTAAACTCTGTTCTTCCATCACTTGAATTAAAAACTAAAGCAGTATTTCCTTTAAATGCTAAACTTCCTGCATCTATTATTGGATTTTCTGTTGCATTTGGATTTGTTAATGAATCCTTAAAATCTATAACTAATTTTGTTTCTTCCAAAGTTAAATTTCCGTTACCCTCAGCTTTTGATTGACTACTAGCTGAACTTTCCATTTCATCTAATTTAGACTCACTAGTTGTTAAATAATCCTTTATTCCTTTATTATATTCTAATGCTATTGTAGAATTAGAAATTGTAGCATTTCCATTTCTAACTGTTATAGCTTCATAGCTAGAAATATCAAGGTTATCATATTCTCCATTCTTTCCTTCTAATGTTAGTACATCTATTCCTGTATTTCCAACTATTTTTCCATTTATCTTACTTCCAGTTTTTAAGTAAACAGTATTATTAGTCCCACTATATGATTCAATAGCATTTCCAGTAGTATCTATTGTTCCATTATTAACAAAAATACCACTATTTAATGTTACTCCTTTTCCTATTCCAACTATACTTCCACTATTAATTCCTATTCCATCTTTTTCTATTTTCATACCAATAGCATTATTATATAATTCTATCTTACCATTATTTTCTGCTACTGAACCCTTTCCACTAGCTGACATTGCTGAGGTTGTTTTTCCAATAGCCTTTACTACTCCATCTTTTCCATTGACTACTTTTCCACCATTTTGAGCAATCATTCCATTAGAAGTATTTATTCCATCTCCAATAATAGTTAGATTTTTATTATTTTCTGCTAATGCATTTTTACCATAAGCTTTCATCCCAGAAGTAAATTTCCCTGCATTTACTAATATATCTCCATTATTTACAACTTTTCTATTATCATTAGCCTGCATTCCTGTCGAATTATCTCCACTTACTTCAATAACTCCTTCATTAATTATATCAGTATAACTTGTTGTATTTCCATCTACCTTTGACGTTGTTATTCCTGTTGAACCATTTTTTACAATAATAGTTCCTTTATTTGTTGCCGTTCCTTTAGCTGATACTTGTATTCCATAACTTTTTCCATCAGCTTCTATTATTTCATTATTAATGGCATTTCCACTATCTATTACATTTATTCCTATTCCACTTCCACTTACTTTTATTCCACCATTATTTGTAAATGTTCCTTTTGTTCCTACTCCTATTCCATTTCTTTCAACAATAATAGTTCCTTTATTTTCTGCAGTAGCAGTTGCACTATTTATATTTATTCCTTTTGATTGATATCCAGAGTATGCTCCATCAGTAGTTCCCGATACCTTAATAATCCCATTATTTACAAAGTTAGAAGTTCCATTTACTTTTACACCACTTGCTTCTGATTTACCAGAAGTTAATTTATCACTTCCATTTACTTCAATCACACTATTTTCATCTGTTGTAAAATTACCTTTTTCTATTCTTACTCCATCAGTATTTACTCCAGAAGCTATTATTTTACCACTATTTGTTAAGTTTCCTCCATTTACATAAACTCCGATAGCACCATCTTTTGCTTCTATTATACCTTTATTTTCTGCTGTTCCTTTTGTTATTTCTATTCCTTTTGAGTTTTCACCAGTTGCTATTATTTTTCCAGTTTCATTATTTACAAAATAAGCACTATCATTACTTACAACAACTCCACTTGCTCCCCCATTAACTTCTATTGTTCCATTATTTTCTGTTTTTACATTAGCTCCAGTTATATTTATTCCTTTTCCACCAGTACCATTAATACCAATAGTTCCATTATTTACAAACTTCCCACTTTGAATAGAAACTATCTCTACTCCTTTTCCACCATTATTAGTAGCTTTTATAATTCCATTATTAGTAGTCGCAATATCAGAACTCCCACTTGCTATATTTATAACTTTTTTTAGAACTCCATCTTCAGAATTTACCAACTCTAAATTTACTTTCTCATCAACACTAGCCCCCACATTTTTAGCAATACTTACAATTGTTGCTACACCATTCTTATCTGGTTTTTCTCCCAAATGTTTTTCTATATTCTCTTGGGTAATTACTTCTCCATCTTTAGGGTATAATCTTCCATAACTATTTGTTCCCATCAATAAAACTATTGCTGATAATAATAATAATTTTTTCTTCTGCATATTCCCTCCCTAACTCATATCTCACCTCTAATTATTATGTATTATTTTAGAGCTGAATGTTGTTTTTCATTCTTATATTATCATAATTTCTTCACAAAATAAATCATTATGATTCTATATTCCATTTTCTTTTATTAAGAGAGAATACTGCAAAGTATTTTATTATATTTATTTTCAAAAATA
>ERZ791605.1278-NODE-1278-length-13245-cov-8.869295_pt1 | contig 13245 bp, 10 predicted proteins | sample MGYA00509965_ERZ791605 | MGnify/ENA primary metagenome ERZ791605 (study PRJEB30046, sample SAMN00791923) | human gut metagenome | study: EMG produced TPA metagenomics assembly of the A metagenome-wide association study of gut microbiota in type 2... | reverse complement strand
ACCAGGCTCCCGTCTTGTAGGAAGAGCTTCCGAACCTGTTCTCCAGATATTCATATATGGAAACCAGGTTCATACGATAAAAGAGAGGAACGAGTACAAACGCAATGATAATTTGTCCTACTATGAATCCCAGCACCATTTGCAGGTAAGAAAAGCTACTTGCCTGTACCATACCCGGAACGGAAACGAAAGTGACTCCGGAAATGGTGGAACCAATCATGGCAAAGGCAACAACATACCATGCCGATTTACGGTTTCCGACAAAGAATCCCTCATTGTCGGCTTTGCGTCCTGCTATATAAGAGATAGTGAACAGGATTATAAAGTATGCCACAATAGTGATAGATATAACGGCTGGACTCATATCTGCTATTTAAATTCGTTTGAGGATGAATGATCCGAATTAGTTTATCTTTGTCTACAAAAGTAGGGAATTTATCATAGATATGTATACTCTTACCTATTTTTTATTCCCGGTGTGCCTCCGGTCGCGTGTTTGGACGAACGCCAGTTTTTATTGAGCGAGGACAACTCCGGAGATTTCTTTTCAAGCGAAATGCCGGTTATTTTGTCAATGGTGTGCATTTCATCTCTAAAACAACAAGTGTCAAAAGTATGTCCTGGTGCAGTCTCTTTACTACTCGAAAGTGCCAGATACCCACCATTATTGTTCAGTGCCGGGAAGTTCGGTATAATTATTATATTTTCTCCACCAACTTTATGTTTCTGAACAACTCTGTTGAAGTATTTCGTGAAACAAAGATAAGTTTTGGAAGGAATGGCTAGGGGAGTAGAAGGACTCTCATTTTGAAGGATAGTAGTATTGTATATTGTCCCGTCTTCATGCATTTTATATAGATAAAGTGCGGGTAAAATGACTGCCTGTTCAGTTGGATTATAGATTTCTACATATTCTGCACCATCAGTGGCATTGTTATACATTATTTCATTGAAAAGAAGCATACCTCTCACATCTCTCGGTAGTTCGGGAGTGTCCGGATTATCTGGAAGGTCCGTATCGGGGTTATCGGGTGTTTCGTCGGGTGATGTGTTCGTTTCTACGTCATTAGACAACTGTATGTGATGGAACGTGAATCCTTTACAACGGGTTTTGGTGTAAATGCAGTATATACCGCAGTAGCGGGAAGTCTGTATATCGGTATCTTTTATCTGTTTTTCTTTTACGTATTCATTCTCGGATTCAAGCCGTGTCCAAAAAGTCCAGTAACCGTTATTGTCACGTTCTACTTTTATATATAGTTTCGGTGATGAGTCGCCTTTCATCAGTTCTCTTCCCGAAGCCAGTAGTTTAGACTGCTCTCCGTTCTGACGATAAAGAGCTACATTATCTTTAGCTCCTCCAATCTGAATGTAATAGCCGTTTAAATTACCGGAAAGAATGTTTGAGGAAGAAGTCAGATAAAATCGTGCATAATTGTTGGCGGAGGGGTTGAAGGTGAGGTGAACTCCAAATTCCCAACGGGTGTTTTTTACAGAGGTAGAAGGAATGGTGATATATGCTGTTCCGGCGTCTTCCTGTGGATCATTTAGATGGATTCCTTCTTTAGAATTGATGGTGAATTTGTCCATCTCTCCTTCCCAGGGAAGTTCGGGTGTGATAGTGTCTTCTCCTTTTAAATCTCCCTTTTCTTCGTCATCAGCAGGGAGCGAACAATTATAGAACAATATGATGAAGATACTTAGGAAAGCAAATGCTTGGTAAACTTTCATACGGTTTTTAGTTTGAGTTATTTCGTTTTACCGTATTTGTTTGAGTATAATGCAGAAGCAATTGCGGTTTAAATAGTTGATGAGTCGGCAAAGGTAAACCTTTTGCTGGGAAAAAACATACTTATTGAAGAAATAATTGTAAATCCTTTTGTTTTCTCTAAATGCGTGGAAAGGAAACAGTGAGGGGTTATCAAAAGTCACATTTAATTTATTGACTTTTGATAACCCCTCACCCATGTTACATTCAATTATTGAAACATTATTCGAAGCGTGGCATTACATATTTATCTGTGTAAGATGTGAACGTAATACCTGGCATGGAATGAACGTTCGATTCGTTCTCCAACTTCTTTATCAACGAATAATCGTTGGCGTCCAATGCGTAATAGTTATCTGAAGCCGGAGTTGTCACACGGACTGTCCAGTCGAACATATTACCGATGATGGTGAGCGCATCCGTTTCCGGATCAAATGCCGGGATTCCTGTTTTAACGATTTCATACGTCCGGTTCTGCAACACATAGAAGGCGTTGTTGACATCGGTCATAAAAGCAAGCGTCTTTTTGTTTCTGAACTCGGTCAGATACAGGTGTTCTAATGCCAGTCCTTCAGGCAAGGTGATGGCACGGACATACGGGCGTCCTTTCACTTGTTTCAGATGAAACAGACGGCGGTCGGCGTCCAACAGAAGATAACCTTCGTCATACTCCTTTTTCACCGTCGGATTTCCTACGATTTCCGTTGCCGGAAAACGAAAATCCTTCTTAGTCATAGCTTCGGTAAACTGAAGGCTTTTGTCTTCCTTCACGCTGTTGGTAGCCATGTCGATAAATTCGATCCCTTTGGAGGTGATACGGAATACGTCATCCGGCATTTTCAGGTCTACACGTCCTGACATAGATTCCATCAGCGGGTAAAGTCCGATAGAAGGTGCGTTTATATCCGAAGGCACACTACGGAAGTTGAAGTTTTCCGTCTGCACCATTTTGGGAGTCACTGCGATTCCTTGAATGGTATCCGGAAAACGTTCATCAGACATCAACTGACGGAAATAAAACATAGGCAGGATGCTGTCGAAAGCAGCTTCCGAATAAATGTTTCCTGCAAGGTCGCGGCGCACGGTTCCTTTCCCTTCTTCTTGTCCCATCTGGGCGAAATCGCCAATTACGAAACTATACAGGGTAAAGGGAGTCTTCTCCGGCTTTACGACAAAGAAATTGTAGCACCAGGGCAACTGCCAAAGAAGCAGAAAAGCGATGGTTACATATAATAGTATGGTACTGAAACGTCTCATTTCTCAATCTTTTAATTTTTAATCTTTAATTTTTTATTGGTTAATCCTGTTTTCCGGCCTTGAACCGTACGATAGAGAGCCACGAGAAAGAGGCTGTCAACAAAGTATAGACCACTAAATAAGGGAGAAACTTGTTGTATGCTTCCGGCGTAGGCGACAGGAAGAAGATTCGGAGTAACAATACTGCGATAATGAGATTCAGGATACGGCGTTTCCATGCCGGTTCGAGGCAAATCCATGCTACGAGCAGATAGCCGGAGATGCCGGCGAGATACCACGTTAAGGCTGTAAGCAGTATGTGGTTTTTGAGCTCATGGGCTAGTATTCCGTTTAGATAGATCTCCATCAACAGGAAATTGGAAGCGAAGCAGACAAGAAGCAATATGAGTCCGGAGAGTAACATATTGCCTGTCATTTTCAGTTCCGGATAAGGCAGGTGGAGAGTCAGCTTCAGACATTTGCGTTGCATCTCGGGGACAAACTGCACGATTGCCATCAGGATTCCGGCAATCAGAGGGATATATTGCAACATATCAATGAAGATGACATCCCGTTGCAGCATGACTTCCCATACATGGGCAGCCCCTTTCATTTCTACCACCCGGTTGATGCGGAGCATACAGTAGCCTGTAAAACCAAGTGTGGCGAGCACGGCAAGCAGAAAATACCACCGTGTCTTTATCCATTCTTTATAAAATATAGCGTACATTCTTGAGGATTTATGATTTATGAATGATGATTTATGGGTTACGAGTTGCCAACTCTTATTCTTAATTTAATCAGTATTTCCCGGTGAGGCCGATAAAGGCATCTTCCAAATTGACTTGCTCACAGTGCAAGTCTGTGTAGGGCACTGACATTGATTTCAGTTTGGCTTCTGTTTCTGCCGGTTGCAGGAAGGAGAAAGTCTCCAGCTGGTTCCGCATGATGGAAGGATGGTAGAGATCATCCGATGCAGGAAGCTCGTAACCTTCGGGAATGGTGAAGGTGTAGCGGCGTCCTTTTTCCAGTAATTCGGTGATTGGTTTCTGAATCAGTATCTTTCCGTAGTCCATAATAATGCAGTCGTCAACGAGACGTTCCATATCCTGAATGATATGCGAGGTCAGAAAGACGGTTTTACCTTCCGAACGGGCATAGTCGCGGAGATAGTCCACAAACAGGCGGCGGTAGCCGGGATCGAGTCCGAGCGAGAAGTCGTCCAGTACCAGAAGTTCCGGGTTTTGTGCGAGGATCAGTCCGAGAGCTACTTGAGAGCGCTGTCCGCAGGACATACGTGAGATGCGCTGTCCGGTAGCTACTTTCAATTTATTCATCAGTTCGTAGTACGCTTCTTTTTTCCACTGGCCGGGGTAGAAGGCTGCGTAGAATTTTTCTATTTCGGTGATGGTCATGAATTGGTATTGCACATGACCTTCGATGAGCAGTCCGATATTGCGGCGCAGAGCCGGTGCCATGGTCTGTATCTCCTGTCCGAAGATGCGACATTCTCCCGAACGGGGTTTCAGGTAACCGCTCAAGATATTGATAGTGGTGGTTTTGCCCGTACCGTTCTTTCCCAATAGTCCCAGGATACGTCCTTTGGGCACTGTGAAACTAAGGTTTTCGTAAATCAACCGTTTGCCATAGTAGTGCGTCAGGTTGTTACATTCGATAATTTGTTCCATTTGATTTTATCTGTTATTTCGATTCAAAAGAAGAAAAGGAAAAGAATGGGAATCATGATTCCGACTATTAGTTCTATTCCTCCTCTGCCGATAATGCCCTTGTTCCCTTTCAGCATGATGATGCCGGAGAGAGTAATGATAATAAGGGCGATAGCGAAAATATCCGCGAAGTAAGTCCACCATTGTCCCGGATTGTAATGTAAACGGGACATCGCTCCGATAAGCGGGCGACGGGTGACGGATTCATATACCGCTTCTCCTGTCTTCACGTTTATCAGGAGGTTGGAGCCGCCTTTCAGGAAGACTTTCATTACGTCCGTTTTCGGGAAGTAAAATTTGGTATAGTTGCCGGTTTCTCCCAAAGGTTCCAGTAGAGTAAGTACTTTCTCTTTACTCATTCCTGCTTTGTCCGGTAGCTTTTCCGCTATTTTATATTCTTTCCGTGTGATGGAGAAGTTCGGATTAATCGTGTCACGGTGATTCATTACAATTCCGGAAATGGCATATATCAATACCATTCCGGAAAAGATAAATGATAAGTCACGGTGTATGAGCCGACTCCACTTACGGATGTTACTACTCCACTTCATACGAGTCAGCTTCCATGAAATAGAAAGATAAATACTCTTTTCCTGTTTCTGCCTTGCGGTCGGCTATTTTTGCACGGAAATCTGCAATGCGGGCTTCAGGGCTGTTGGCTGTTTCACCACGTGCTTTCTTTTCAGAGTCGCATCCGGCTTCACCGGTTCCGTGTTTCTCGGCAGCCTGTGCTTTGAGTTGCGCTTCCCAGTTCTGGAGGTAGGCTTCGTCAATGCGTTGTTCTTTCAGTGTTCCGGTAACACGAACGATGGAGTTCACGCATTTAGGATCGAATGCTCCCAAAGTGCCCGCTTCTACACGGATCACTTGGGTATCGTCGCTACCCATCAGGAAGTTTTTCTTTGCGCCATGTTTGCAGGTATGTGTGCAGACGCCTTCAATGGTCACTTCTTGTCCTGCAAGGCTTTCGGCATTGGCAAGAAGAGAATCAATTTCCAAGGCGGAAGATGCAGACTGTTCTGTAGTTGCTTCTGATGCGCTTTTCTGTTGTTTGTTACCACATGAAGTTCCGATAAAAGTCATTGCCATAAGGGCAATTGCGATTGTTAGCTTTTTTGTTTTCATTGTTATTGCTTCGTTTTTATATAGTTTGTAATCTGTTTTTCGTTTGTTTATAGCTTATCGTAGTTCGCCTTACGGGCGAGGGGGGTAGCCTTACTTGAAACTTTTAGTTTCCCAGTTTGAAACTGGTAGTTTCAAACCTTGAAACTGTTGGTTTCTCACCGAGAAACTAAAGGTTTCAAGGCATGAAACAAATATTAGTCTTTTAGTTGCCGGCTTGATCCCTTATGCAACGAACTTGCATACCGGCTTTAATGCTAACATAAGATAATGATAATCTGCCTTCCGGATACTTGGTTGCATTGATTGTACTCATTAATCCAAAGAACTGTATATTGGTTAGTAGGCCGCTGGTACTATTGTATATGGGTTTGTAGGCGGTCGAAGTCATGAGATAATTCATTGCCGGTTTTCCATGCCACGCAGCTTGAATCTTGGCGTCATCTGCTATTGCAGTTTTTTGGTAGCTGCCGGCGCCTGTAAGACTTGTTGCCATACGAACACCGGAGAATTGGTAATTGAATCCTGCATCCATCAGTGATGATATTTTGGCTCCATCATAAGCTGTATCATAAAAAAGAGCTTTATCACCATCAGCCGGTACCTTGCCGTCGGCATCATTCGTTGTTTTTCCTACCAGATTAAAGTACTCCAGACGTGTCGGTATGTGCCATCCTTTCGGGCAGATTCCTTGTGCTCCTTCAAAGGAGGTCAGATTACTATCAGTAATTTCTTTACCACCCAGTGCAGCCTGGAAATCATATAGATAACCTAATTCTTTTATGGCACTTTCTTTTGTTGTAGCTACGGTTGCACCGTCGGCTGTGATTTCATACGGATACCAAACATGGCTATCAGCAGTTGGATCACTTGAAGGAGTATACCCTTTCGGTAAATAAATAAGCGGTTCAGCCATCCATGTCGTACCGTTTGAGAGAGTTACAGTCTTATATTTTACATTATCATACAGGAAATAGTTCTGATCGAGATGTTCCTCGAAAGGAATCTCATTATCAGCTCCAATTTCACCCTCATCTGTCCAGTTTTCAATGTCACCACTAAGTTTGACTTCTATATCGTCAGGTAACACGCGAATGTTCACACTGTATTGTCCTCCTTGTGCCAAAGTGGTAGATGTGAGCTTCTGTGACAAGGTCTTGCCGTCAGATGTTGCTACTTCAAGCGTCAAGGCTACTGTTTGGGGAACGATAATGGCGCGGTATGTCTCATTCGCTTTAACGGCTTGTGCAACAATGCTTGTTGCGGAGGCGTTTGCATCAGCAGTCACTGTGAGAGCACTCAAATCAAGAGTTGCAGTCGGGATAGAACCTTTCAATGTGATGGACGAGATGTTAGCTTCTATTTCCTTTGTTACATTAATCACTAATTTAGTAAACATGTGTTTGAAGTTCATGCTTATAACGTTGGTAGTCGGAAGTACATCCGATTTCTTTGCTGCCATAAAATCTGACGCTCCATATCCACTAGTCTGATCGGTTTCAACAGTAAATGAAGCCGGAGTATTACCCTCCTTATAGGGATAATAGGCTACTATTTGCGATTTGTCATTTCCTTCCGGGTACCAGAGTAAATCGCCTGCAAATACTCCGTCATTGTATGTCATCTGTTTATTCTCTGCATATACGAAGTCACCGTTTTGGGTGATTGTAACACCGATTTTATCTCCGGTCTCAAAGTTAACTTCCGTAGCACGTGTAATAATAGGAGAGATAGTAATGCGACTGTTTGCAGGAGTCGTAGCTTCGTTCTCTTCCTGTTGGCAAGATACCAAAAGCGCTGCTGCGAAGATAAATGTCAAACTCTTTTTCATTGCTTAATAATTTAGTTTATTTATATTCATTGTTTTCAAAAAGTATATCCTAATTTGATAGTCTCGTTCCAACGGTTCGAACCATCTATATATTGCAGGTTGAAACCGTGCGTATAACTACCCTGTACTTCCGCATAAATTCCATAGTTGAAATGATAGCGCAATCCGAGATGAAATGTCGCTTGTGGGGCGGTTGCATATTCATTTTTCAGATTGTAATAATCAGTCAGCCGATAAGGCGGATCACCCGGTTCCGTATCTGTTGCCGTAGTCCTGTTTTTCTCGGTAAAGTTTCCTATGGCAAAGGATGCAGCCGCTTTCAGGTCGAGTTTCCCCAGATGAAATACGCTGGAGATATAAGTCTGGCTACAAATCATCTTTTCCGAAACCACATAAGGATACATCTGTGTGGTCAGTCGTCTGAATGTTGATATATTCGTTCCCAGGCGAAGTTCCGTGCGGGGACTAATCAATTCATATTCGGGATTAGCAGAGAAAACATCCTGCTCAAAAATACGATTGGAACCGTGTACGTGAGTGGTCGTTATCCCGTTCACAGTTTCTTTGGTTATCACATTTTCGTTGTTGACCAGATGTGACCATTGCAAGTTCAGTCGCAGAAAATGCTCTTTCTTTTCCTGTTTGAAATGATAACTCAAATGGGAGGTAATTCGGTGGGTTGGAAATTTAAACCAGATAGCATCTCTTTCACCGGCAGAACCTGAAGAATACGTGTATTCAGCATCTCCGTAAAATCCTTTCCATTGAAGTTGCAAGGCTCCCCCGTTCGACAATTCTTTGATGGGGAAACCGTTGACACCCGATTCACTAAGATGGATTCCACTCCCGTCCCATGCCTCGTAAGCTCCATACATAAGTCCTTTATCCAGAAAAGCATTGTAAGAGTTTTCGGCTGTACCGATGACTTCTGCTTTCACTGATTCACTGTTTTTACCGAGAATATAGGAAAAGCCGATCGCCATATCTCCCGAATGATACATGACGCTGGGGGCTATTTTCAAATCCAGTCGGTAATTGGTATGCCGCAAGTCCTTTCGTTTGGAATAGTTGGAAGCGGCAAAGTCTATCTTTCCTCCTAATCGCCAGTTGGGTGAAATATCAGTTGCAATACCACCCATGAAAGTGTAAGTTTGCAAGTCTTTACGTCCGGGTGTGAACTCCAGGAGGTCTACGGGATAAAATCCTGGGTGGATAAACATCGAACCGCTCATATCCTTGCCTGAAGTATGATCGAATGAGAATGAACCCGTCAGTGAATAGCCTTTCAGATGAGTGATGGACTTTGCTACCGCTCCGGCACTCCATGCTTCTTTTGCTTCGTAATAGTTGTGGAAATCACCGTGGTTATTCTTTCCGTACAGTTCGGCATAGGAAGCAGAAATACTGTCCATCATGATACCTGTGACATTTGTCCCGGCATTCCAGGAGTTACGCCGTTCGATGATGTCATAAGTCTGCGCCGAAACTCCGGATGTCAGACATAGGATCCAAAGGCCTGTTATATATATTTTCTTCATCTCACTCATGCAAAGATTGTTTTTCCCGTTCATAAAAATCGGTAGAAGAGTTGTTTGTATCTACCAGTACTTCGTAACCCACTTCCTGTGTCGCTTCTTCATCCACATGACGGTATAAACTGCGTCCGTTGTATGTGGCACTTTGAGTGACATATCCCGCATCGATGGATGGAGAAATACGCTTTTTATTGTTGGAAGAACCGCCATAATATACTTCCGTGCCATCAATCACCCAGTCAAGTGGTATCGCTATCACCTGATCCGTAGTGCTTCCCGGTTTTTGTATGACGCTTCCCTCTTTTAGAACGAAGTCCTGTATCGTGGTATCCTTGGCTTTAAAAATAACCGCGGCAGGAGAAAATATCGAGAATGAATAGGCGTTCGCCTGACCAGTCTTCAACACTACGTTCAGGTAATGATCCGGTGTGATCTGGTCGCCCGGAGCCGGATGATACTGTGTGTTCGGAAAATAAACATTATTATAGCATACAAAATATCCGGGTTTGTTCAGGTTGACAGATTGCGGATATTGTGCCGCATGGTCAACCGCTCCGTTGATGGCAATCACTGCATCTTCTCCCGGCTGAAGCGGGAACGTTTTACCGGTACCGCCAAATTGCCAGATACACTGAACGATGGGAGCAAAGTCCTTGAAGATAGTTGCTCCGGTTGCTTCATCCTGTGTCACCCATACATTAGTGGCTTGTGAATTGTAAGGGTCGAGTGCTCCGAAGCATAAACTATCCAGATATTGCACTTCCGAGTCGTTATTATGCAGGATAATGTACTTGTCGGATTGATAATTTCCTTCCAGCGGTAACTTTGTGCATCCTCCGCAGTAAATCTCTTTAATAATGATCGTCCCGGCCTTGGAATGAATGAGTGGGAGATTAAGAGATATGTCTCCGCTGGTTAGTTTGACATTATCAGCTAATCCGTTGAAAATATCCTTTCCGCCTTTGTCGCTGACTTGTACGCGGTATATACCTTTGGTCAAAGAGAATTGCGCCACTCCATTCTTGTCGGTTTTAGCCTTGTAAGAATTTCCACGGTCGACATCTTCAATCTTTACGGTCACTCCTTCCCGGAGATGATCCGTGTATCCGTCCGGATATACGGCAGTAACCTGCAGGCTGTGCAACTGGTTGTCATACGGATTCTCTTTATCGATATCTGTGCATCCCGCAAAGATGCCAGTCACTGTTAGTAATAATATGTAGATGAATTGTTTCATATAGTTAGAATTTGATACGGCAAGTAAGTCCATAATAGAAATCCGGGGTGAAGAGAGCGCTTACACCCGTTGCATGAGATTTTACATAAGGCCGTGAGTTGGTGAAATTAATCGCATTGAGAGAAAGAGATACATAGTCTCCAATCTCTTTGGTGATATTGATATTGGCAGAAAAATAAGGATCATATCCGTCTGCTGCAAATGTATAGGCATTGCCCGATTTGCGTATCAGGTAGGAGAATTCCGGATTCGCGGCTTCCGCTGATGTGAAAGGATGCATCTCATTATTCAGGTCGAGGTATGCTACCGGCCAGATAGCGGTATAAGAGTTACCGTCATAGATACTTCCCCCGGTTTGGGTATTACTGCTTTCGCTCACATTGAAAGCATATTCTTTTCCTTGATACTCGGAGATGTTCTGCGAACGCTTCACAAGCGAAGCTTCCAGTCGGCACGAGATAATCAGTCTGGCTTTCGGAATACGGGTGATGGCTGTGATATTGGCATCCAGCGAGTGGGTACGCTTGCCGTTGGCAGTAGTCGATAAGTTGTCGCCGTTGGCGTAGATACCTACATATTGGTAAGAACGATTGGCAAGACTGGTGTGCGACCATCCATTCTGATAATAATACGATAAAGAGTTGTCGATGTATTTCGTATAAGTATAAGCGGCATCTACCCGGAATTGCGTGCGAATCGGAGTAATTTCCGGGAAATCAACAATCATTTCCGCTCCGCGACGAATCACGTCCATTCCATTGTCGGGAGAAGTTGACTTTACAAAAGTCTGGTCGGTCACTTTGACATCCATAGGAGTCCAGTAACTGGATGCATTGTCGCGTATGTAAACCATCCCTGTCTGGTTATCTACATTGATTTGCGGGTTAGTCGGCATAGTGAATCCATCCGGCAATTGGAGCACATCATAGGAGAACGGAGTATAAGTACTTGCGTATTTATACGGCAGCTTGGTACGGTTGAAATAACCGACTAATGAAATTCTGGTACGGGCAATGTTGACGTCCAGACCGATTTCTGCGTTCTGATTCCGTTGCCAGCGTAGGTTTTCATTGTGCAATAACGTGTAGGGCTGACTATAATATATATAAGATGATTCAATCTTATTATAGGAAAAGCCGAAGGTCTGTATGTCCCGATATTCCTGTTTGGGATACAAGGTGTAGAAAGAGGGCAGCTTTTCGGTAATTCCCCAGCCGCCACGGATAGCGATATATTCGTTCAACTGCCATCTGGCATTGAAACGCGGAGATAGAGTATTCAGATTTTTATATTTCGTTCCCTTGATAAACAAATGTTCCCAACGCACCCCTGCCATCAGTCTAAGCATGGTATTTCCCACAGGAAATGACAGACTTTCTTCTGCATAAAGCGAAACATTATGCATATATGGATAAGTAGTGTAAGGACGGGGACGATAACCGTTCGGAGCCAATGACGGGTCTTTGTAATATTCTCCTTCACCCACATTGCCTGTTGCTTTCCATTGAACACCCGCTTTCAGGTTGCTGTTTACAGTCTTAAACCGTCTGTTCCATTCATATTTTAACGATGCGGCATAATCCAGTTCTTTGGAGTCGATGATTTGGTCGGCAAAGTAAGTATATGGCAGTTTGTTTGCCATAAAATATCCTTCCTCCGTGGCATGGACAGCCGGTTGCTCCGATGCATAGGAGTAGAACGTATGCGCGTGGGAGTTGTTATCATTGTAGTATATTGATGCGTCGAACTTAAGGTTGGTTATCCACGATTTGTTGAGCAGCCAGGCCAGTGAAGTGTTTGTCCGGAATACGTTATCTCTCACTTTGTTGTATTCTCCCGAATAGGCATCAGGATCATCTTTGGTATTCATTCCTCCGATATTGCCTGTAACACCGATGTCGAATCTTAATACGTTGCGGAACGTGTTGCTATATCCGGCAGAGAATCCTCTTCTTGTATAAGAAGAATAGGGAGATACCAACTTTTGAGTAGCCTTGGTCCACTCACCGTTTATGTTGATGACTCCTTTATCGTTTCCTAAATCCAATCCTTTAGCAAATGAAACCTGTTCGGTGCGAGGATTGATAGACAGCAATATGTTCCAGGGTGTTTTCCCTTTCCGGGTGTGAATCTTGACCATACCACTATTCAAGTCTCCATATTCTGCCGAAGGCACTCCGGTGATGACTTCCACCGATTCAATATCTGCAACAGTAATATTCCGGGTATCCACTCCGCTCATATTGCCAAACGAACCATTGTTTCCAATACGAACTCCATCCACTTCTACGGCTGTTCCAAATGCGGCATTGCCGGCTGTTGACCCTCCGTCGCGTAATGAGAAGATATTATTGGCGGTAAGATCCGGCACTTTAGTCTTTCCTCCCGGAAGGAGAGCGGAGATATCGCTCACGTTGGATACCTGTAGATGCTCCAATGCATGATTTCCGATGGTGAGCGTCGTGTTTAATTCATTTTTAGGTGCTTGTGCAGTAACGACTACATCATCCAGTGCAAGTGTATTTTCTTTGAGTATGATAGGAAGGTTATTGATATTGCTGCGCACATTTACGGGAATTGTTGCCGGTACATAACCCAAAAAAGAAACCTCCAGATTATATTTCCCTTCCTGTACTCCTTGTATCGTAAATTCTCCTTTCTGATTGGATACGGCCCACAAATAGGTACCTTTAATGAGAATAGAAGTACCAGGCAGGGGAGAATTCGTTTTTGCCTCGGTCACACGTCCCGAGATTGTATAGATGTTTGAATTAGCTGCGGCCTCAAAT
>ERZ791605.1267-NODE-1267-length-13340-cov-42.810538_pt1 | contig 13340 bp, 16 predicted proteins | sample MGYA00509965_ERZ791605 | MGnify/ENA primary metagenome ERZ791605 (study PRJEB30046, sample SAMN00791923) | human gut metagenome | study: EMG produced TPA metagenomics assembly of the A metagenome-wide association study of gut microbiota in type 2... | reverse complement strand
ATTTTAATTCTTGAAAATTTATAAGAAATAATTTTATATAAACAAAGAGAGGAGATAATTTTCTCCTCTCTTTGTCTACAGCCTGAAAACTCCTATTTCTAGGAGTTTTTTAATTATCTAAATTTTTAATAATATCCCAAGCTAAGTCTAATTTTCCGTTAGCAGTACTTAATTTTTCTATTGAATTATATTCTGAATCAAAAATATTGGTATGGATATATTCTACTGAATTATATAAATTTTCTAGTATTTTATTATTTTTTCCATATTTTTTAAAGTGTCGTCTATAATCGGCCAATATTTCAGCACTTTTTTCCCTAAGAATTTCTCTTTGTAGGTTGATTTCATATAAACTCATTATATCCCCTTAATCATAGTCAAAAATATGTTTTAAAATCATTGAAGAATTTACTTCCAAACTTTGCAAGATATCTTTGATAATTTCTTCATCATTACTCTTGGTAGTATGATAGCAATACTTAAAAAGTTCGTGATACTTGTTGCAAAAGTCAAAAATAATTTGCAGTTCTTCCTGTGTAATTCCTCTAAAGAATTGAATATCATTTCCAAATATAAACTTATAATTATTTGGATTGATTTTAACTTCTTCATTCCATAATTTAAAAAAGGTTTTTTCCCTCTCTTTATCATCTTTGATGATACTATTCATAGCAAACACCTCCCCTAAAATGATTTTTTTCTTTTGAATTTTGGTTAAATACACGATAGCAGACGGGCTGAAAGCTTTTGTGCAATACCCTTGCCGTAGGTAAAAATTTTGTTTCAAAATTTTTAGGTATTGACAAAACTAGCCGTCTGCAATAATCGTGTTGCCAAAATCAAAAAAAGAAAAAAATTGCATAATCCCCCTTTTATAAGGGGGGTGGTCAGACGTAGTCTGAATGCTAAAGGGGGGTGTTTTTAGTGTAAACTAAAAACTTCCTTTTTTGTTTACAAAATAGGAAAAAATGACGGTTACTCATATATTTATGTATGAGTAAACGGATATTTTTGACATAATTTAATTTTTTTGCTATAATGATAATATCTAAATTTAATATATTTTATAGCTAACTGCTAACTTCCAAAAGTTTGGAAGTAGCTCAAATAAGATAGCTGAAAGTTATATTACAGTTGACGCCTTTGCTGATGTAATCTAACAATCTTATTTGATAAGTATCGTAAAACTTTAGTTGAGTAATCTTTTTGAAAAACTAAATCCTAGCTTTATAGGTTGATATGATGAGATTCCATAAATCTTTAAATTATGGAGAAATAATACATTTCTTTAAGAGTATTCAAAACTATTACCTGTTTTGTAAAAAAATTGGTTGAGTAAAACTTAAACTTTAATTAAATAATATTCTAATCTGCTAACTTCCAAGAAAAAGTATCTTGAGAATTATGCGATTTTTTTAAATTTTTTAATCTTTTTTACATACTTTTCTAGTATGTTTATAATATTTACTATATTTACTATATTTACGGCAAAAATTGTAATCGCTGAAAGCTAGAATTTATGAGGTGTTTAGAGCTATAAAAAAAATTAAAGGTGGAAACTTTTCAACTAAAGGTGGAAACTTTTCAACTAAAGGTGGAAACTTTTCAACTAAAGGTGGAAACTTTTCAACTAAAGGTGGAAAAATATTATTTTACTTTTTCCACCTTTAATGATATACTTATTTAAAGGTGGAATTTATTTTTTTTCTTTTCCACCTTTGATTAAGATATGTGGAGGTTTTTATGGAAAAAATTAAAGAATTGGTCGTGCATAAACCCAATCAATTAATTGAAATTGAGGGAGGATATTTAACAACATTGAAATATACTGTATATAATTTCTTATTACATAAATTTCAAAGTGAAAAAATTAATCATATGAATATTTCTGGAAGTGAAATTTTCTCTGCTCTTGAAATCGCTAAAAATTATAGTGATATTATAGAGTATCTTGATAGTTTGCAAAAGATTAGAGTAATATCAAGAGATACAAAAGGGCAATTATGGGGAGCTTTTTTCTTACTTTCAGCTTTTAAAAAAAATGATGATGGAACATTTTATGTTGAAATTCCACATTTAATTTATAGGGCACTTTGTAATGAAGAACCTTTGTATTACACTACAATTAAACTCTTAGAACAAAAATCTTTTAGTTGTATCTATACAGGGTTATTTTATGAAATATTTAAAAAATATGAAAAAATCAATATCCCTAACTATTCTTTAGAAACGTTAAGAAAAATGACAGGAACTGAAGATAAGTACAAAGAATATAAAGATTTTAAAAGATATGTTTTAGAAAAATCTATAAAAGAATTAAATAATAGTGATGATAATTATTCTTATAATTTTGATGAAATAAAAGTAGGTAGAAAAGTATCTGAAATAAAATTTAATAAAAAAGTTAAAGTAAAAATGATAGATGCTGAAATAGTGGAAGATATTGCTCTATCTGAAAAGCTTTTGAAAGCTATCAAGAAAGCTAAAAAGAGCATTTATATCAATAAAGTATATTCTGATAAAGCTATGAAAAAACTTTTATCAAAATATGATGAAAGCTTGATTATTAGAGCATTAGAAGAGAGTTCAAAATATAATCAAGAGATTAAAAGTTTTTCTTCTCTAATGACTGCTAAAATTGAAGATATTAAAAACTCTTCAAATGAAGCTATTGAGAAAAAACTTGATAAAGTAGTTGCTCCTGTTCCAAGAAAAGAAATAACAGAGGAAAATATCGCTGATATTTTTGAAACTGATGAGAATATCGAAGAGTTAAAAAGACTTCTTATAAAACAAGCTAAGGAACAGGGAAAACTTAATGATATGTCTAGTTCGCTTATAAAAGCTTGTCGAACTAGAGAAGATATTGAAATGGTTGCTGATAATCTTAAAATAGAGCTAAATTTAGAATTATTCTAGGGGGCTAAAATGGCTAGAAATAGAGAAAAAAAAGGCTCTCTTCTTCATCAAGTCAAGACTGCTTTAGATGAAAAATTAGCAATAGGAGAGTCAAAATTTGAAGATAAAAAAATTGGTGCTACTGCTGATAAAATATATTCCTGGAATACCTACAAGACTTATTTAAAACATAATATATATTTTATCCACTGGGCTAAAGAAACTCATCAAATAAAATCTTTAGACGAGGGGAAAAAATACGTCAACGAATGGCTAGAAATAAGGGAAAAACAGGGATTATCTGCCTATACTGTGAAACTTGAAACTTCTGCTCTGATGAAACTATATAACATCTCATCAGATGAGATATATAAATCAAATGCTAGATACAGGGTTAATATTAATCGAAGTCGTGGGGAAAAAGTAAGAGATAAACACTTTTCAGAGGAAAATCATAAAGATTTAGTGAGATTCTGCCGTGCAACAGGACTTAGGAGAGCTGAACTACAACAACTTAGGGGAACTGACTTAATCGAAATAGACGGAGAGCCTTTTATTTGTGTTTCTAGGGGTGCAAAAGGGGGTAGACATAGAAATATATCTCTCACTTTTGAAAAAGACTTTATACAGGCTCTAATGAGGTCAAAAGGTGAGGAAAAAGTTTTTGAAAAAGTACCTAATGGAGCAGATATTCACTCTTACAGGGCTGAATTTGCTACAAGACTATATAAAAAACTTGCTAGGGATATAGATTCTCTTCCCAAGAGTGAAAAATATCATTGTAGAAAAGATTTAAAAGGGGTCTGTTATGATAAAAAAGCTATGTTGGAAGTTAGTAGAGCTTTAGGACATAATAGAATATCAGTAATTGCAGGGCATTATATTAGAAAATAGGGGGATTTTATGAAATTTCAAGGAAAAAATTTTTTCTTAGAATATGCTGAACATTCTGAAGAATGGACAAAAGCAACCCTCACAAGAGAAGAATTTGAGGATTTTAGAGAAAAAGAAGAAAAACTAAAAAAAGTTACTGCTGAAAATAGAGATAAAGATTTAGAAATAACTAGACTAGAAAATATTATCAATAAAATAAAAACGGAAGTTGAAACATTTAAAAACGAGCAAACACTTTTAAAATCAGAGCTAGAGAAAAAAATCTCTCTTTTAGAAAATCAAAATAAGATTCTAACTTCCCAAAATGAAAATCTTTTGAGAATAAACAGGGAAAGAAGTAATGCAGAGAGAAAACTTTATCCTAAAAAACTCCATAATGGATATATAGTTCTTCATCAAGAGAGTTATAATAAAATCTTTAGCTTTAAAATTAGAGGAGATATGAGAGGAACTTTCAAAAACTATAGTTATAATATCCCATTATATAAATACAGGCTACAAACTCCGTATTTATCAAACTTAGAGCTAATTTTAGTTGAAAAACTAATACTAGAAGATTTAAAAAAATATTATGATTTAGAATATTTGGAAATGATACCTAAAACTACTAATTTTTTTAAAACTTTAAATCAATATAGATATTTGTTAAATTTAAAAATTTCAACATCAGATAGATTCTATCTGGTTGAATTTTCTTCCAATATTTGCATATAAGGAGAAATAATTTGAAAAATTTAAGAAAATGTAAAAAGTTCTAAAAAAATAACCTCATAAAACTTGATTTAAGAGGGTTTATAAGGACTAGGCGATACTTAATACCTCTAAAAAGTACGCGTTTTAGAAAAATTTGAAAAATAAAAAGACAAGGTTCTTGGCAGTCCTTGTCTTTTTTGCTCTTCTTAAACTTTACTTTTAGTTGTGATAGTATTATTTTTACTATTATCTAAAATTGTGTTATAATAAATACAAGGGAAACCTTAATTCTTGCGAGAAAGGGGGTTTAACTTATGAAGAATTATTTTAAGATAGTAGTTAAAGTTGGACGCTTTGAGTTTACTATCAAAATAACTCTTTAGAGTTACCCCAACCCTTGTGGGTTTTAAGTTTCCCTTATTCTATTTACAGTATATCACAAAAAAGGTTAAAACTCAATATTATGGATTTATTCAATAGAAGAAAAAAACTCCTATTTCTAGGAGTTTTCAGACTGTAGACAAAAGAAATTTATTTATAGTCTTTACTTTTCTTTTATAATATGATATCATTTAAGAAAATAAAATGTTGTGAAAGGTAGGAAAATGGATATAAGATAATTTAAGTTAAACACAAATATGAAAAAAATCAAACTACAACAGTAGTTCTTTTTGTGTACGCTTAATAAATTATCTTTCATCTAATTTCTTATTTAAAATATAAGTTATATATTTTTATTTAGATACATTATGATGAAAGGCTTTTTTGTGTATACAAAAGAGCCTTTTGTAGTATTTATAGGAGGATTATATGACTAGAAAAGAAATAACAACAAAAGAAGATTTAATGAAAATAATTGAGCTATTTGAAAGTATAGGAATTACATATTGGCTTGATGGAGGTTGGGGAGTAGATATTTTAGCAGGAAGACAGACAAGACCTCATAGAGATATTGATATTGATTTTGATGAAAAATATACAGAGAAATTACTAGAAATACTTTTAAAAATAGGTTATAGAATAGATACTGATTGGAGTCCTGTTAGAATAGAACTTTATAGTGATGAACTTGGATATTTAGACATTCACCCATTTATTCTAGCAGCTGACGGAACATCAAAACAAGCTAATTTAGAAGGCGGTTGGTATGAATTTGAAAAAGATTATTTTGATAGTGTGAGTTTTGAAGGGAAAATAATTCCTTGTATATCTTTAAAAGGACAAAAAATTTTTCACACTGGATATGAATTAAGAGAAAAAGATAAACACGATATTTTAATTCTTGAAAATTTATAAGAAATAATTTTATATAAACAAAGAGAGGAGAAAATTTTCTCCTCTCTTTGTCTACAACCTGAAGGGAGTATAAATACTCCCTTTCTATAACTTAGTCGTAAAGACCATTTTACTTATGAACGTGAGCGTATAGCTCTCTTATATACTAAAAATCGTTGTATATCTGTCCTCTTGAAGCTACAGCTATTACACTAACTATTGTTATCTCTCCATTAACTAGCTTATAAACAACCCTATAATCATTAATTCTCATTCTATACAGGTTTTTATAGCTTTTCATAGCTTTTATATCAATATTTTGATTTTTATAATGATAATAGCTCTTAATGTTCTCTATAAATTTATCATAAACTTTTTTATGTTTAGCAAAGAATTTATCTGCTATTTTTGTTGTCTCTAGCCCTATTTCCTCTGTAATCTTTATCATAACTCTATAGTTTTCCTTTTAACAATTTTTAAATCATCGTCTGATAAAGTTTCAAGAAGTCCAAGAAGCTCTTTTTCTTCTTCTTCATCGCAATATGGAACTTCAGACATTCTTACCATAAAATTATTTTTTTTCTCATCTAATTCTTTTTTTACAGCATTTCTAATAAATTCAGAGCAAGAAATATTAAAAATTTCTGATATTTTCTTTATATCTAAAAATAAATCTTCTTCAAGTTTTAAACTCATAGTTTTAGTCATTTCTAATCTCCTTTCTTTTAAAAAAAGTATTATGGTATTACCGTAATACAATTATATCACATTAATTCTACTTTTTCAATTTTTTGTTAAACTCTCTAAAATCGTTTTTAAGACACTCTTTTTCTTTTGGATTAGTTTCCTATCACTTTCGTTAATAAAGTGGCTCAAAATTGATTTTACTGCTTGTGAGGAGCTGTTAGATTATTCAGTGCATTTTTTTTAAATTAATTTTATTTTTTGTCTATTTTTCTTTTTATTTTATTATATAAAGATTTTTAGACTTTAAATCATTTTTGAAACTTTTAATTTTTTTATTTTTGGACAAGAAAATCATTTCATAGAAAATATGTCAGTCAAGGTTGCGAAGCATTTATTTAACCTTGACTGACTAAGATTTTCTGTGATACAAAATTCTCTCCAAAAATAAAAATTTTACTCCTTAGTATACTTATTTACAAATTCTAGTAAAGCAAAATTTAAAATCTGAATTTTTGAATAATTTTTATGTTCATTACAGAATTTATTCAATTTCTTTTGCCGTCCTTTACTCTTTACTTTCAAAGCATCAGGACCAGCAATTCTATGATCGTTTACCCACCTGGCAATTAGAGGTGGATTATTTATCCCTACAGATAAAGCTAACTCCTGATATGAAACTTCTGTTGTTAAATATAACTCTACTACATGAAGCTTAAATTCGAAAGAGTAACTTTCATTTTTTCTTGATCGCATCAAACCATCTTTTCCAAACGCTTTATATGCAAATACCCATTTTTTAATATCCCTTTTTGAAGGTACTCCATATTTTTTTGAAAGATATCTATAACCGCCTTCTCCATCTAAATATGCTTGAACAACTTGTAACTTAAATTCATAACTGTATTTTGCCATAAAAAATGACCTCCCATAAGTTAGATTTTTGGTCTAACTTATGGGGGGTCAGTTCATTCTACACTTGGGCTGCATGTTTTGATTAATTATCTAATATCTCCGGATCTCCTGTAAGGGAATATAAAACTGCCTGCATGTTTTTCAAATAAAATACGGTGAATTTCCCATCATCAGCGCTATACCAATCTCTCAAAAACGGATTTGCTTCAAGCATTGCTTCCCTTGCTTCCACGGTATCATCAATTACGGCTTCGCCGGTGAGCCGAATCCATTTTCCTTCTGCCATACCTGAGACTTCCACCTTTGGATTTGCCAATAACTGCTGATAAACTTTTTTCTGATTGGTTGTACCAAGATAGACCTTGCCATTCCTCTCCATGGCTGCACCAAACGGTCTGACCCTTGGCTGGTCTCCTTCAACGGTTGCAAAATAATAAGTTTTTGCTTTATTTAAAAAATCAACAACTTGACTCATCCTTTTTTACCTCCATAAATAAATTTTTCTTTACTTTTCTTTGACCTAAATTCCACGTGCATTTTTTATTAGCTTAAAAGAACACTATTTCACGAAGAATTTAAACTGATACTCCCACATTGTAACATATTTACCACCACTTTTCAATAAATTATTGATTGCAACTTTTGAGTAAAGATACTTATTAAACCCTGCAAGTTATCCACAGAGCAACACTCGATTTTCAAGATGATATCTTTATTATACCAGACATTTTTCATACACTTCCTTGTACGGATAGTTTTCTGACAAATTCATAATTACAGTTCTTGCGGTTTTAATGATTTTGGCTGCAAGAAATACATACTTCAAACGAAAGGTCTTTATTTGCTGTCTGTATTCTGAAGGCTCTAAGGAATCAATCTTGAACAACAAAAACAGGTTATATGAAAGCATCATCATTTGAAACACCGCTTCATTTGCCCAAAATGATTTAAGTAAAAGATGACCCACCGCCATGTCGTATTTGGCTTCTTTAATATAGTTCTCAGCATTGCCACGTTTTTCATAGGATATAACTACTTTTTCAGAAAGCAATGTAGTGTTTGTCACAAAGAAAAAGTATTCGTACTCAGAGCCTTCTAAAAGTGATATTTGTGCTCTTTCTTTTTCTGGTTTCAGTACGCGAGACACAACAAACCTTCTGTCTTTCTCCCAGTTATCTAATTTTGTAAACAGTTCTGTAGTTTCTCTGCCTTCTTCACCTTTAACGAATACAACCGATGAATTCGTTGCTTGGGATGCAAGCGTAGAATAACTTTTGGCTTTAAGTGAACCTCTCCCACTTAAAATTACTCTGTAATTTTTGAAGTGAGAGCTTCTTCTTGGGAAGTAGTTGCTTTTGTTAGCCAACTATATTTACCAAGCTATCCCCGTAGTTCCTACGGTTCTTTTTATTTTTAGACTGCTTGTTTTATTCTTAGACCTAAAGAATATTTTTTTGAGCATAGACATCTATGCTTTTTTGTGCTATTCTTTTTAGAGATAAAATATTTTTTAAATCATTCTAAATACCTTTTTACACTTTCTTGAGCTAGTTTTCATTTTAAATTAACAGATTCCTTTGTTTTTCTTTATAAAAAAATGCTCATAACAAAACTACCTTTTGATTTTTCAAAAAACAATTTATGTCATAAGCACCACCCCTTTGTTGTTAAGGTATAAAACTTTATAATTTATTTAACTTAATATAAGTATACTATATAAGTCTGATTTTTCCAAAAAAATTTTATTAAATTTTATAAGATAAAATTTCTCTTTTATTTTTTATTATTTTTCTTTTCTTCAGCTATTTTCTTTTGTATCCAATCATAATCCCCTAAAAATAGTTCTTGGTTTTCTTTATTATACCAAAACTTCTTATCTAGTAGGTGCATATTATAAACTGAATTTATCCTAGCAGATAAAACACGATTTTCTTCTGCCATTTTTCTAACATTAACCATATAAAAATAAGACACCATTATAAATGCTGCAGCAAATACAGCAAGTGGGAGATACAATCCCCATAACTTCCAATTATCAAAAGCTCCATCAGTAATTCTATATACAGTATTTTCTATAGTTTGATGTACCTTTTCTAAATCAAGGTCTTTATAATCTTCTTTGATAGCCTTTATTTCCTTTCTGATTTTTAATAAATCAGGGCTAATATTTTCAACCTCAGAGAAAGTTTCTTCTATCTTTTCTAATCTCTCAGAAGTCAGCTTTAATTTATCCAAAATTTTATCAATTTCTTCAACTCCGTCTTTTACTTTGTTTGCTCCATCAAAAAGATTTGCCATACAGTTCCTCCTTATAGTTCCATTCCACCTCTATCACGGCTTTTAGTTTTTAATCTTTTTTCCCATAAATTTTCTTTTTCTTTTTTCTTTTGGAACTCTAACTCTTTTTTCTTTTCTAGTTCCTTAAAATGTTCCCTCCATTTTTCTGTATTAAATGCAGGGTGATGTATATGATTTTCTAAGCTGTCTAATCTAAATTTTGGCTTCTTGCTTACTCTATGGTTTTCATCAACAGTTAAGGTTATATATTTTTTATATTTTATAGAGCCATCTTCTTTGGTAGTTTCTCCCCAATCAATATCAACTCCTTTTTCTTTTAAAAGTCTAGTAAAATCTTCCTTACTTTCTGCTTCTTGTCCTGCCTGAATTACTGCTAAAGATACTGTTACTATATCGCTCTTTTTTTCTCCATTCATAGCTTTTCCTATAACTTCCCTTGTATCTCTTGATTTTGATACTATTTCTCCGACCTTTAATTCCTTTTCTTTTGGCTGTACAATTTCTAGTCCATATTCTTGGGCTAATTCATCTGCTCTATCTCTCCATCTATCAAACTCTTTTTCCTCATAATAAAACTTCTCTCCATTCTCAAAATTTACTGAATTTACTACGATATGATTATGAATATGTTTTCTATCTGTATGTTGAGCTATAAAAACTTGATTTTCAGGGAAAATTTCTTCACATAATTTTACTGTCATTTCTAAGGCTCTTTCTTTGTCAATTTCTCCTGGCTTAAAACTATGGGTAAAATGCTTATATTGTCTGTCCTCTAATTTATTATAAAATTCCTTAATATCTTGGAAGTCTTTAAAGGCTTCTTTATAATCATTTGAACATTTAATTCCGACTGTATTTTCAGCCTTTTTTCCTACATAGTCTAAAACACCTTTTGAGCCACCTATATTTTTACTACTTTTATCTATCGCTTTAAAGATTGCCATAGGTCATCTAACTCCTTTTGAATTTCCCTAAAATCTGATATAGTTTTACTGTTACATTTTTTAGCTATTTGGTTAAGGTTATTTCCTATGCTTACTTTTAGTCTAAAAATATCTTTTAAATTCTCGTTTAATTCCTGAATATCTCCTAGCATATTTTTTCTTATTAAAACTCTTACAAATTCATTCTTTGTTACTCCATATAATTTAGCTTGAGTTTCAAGCAAATTATAATCTTCTTCATCTAGTCTTAATGATAAATTTTTCTTCAAAAAATTTATACCTCCTTTCCTGCTTTTAGCAGGGGTTTTTAGGGGGACTGCAATCCCCCTAAACGAGCGTAAATGATGACAAATTGATTTATCAATTTGCCGTCATTTACAGTGTGCTCGCTTCCTTAATTTTACTTAATATATATTAAGTATACCTCTTATTTTTTGACTTGTCAAAAATTAATGGTATACTTTCAAAAAATAACTAAATTAAGGAAGGACTAGAAATTGTGGCTAAAATATACTATAATAATATTACTATAAATAATCTTTTTACAGGAGGTTTTAACTATGGAAGAACTTAACCAAGTACAAGAAAATTTAGAAACTACTAAACCAAAGAAAAAAATCAAGACTTCTGAGGAAATTAAGCAGGAACTTATTAACAAGAAAAAAGAGATTGAAAAAAAACTAAAAGAAATTGAGTTAAAGGAAGCTGAAAAGAAGCTAAAACCTCTTTTTAATCTTTTCATAAAAAATGCACAAAAATTATCTGATGAAGATATAGCTAGAATGGTTGCTCATTATAAAATTAAATTTGCTGAAAAAAAAGAAGAAAATAAGTAAAAATTTATAAAATTTTTTGAAGCTCAAAAAAAATGACCTCGTAAAATCGTTTATAACGCATTTCTCGGGGTCATCTTGATGTTTTATACCTTTTATTTTTGAATCAAATTTAAGCTATTTAAAGGCTGTTTTAAGCATTTCCTTTTTTAAGATATTTTGAAGTTAGGTACAAAGTCATATTTTAAACAAATTTCTTTAATTTTTTTATTATCTTCTGCTTCTAAAATTTGACTACAAAATTCTTCGTGTTGTTGTTGGGATTTAAAACCGTGATTTTGTTTTATAATTAGCTGTTTTAATTCATCCAGAGTTAGCTTTTTTCTTAATGGATTTTCTTTCTCTATAATCTGTTGAATTTCCTCCCAGTATTTTTTGACTGTATTTTTAGACATTCCTGTATCTTTTACACACTGGTATTTTGTTGCTCTAGGATTAAATCTTAGGTAGTCTATAACTTCATCTTTTTTAGATTTTCTTCCATTTCCTATCTTATTCCAAGTAGTATTTTTATTAATAACATCTCTAATCATATTCATCATCTGAATATGAGCTTCTTGCTTTCTATAATTTCTCTTATTTGGAGGAATAGGTATACCTGTTACAATCTCTATATCTTTACGAGGAAAAGTCATATAACTTTCTTTATAGGCTTTTAGGGCATCTTCTATATCTTCTTCTGTAAAATGATTATCCTGATTTCCTGTCTTACTTTCCATCTCCTCTAAGAACGAATATGCGTCGGCTTTTACCTCCTCATAAGGTATATCACATTTTAGTCCATACATAGCAAGGCTCATTATACAAAAATACCTGTGTCCCTCAACTACTTTTTCATTATCTGTAATAGTTCTTTTCCACCAATCATATAAATCTCTTTTAATATGCCATTTTTTACGAGATTTATCGCCTTTTACTATCCGTCTTTCATACCAATCAGGGTACTTTTCTTTCGCTTCTTTTAAAGTTAATTTTTTCGGAACATAAAGAGCTTTATTTATAATGTCTATTTCTGTATCTACTAATTTTCTTCTTCCTGTTACCCATAAATTAAGTTTTTCAATGGTATAAAGCTCTGAATTTTCTAAATAAAAAGCTCTTACAACTTCTCCAAATTTTGTTTTTGTTTCAGGGATTCTAAATCCTTGAAAAATTCCTTGATATTGTCTTTTCTTGACGCTTGATGTATAGCCGTTCCAAACCAAGTCTATTAACCCATACTTAAATCTTTTTAAAAGAATTTTGATATTATCAAAAAGAGCTATAGGTTTTTCAAGAATATAATACAAATGCAGTCCATTTCCTGAGCTGACTATGATATTAGGTTTGGGCATAACCTCATTTTTATACTGATAAAAAATATCTTCTATTTGCTGCTTTCCTACTCCATCTAAATCAATGGCAAAAGCATATAAAAATCTTGAGTTTTTCGCCGTTCTGTTTCTCCCTATATAACTGATGGGGCTTGTGATGACAAACTCTCTATCTTTAATTTCTTCCAAAAAGTTCAAATCATTAAAAATCATAAAATGTCTTACTCTATCTTTTAAAATTTCTGTAGCTATTCCGTGATATTTATGATTTTGATGTTCTTGAGAAGCTCCCTCACATTCCTCTAAAGGCATTTCATCATTTCTACTGTATATTAATTCAAAGAATTTATAGACATTAATTTCAGTATATTGAAAATAAGGATTGTATTTTAAATAACCATTTCTTAAATTATAAAGTTCTTTTTTCTTTTCTAAACCAGTCATAAAAGACCTCCAAATTATACTATAGAGCCGTTATATTATCAATGAATTTTTTGACCCTATTATATAAAAAATAAAAAGGACTGAAAATCCTCACCCAAATTATACTATAGAGCCGTTATATTATCAATGAATTTTTTGACCCTATTATA
>ERZ791605.1264-NODE-1264-length-13361-cov-2.286337_pt1 | contig 13361 bp, 13 predicted proteins | sample MGYA00509965_ERZ791605 | MGnify/ENA primary metagenome ERZ791605 (study PRJEB30046, sample SAMN00791923) | human gut metagenome | study: EMG produced TPA metagenomics assembly of the A metagenome-wide association study of gut microbiota in type 2... | reverse complement strand
GCTCTGGAATGTATTCATATCTGCAGCCGGAAGGTGAGAGGCGCAGACCGGAAGCAGATATGAATACATTCCAGAGCAGCACTCCAAACAAGACAATACTTTAGTAGGCAGTGACGGATTGGTACACGTTATCGTACCCGGAGTATATTTGTACTTCATGAGATAAGCAGTGTGAGCTGTTTATGAATAAAGGTGGTAACACGTAAGCATCAGCTTTCGTCCTTTTAAATAAGGGCGGAGGCTTTTTTTATTAGAATTTTAAATGCAGACACCGCACCCGCCCTTGCCGTAAATCTAAATGATTTGCAAGTGCGCACAGGTAAGACAGGGTGTCTGCGGAAACGGAGGATTTTATGACATTATATGATGAATTAGTGGCAAGAGGACTGATTGCCCAGGTAACAGATGAAGACGTTATCAAAGACTTAATCAACAACGGAAAAGCAACCTTTTATATCGGATTTGACCCAACGGCAGACAGCCTTCATGTCGGACACTTTATGGCACTGTGCTTAATGAAGCGTCTTCAGATGGCAGGCAATAAGCCGATTGCACTCGTTGGCGGCGGTACAGCCATGATTGGTGACCCGTCAGGACGTTCCGATATGAGAAAAATGCTTACAACCGAGCAGATTGAACACAACTGCGATTGTTTTAAGAAGCAGATGAGCCGTTTTATTGATTTCTCAGACGATAAAGCACTTCTTGTCAACAACGCAGACTGGTTGTTAAAGTTAAATTATGTCGAGCTGCTCCGCGAAGTCGGCGCATGCTTTTCTGTCAATAATATGCTGCGTGCGGAGTGCTACAAGCAGAGAATGGAAAAGGGCTTAAGCTTCCTTGAATTTAACTACATGATTATGCAGTCTTACGACTTTTACATGTTATACCAGAAATACGGCTGTAATTTACAGTTCGGTGGTGATGACCAGTGGAGTAATATGCTTGGCGGTACTGAATTAATCCGTAGAAAATTAGGCAAAGATGCAAGTGCCATGACCATCACACTGCTTTTAAATTCAGAAGGCAAGAAGATGGGTAAGACACAGTCCGGTGCCGTATGGCTCGACCCTGAAAAGACATCTCCGTACGAATTCTACCAGTACTGGAGAAATGTTGCCGATGCCGATGTATTAAAATGTATCCGTATGCTGACATTCCTTCCGCTTGAAGAAATTGATGCAATGGATTCATGGGAAGGCGCACAGTTAAATAAGGCAAAAGAAATTCTTGCATTTGAACTGACAAAGATGGTTCACGGTGAAGAAGAAGCTAAAAAGGCAGATGCAGCAGCAAAGGCAATCTTTACCGGCGGCGATTCCGCAGATATGCCGGGCGCAGTCTTAACAGAAGATGCTTTCAAAGATGGTGTTGTCGATGTCATAACACTGGTACATCAGGCAGGACTTGCCTCTTCACGTTCTGAAGCAAGACGTGCCGTACAGCAGGGCGGTATCTCTGTAAACGGTGAAAAAGTAACGGAAATTGATGCTTCTTTTGCAAAGGACATTTTTGAAGGCGAAGGTGCGGTCTTAAAGAAAGGTAAAAAGACTTTCCGCAAGGTGACAATTTCTTAAAAATAAACGTTTTAAGGAGTTTCATGGAAAGGATTGTGCCTTATGAAAAAAGAAGAAATTATCTATGTCAGGATTTTAACCGTCATCGGTGCTTCGGCACTGATGGCGTTAATTCTGATTTTCGGTGCTGGGAGCGGACTGTTCCAGCGCATTGCAAACGGTATCAACGACACTACACTGCAATTAAGCAACGCCGATGCCGCAATTTACAGCCTTTATTTTTATAAAGGACTGGATGTCCTTTACCGGATTTTATATGCAGTCACGGTTTTCGGACTGATTCTGACAGCCGCCGCCATGTTTTTTAAGTTAAAAGGTGCCGGTATTTATGCGGTATTAAGCTCTGCATCTGCTGTTGTCACCGGTGCATATATTGTCCTTTGCAGTATTTTTGAAGGAAATACCGCACTACGCCGCATGGTGGTTCATTTTTACTTAAAAGACGTACAGACCGTAGCGCCGGAACATTTATTAGGACTACACTGGATAGCCGGTGTATTTTTAATCGTACTGGGTGTATTCTGCCTTGTGATTGTAAAGGGAACACGGCTTGACAAAATGAAAGCGTACAGCAGTAACAGTAAAGCCGCCTGCTACAGCATATTTATTCCGGTGCTTATGGGCAGTATGGTCTTTGAATTTTTACGGGAATTACTGATTTCCGTGCTATGCCAGCACGGAGACACTTACACGGCTTCGGCTTATGCGTGTATCCGAAGTTATTATTTTGAGTGGGAATGGTTTTTTGACTATCCGTATGTATTGTATCTGATTCTTACCGTACTGGGTGTCATTGTGCTTTCCAAAGTCAAACTGCCATTGCCTGAAAAATTCAATTCTGTATGGCTTGTACCGGGCATTTTAACGGTCATCGGCATTGTGCGCAGTGTCGTGTATTTATTCAATGCACCGCCGCTGTTTGGATATCTGACGTTTGATGAAAAACTGTGTGATGTCATTGAAAGTGCATATCCGCTTTATATGCTCGTTTACATTCTGGATATGGTCTTTTTAATGGCCCTTGTGGTTATGATTTTGCAGGAGCAGGGCAGTACAAAAAAAATACTGGCTGTCTGCGGCATTGCCACAGCAGTCAGTATCATAGGGATTCTTATCTGCGGATTTACCGCAGGGCTTCCGGCAATGTATATTACCGCCGCCGTTGCAGATGTCATCGGATTAATCGGCCTGCTTTATCGCGGAAATATCCGTGGAAGCCATCATTGAGTAATTCGTGTAATAAACGACAAATCCCGGTTTGGCAGAAGCAGGTTTTTTAACCTCTTTCTTAATTACATAATCAATTTCAACCTTGTCCTGGTCGCGTCCTTTGGAGTAATAAGCCGCAAGACTTGCCGCTTCTTCAAAGGTGCGGTCAGGAAGTTCTTTGCCGCCGGTTCTTACGATAACGTGGGAACCCGGCATTTTTTTTGCATGAAACCACCAATCGTTGCCGTTGGCAAATTTAAAGGTAAGCTCATCATTCTGAAAATTATTCTTTCCGACATACATATCGAAGCCGTCCGAAGAAATGTAGTGGAACGGTTTACTCGTCACTTTTTCCTTTTTGCCACCTTTGCCTTTTCGGTGAATGTAGCCTGCCTGAATCAGTTCTTCTTTTAATTCGACAAGGTCTTCTTCATTGACCGCAATATCAAGTGCCGTTGCAATAGATTCCAGATGCTGTGTTTCCGCTTTTGTTTCCTCAATCAGCTTGGAATCTGCTTCAAAAGTACGCTTCAATTTGTTGTAGCGGTTAAAATATTTCACGGCATTTTCAGACGGTGTGAGCATCGGATCAAGCGGAATGGAAATCTCCTCGTTGGTGTAATAATTTAATGCCGTAAAAGACTTTGCACCCTCCGGGATATTGTAGCCGTAGGTGTTAATCAATTCGCCGTATACACGGAATTTTTCTCTTTTTTCGGTATCCTTTAACTGCTTTTCCTGAATATCCAGCTTTTTATAGGAACGCTCCAGTGCTGTTGATACAATCCGTCGCAAATCCGAAGATTTCTGGCGGATTCGCGTAAATTTATCTTTTTCCGAATAAAAGCTTCGAAGCAGGGCACTGATAGAATCAAACGGCGTACAGTCCGCATACATCGCCATCGGAATCGCTGAAAATTCCTTTGGTTCACCGTTTTCATAAAAAATATTCGGCGCAAACTGACCACTTTTTATCTGTTCCATGCAATCCGAAAAAATGTGGTATAAGTGAAGCTGTTCATTTTCCTCCAGACAGTTTGCCGGTTTTTCGCTTGAAACAGAAGCTTCATAGCAGATTTCCTCTGCAACGGCAGGACTGATACCGGTATAGCCGGTGTAAACCGCCTTTGAAAGCGGCATCGGCTTTGTAAAAACAGCTTCTGCAAATTCGGCATCGTTTGTCTGCAGCGGATTCTTTTTATGCATGGTCTGCGGGATAAAATACGTCCGTCCCGGCAGCACCTCACGCACGGAGCTTGTCTGTGAAGAAATGTGCTTAATGCTGTCTAAAATATTCTGTTTGTCATCACAAAAAATGATGTTGCTGTGCTTTCCCATAAATTCGGCAATCAGGTGCTTGCGGCACAAATCACCTAAATCATTTAAGTGTTCAATTTCAAAATCAAGGATTCGCTCCAGTCCCGGCTGTGTAATCGAGATAATTCTGCCGTTGTTTAAATGCTTGCGTAAAAGCATACAGAAATTCGGTGCCGTCATCGGACTCGGTTTATTTTCTTCTGAAAGATAAATCAGCGGCAGGCTGGCATTGGCTGAAATGACAAGCCTGTACTGCTGTTTTGGTGTTTTAATCGTAAAGAGCAGTTCATCGGTTTCCGGCTGTGCGATTTTATAAAGTCTGCCGCCAAGTAAGGTCTGCTCTAATTCCTGCCTGATATTTGCAATTACAATTCCATCTAAAGCCATTGTTTTAATTCCTTTATATCTATTTTTTATGTAGTCCCATGATAGCACATTTTTTAACTGGTGTCTTGTACTTTTGCACAGGAGTTGCTATAATACATTGGTTATTGATATAATCAAAATAAAACTACCGAAACATCAGTTTGGATTGGAGGACACAATGATAAAGAGCATGACTGGCTTTGGCCGCAGTGAAATAAGTGAGGGGAAACGCAAGATTTCCGTGGAAATGAAGTCAGTTAATCATAGATATTTGGAAGCGGGTATCAAAATGCCAAAGAAATTAAACATTTTTGAGGCGCGTATCCGTGATTTATTAAAAAAATATGCACAGCGCGGAAAGATTGACATTTTCATTACCTATGAAGACCTTTCCGAAACCAATGTCAATTTAAAATATAACCGCGACATTGCGGCAGAATATATGGATATTTTTGAACAGATGGCATCACAGTTTCATCTTGACAATGATATGACGGTTTCCGCACTTTCAAGATATCCGGAGGTCATTACGACAGAGGAAGTCAAGGTCGATGAAGAAGAACTGTGGCATTTTATTGAAAAAGCCGTATGCGCCGCGTGTGAACAGTTTGTTGCCGCCCGCATTACCGAAGGGGAACATTTAAAGAAAGATTTGTTTGATAAGCTTGATAATATGGCAGGGTTGGTTGATTTTATCGAAGCACGCAGTCCGCAGATTATGAAAGAGTACCGCGGCAAATTAGAGCAGAAAGTGACAGAACTTCTCGGAGAAAATCCGTTTGATGAAAATAAAATGGCGGCGGAAGTGATTTTATATGCGGATAAAATCTGTGTTGATGAAGAAACCGTCCGTTTAAGAAGCCATATCGACCATGCAAAAAGCTGCTTGAACGAAGACGGCGGTATCGGACGTAAGCTGGATTTTATCGCACAGGAAATGAACCGCGAAGCCAACACCATTTTATCCAAGGCAAATGACCTTGAAATTTCAAATAAGGCGATTGATTTAAAAACAGAAATCGAAAAGGTACGCGAACAAATTCAGAATATTGAATAAAACTGCTTGCCAGCTTTCGGAAACTTATGTATAATAAAGAGTACGAATGAAAATAGAGGGATTGCCATGAATAACAGAGGAATTTTAATTGTTCTTTCCGGATTCTCAGGAGCCGGTAAAGGAACGGTTGTAAAGAACATTTTAAAGACGTATCCGGATGAATATGCGGTTTCTGTTTCTGCAACCACAAGAGCGCCAAGAGAGGGTGAAACCGACGGCAGGGAATATTTTTTCAAATCCACTTCCGAATTCCAGAAGATGATTGCCACAGGCGAGCTGATTGAATATGCGCAGTATGTAGGCAACTATTACGGCACACCGCGCCGCTATGTGGAAGAACAGCTTGAAGCCGGTAAGAATATCATCCTTGAGATTGAGATACAGGGAGCTTTTAATATTAAAAAGATGTTTCCTGATGCAGTGCTGATGTTTTTAATGCCGCCGACTGCGGCAGAGCTTGAAAACCGTCTGCGTGGCAGGGGAACAGAAGACGAAGCCACGATTAAAGCGCGTCTTGCCCGTGCGACACAGGAAGCGGAAGGCGTTGAAGGGTATGACTATATTGTTATCAATGATACGGTCGATGCCTGTACACAGCGTATCCACGAAATTGTTACCAGTGAGAAGATGAAAGCTTCCCACAACCTGACTCTGATTGAAGACATCAGAGAAGACTTAAAAATCTATGCAAAAGGAGAATAAACCATGATACATCCATCGTATTCAGAATTAATGAACGTTATCAACAGCGGGGTAGAAGAAGGCGAACAGCCATTAGTTCAGAGCCGCTATTCGATTGTAAAGGCTGCTGCTACACGTGCAAAACAGATTATTGATTCCAGAGCTATCGAAGAAAAGCTTTTGAAAATGCCTGAAAAGGATAAAGATAAGGTCAGCGAACCGGTACTTTCCGATGACGAAGAATTTCGTTTAAAGCTCGGTGAGCCGACTATTCCGAAGTCAAGCAACATGAAGCCTTTATCTATCGCCGTAGAAGAACTCTACGAAGGCAAGGTAAAGATTGTAAACAACGCAAACGACATCAGCGAAGATGAATAAAGCCAATATAAAATAATGCACTGTGGCAGATATATTTTATATATTTTGTAAACGGTGCGGATTATTTTTAAATGATGCCTGGGATATGTTCCGATATGTGAGTGTATCTCAGGCTTTCTTTTATTTTATTCATTGGCGGCGCATTGTCAGTGGCAAATATAGGTATTGCAATCAGATTTAGCACCAATATTGTCATTAGTGGCGTTAGTTCGCATTTTATACTATAATTGTATATTAAATATTTCAGATAAAATAAAAAGGAGTTGTGTCCTATGAGCGGAAAATATAATGAATCAAATCAGTCTATCAGTTGTTCTGTCTGTAAGCAGTGCGGCGGCTGTCAGTACGTTGATATTCCTTACGAAAAGGAATTAAAGAAAAAAAGTGCCTATTTAAAACAGCTTTTTGAAGGAATCTGTACCGTTGGAGAAGTACACGGTATGTATCGTCCTGCATTTTACCGCAACAAAGTGCATGCCGTTGTTGGTCTTGACAAGCAGAAAGGCATTGTAACCGGAACTTATGCGGAAGGCACGCACCGTCTTGTCCCGGTCGATGTCTGTATGATTGAAGACCAGAAAGCCGACAGCATTATTGCAACACTGCGCGAACTGTTTGTTTCCTTTAAATATGTGCCGTACAACGAAGATACACACCGCGGATTTATGCGCCACATTTTAATCCGCCGCGGATTTTCCACGAAAGAAATGATGGTTGTCTTGGTGACCGCCGACAATAAATTTCCGTCCAAAAATAATTTTCTCAAGGCACTGCTTGAAAAGCACCCGGACATTACAACCGTTGTGCAGAATATCAACGATTACTCTACAAGCATGGTTCTTGGCAAAGCCAATAAGGTTTTATATGGAAAAGGTTATATTGAGGACGTGCTGTGCGGCTGCCGCTTCCGTATCAGCCCGGAATCATTCTATCAGATTAATCCGTCCCAGACGGAAAAGCTGTATAAGATGGCGATTAAATTGGGGAATATTACAAAAAATGATGTCGTGATTGATGCGTACTGCGGCATCGGAACGATTGGCATTGCACTGGCTTCCCATGCGAAAAAGGTTATCGGCGTAGAATTGAATTCGCAGGCGGTCAAGGACGCACAAATCAATGCCGATTTAAACCATATTAAAAATATCCAGTTTGTGAATGAAGATGCCGGTGACTTTTTAGTCCACTACGCCGAGGGCGGCAGGGCAGACGTTGTCATCATGGACCCGCCAAGAAGCGGCTCTACTCCGGAATTTTTACAGTCCCTTCTGCAAATCAAGCCGAAACGCATCGTCTACATTTCCTGCAACCCGGAAACACAGGTACGTGATGTGCGCGTACTGCAAAAAGGCGGTTATAAGGTAGAGGCTTGTGAGGGGTATGATATGTTTCCACATACTTTTCATATTGAAAATATAGTTTTGATGACATTAAAATAAAATTAGAAATGAATACGATATCCCTATCGAGGAAAACTTCAGAAAGGATGTGAGTGTTATGTGTAACTTGAGTCAGGGAATTGAAGAAAAGGGGATTGCTATGGCTACAGATAAGGATATCGAAGAAGTGAAAGCGATTATTGCAGGGAAAGAACCTGCGCTTGTATAAAATTATATGAGAACAGAAGCCTTTGAGTTTAATGACTTGAAAGCTTTTGTTCTGTAAATATTTTAAAAATAATGGAAATAGTAAATTATTAAATAGAAATAGCAAAAAAGGACACCTCCCATGAAACTCATCTTATCCGGCGACACACACGGAACATTTGACCTTGATAAAATTATAACATTTTTTCAAAAACAGAATACAACTTACACAAAAGAAGATTATCTCATAATCTGCGGAGATACCGGCATTTGCGGGTACTCTGAAACAGAAGAAACCAAAGTCAGGCACATTTTAAGAAATCTTCCGGTTACAACGCTTTTTATAGATGGAAACCATGAAGATTTTAAAAAATTAAATGCCTTTCCGGTTGAAAAATGGCATGGCGGCAATGTCCATTTTATTGAAAAAGATATTATTCATCTGATGCGCGGACAGATTTTTAATTTAGGCGGCATTACATTTTTTACTTTTGGCGGGGCATACAGCCCTGACAGAGCATATCGGGAGGAGGGCATTTCATGGTTTCCAGAGGAACTTCCCACCCGGCAGGAATATTTAGAAGGCTGGGAAAATTTGAAAAAATCGGGTTTTAAGGTCGACTATATTCTTACCCATACCGCACCCAAAAACATTGTTTCCCAAATGGGATATAAAGATTTACCCGGTCACAACGAAGAAGCCCCTTTAAGAGAATTTTTACAGCAGATAGCTGACCTTACTGATTTTAAGGCATGGTACTTTGGACATTTTCATAAAGATTGTAAAATAGCAGATTCTTATTTCTGTTTATATGATATACTTTCATTAATACAGAGGTAATTACGAATTCAAGAAGATAAGTTGGCGTGCGCACAGAATGCCCTTCCAGAGGAATGCGAACAGTTATCTTATCCTGATTTTTTGAATCAGCGTAGAATTTTGATTGTCCAAATCGTAATGAAAGCATATGAAAAATTGTGTAAATAGAAAAATTCAATTTTTTATTGAGAGAATGTTTGAAATGTTGTATTAGTTTGAGCTGAAGGAGGAAATTCAATTTGAAAAAGAAAAAAGATGAAGTAACAATCCGTTCCAGCGCAGCAGAATATCTGACCTATGTTGCTTCCATTGGTGACCAGCAGGACAGCATTGAGATGCGCTACGAGAATGAAAATATATGGCTGACACAGAAGATGATGGCCACATTGTACGATGTAGGAACAAATACAATTAATTATCATATTAAAAAGATATTCGAGGATAGTGAGCTACAGGAAGATTCAGTTATTCGAAAATTTCGAATAACTGCTCCTGACGGGAAAAGCTACAATACAAATCACTATTCCTTGGAGATGATTATTGCCGTAGGTTTCAAGGTCAATTCTGAGCGTGCGGTACAGTTCCGTAAATGGGTGAATCAAATTGCGAAGGATTATACTATCAAGGGCTGGGTTATAGATGACGAACGTCTGAAAAACGGCGGTTCTGTACTTACAACTGAATACTTTGACCGTTTACTTGAACAGATTCGTGAAATCCGCCTGTCAGAGCGCAGATTTTATCAGAAAATAACTGACATTTATGCTACGGCACTTGACTATGACCGCACAGCCAGAACAACCAAACAGTTCTTTGCTAAGGTGCAGAATAAAATGCATTATGCGGTACACGGACATACGGCAGCAGAACTGATTTATGAACGCGCTGATGCGGAAAAACCTCATATGGGACTTACCACATGGGCAACAGCACCGGAGGGTAAAATTGTAAAAAGTGATGTAAACATTGCAAAGAATTATCTTACTGATAAAGAAATGCGTTCATTAGAGCGTATTGTATCTGCTTACCTAGATTTGGCAGAAGACCGTGCAGAACGCCACATTCCGATGACAATGGAGGACTGGTCAAAGCGTCTGGATTTATTCCTGATGGCAGATGACAGAGAAGTTCTTCAAGATGCAGGGAAAATCACAGCGGAGATTGCCAAGGCAAAAGCTGAAACGGAATTTGAAAAATACCGTGTGAAGCAGGATCAATTGTATCAGAGTGATTTTGATCGTGTTTTGCTGGAAACAGCAAAGGTGGTGGATGCAAAAGATGAACAATAAAATATATTATCATTATTGCTCTGTGGATACATTTTATAACATTTTACAAACAGATATCATTAGATTTGGTAATCCACTAAAGATGAATGACTCGGCTGAAAGTATTTGGTTTCCAGCAATGGTAAAAGACTTTTTAAAAGTTGGATTAATGATGTTAAAATAAATTATGAACTATTGGATTTATATTGGGAACTTGGGAAAAATATTGTCAGCAAGCAGAAAAATGCTAAATAGGGAAAATCCTTTCTGAATGTGATGAGTAAAGATTTGCGGAAAGCTTTTCCGGGAATGTCAGGGGTTTCAACACAAAATTTGAGGAGCATTCGGTTTTGGTAGAAAAAATGCAAAAAAATTATCAGTTGCAGTAAATATGACGATGGTATACCTCTGTTATGAAGCAGGGAGAATGATTGTGGAAGAAGAACAAAGTGGAAAAGAACGTGCAGCATATGGGAAGTACATTTTGAAAGAATTGTCTCAGAGACTGACACAGAAATTTGGAAGAGGATATTCATACGATAATTTAAAACTTATGCGTAAATTTTATCTGGTTTATTCCAAGGACTCAATTGGGGAAACGCCGTTTCCCCAATCTGAAAAACTTCCAGTTACACAGGAAGGGAGAAAATTTTATCTAAGCTGGTCTCATTATCTTATTCTTATGCGAATAAACAATATTGAAGAACGCCATTTTTATGAGATAGGAGCATATAGAAATGGGTGGAGTAAAGATGAATTAGCTCGACAGTATGGAAGTTCGCTCTATGAACGTTTGGCATTGAGCAGAAATATTGGACGATAAAAACTTGGAATAAATGAGGGTTGATTTGAACAGAGGAGAAACATATGGAACATTTTGAATTGGTATCAGAATACACTCCAACCGGCGACCAGCCTCAAGCCATTGACCAGCTTGTAAAGGGTTTTAAAGAAGGCAACCAATGCCAGACCCTTCTTGGTGCAACCGGTTCGGGAAAGACATTTACGATGGCGAATGTCATTGCACAATTGAATAGACCAACATTAGTAATTGCACATAACAAGACCTTGGCAGCACAGTTATATGGCGAATTTAAGGAATTTTTTCCTAATAATTCTGTAGAACTATTTATGAGTTATTATGACTATTACCAACCGGAAGCATATGTTCCGTCATCTGACACTTATATTGCGAAGGATTCATCCATCAATGATGAGATTGATAAGCTGCGCCATTCGGCAACGGCAGCACTTTCTGAGCGACGGGATGTGATTATTGTGGCGAGTGTATCCTGCATTTATGGATTAGGTTCGCCAATTGATTATCAGGAGATGGTAATTTCACTACGCCCTGGGATGATAAAAGATCGGGATGAGGTTGTTGCGAAGTTGATTGAGATACAGTATGATCGCAATGATATGGATTTTAAACGCGGGACATTTCGGGTAAGAGGAGATGTGCTGGAGATCTTTCCGGCAGTTTCGGAAGATTATGCAATTCGTGTGGAATTTTTCGGGGATGAAGTGGAGAGAATAACAGAGATTGATGTTTTGACGGGCGAGATTAAAAATGCGTTGAAGCATGTAGCGATTTTCCCAGCATCGCATTATGTTGTGTCAAAGGAAGCGCTGGATCGAGCAACAAAGGCGATTGAGGAAGAATTGGAAGAAAGAGTCCGATATTTTAAAGGAGAAGACAAGCTTTTGGAAGCGCAGCGTATTGCAGAGCGGACGAATTTCGATATTGAGATGATGCGAGAGACGGGATTTTGTTCGGGAATAGAGAATTATTCAAGGCATTTGACAGGACTGGCGCCGGGGCAGCCGCCGCACACATTGATTGACTATTTTCCGGATGATTTTTTGATTATGATTGATGAATCGCACAAGACCATTCCTCAGATTGGTGGAATGTACATGGGTGACCAGTCTAGAAAGTCCACTCTTGTAGATTATGGATTCCGTTTGCCGTCAGCAAAGGACAACAGACCGCTTAATTTTGAAGAATTTGAAAGTAAGGTAAATCAGATGTTGTTTGTATCTGCGACGCCGGGAGAATATGAAGAAAAGAATGAACTTTTGCGTGTGGATCAGATTATCCGACCGACAGGTCTTCTTGATCCGGAGGTTGAAGTGCGTCCGGTGGAAGGACAGATCGACGATCTGGTCGGTGAAGTGAACAAGGAGATTGCAAAGAAAAATAAGATTCTTATTACAACGTTGACGAAACGAATGGCAGAAGATTTGACAGATTATATGCGTGAACTTGGTATACGGGTGAAATATCTTCATTCAGATATTGATACGTTAGAGCGGACAGAAATTATTCGGGATATGCGTCTCGATGTATTTGATGTGCTTGTCGGAATCAATCTGTTGCGTGAGGGGCTTGATATTCCTGAGATTACATTGGTTGCAATTTTAGATGCCGATAAGGAAGGATTCCTGCGTTCGGAGACTTCGCTTATTCAGACGATTGGGCGAGCTGCCCGTAATGCGGATGGTCATGTTATCATGTATGCGGATCATGTGACAGAGTCGATGGAAAAAGCGATTCAAGAGACAGAACGAAGAAGAAAGATACAGATGGCATACAATGAGGAACATGGAATTACACCTCAGACTGTTAAAAAGTCAGTGCGAGATCTGATCAGTATTTCTAAGAAGGTAGCGGCGGAGGAATTGCGTCTTGAAAAAGATCCGGAGTCAATGAGTGAAAAAGAATTGGAAAAACTGATAAAAGATGTTACAAAGCAGATGAAGAAAGCAGCGGCAGAATTGAATTTCGAGGCGGCAGCAGAGTTGCGCGACAAATTGATTGAGCTGAAAAAGCAGTTACAGGATATGGAAGGTTAGGAGTATACGATGGCAAAACAATATATAAAAATACGGGGTGCCAATGAGCACAATTTGAAAAATATAGATTTGGATATTCCGAGAAATGAACTTGTTGTGTTGACGGGCCTAAGTGGATCGGGGAAGTCATCCTTAGCATTTGACACAATCTATGCAGAAGGACAGAGAAGGTATATGGAATCGCTGTCTTCTTATGCGAGACAGTTCCTTGGCCAGATGGAGAAGCCAGATGTGGAGAGCATAGAG
>ERZ791605.1255-NODE-1255-length-13424-cov-2.650310_pt1 | contig 13424 bp, 13 predicted proteins | sample MGYA00509965_ERZ791605 | MGnify/ENA primary metagenome ERZ791605 (study PRJEB30046, sample SAMN00791923) | human gut metagenome | study: EMG produced TPA metagenomics assembly of the A metagenome-wide association study of gut microbiota in type 2... | reverse complement strand
ACTTACCGGCAGTGTGCTCAATCAATACAGCAACAAAACGTTCCATTGATCCGAATGGTGCACGGTGAATCATCACCGGACGGTGCTTCTGGTTGTCAGAGCCCATATATTCCAGTTCAAAACGTTCCGGCAAGTTATAGTCTACCTGAATGGTTCCCAACTGCCAACGGCGACCGATGGCATCTTTCACCATAAAGTCCAGTTTAGGACCGTAGAAAGCAGCTTCGCCATATTCAATCTTGGCTTTCAAGCCTTTTTCCTGACAAGCTTCGATGATAGCGCTTTCGGCTTTCTCCCAGTTTTCTTCCGAACCGATATATTTATCCCGGTTTACCTTGTCGCGCAGAGAAATCTGTGCTTCAAAGTTTTCAAAATCCAAAGCCTTAAAGATAATAAAGATAATATCCATCACCTTCAAAAACTCGTCTTTCAGCTGATCGGGACGACAGAACAGGTGGGCATCATCCTGCGTAAAACCACGTACTCTTGTCAAACCGTGCAGCTCGCCGCTTTGTTCATAACGGTACACAGTCCCGAACTCCGCGAAACGCAGAGGCAGGTCCTTGTATGAACGCGGGAACGATTTGAATATTTCACAGTGATGAGGGCAGTTCATCGGCTTCAACAAGAACTCTTCACCCTCCTGCGGAGTATGGATCGGCTGGAACGAATCCTTACCGTATTTAGCGTAGTGGCCGGAAGTCACATACAACTGCTTGCCACCGATATGCGGAGTCATTACCTGCTGGTAACCATATTTCTTCTGGATACGTTTCAGGAAGTCTTCCAGTTTCAGGCGCAACTGCGTGCCACGCGGCAACCACAACGGAAGCCCTGCTCCCACTGCCGTAGAGAACGTAAACAGCTCCAGTTCTTTACCGATCTTACGATGGTCACGTTTCTTGGCTTCTTCCATCAATGCCAGATATTCGTCCAGCATCTTGTTCTTCGGGAAAGTGATACCATACAGACGAACCAACTGTTTACGCTTTTCGTCACCACGCCAGTAAGCACCGGCAACACTCATTATTTTAACAGCCTTCAGATAAGAAGTGTTCGGCAAGTGCGGACCACGGCACAGGTCGGTAAACGCCCCCTGCGTATAGGTTGTGATCTTACCGTCTTCCAATTCGCTGATAAGTTCTGTTTTATATTCTTCGCCTCTGTCACCGAACATTTTCAGGGCATCTGCCTTCGAAATGTCCTGACGTTTGATTTCCTCTTTCTTCGCTACCAGTTCGAGCATTTTTGCTTCGATAGCAGGGAAATCACCTTCTTTGATTGTTGCTTCACCCGGATCCACATCATAGTAGAACCCGTTTTCAATAGCCGGTCCGATACCAAACTTGATGCCGGGATATAACTCCTGCAAAGCTTCAGCCATCAGGTGAGCGCTGGAGTGCCAGAATGCATGCTTACCTTCCTCGTCTTCCCACTTGAAAAGTTTGATGGCGGCATCCTGGTTGATCGGACGGGTCAAGTCCCAAATCTCACCATTCACGCTCGCTGCCAGAACTTCCTGTGCCAGACGGGAACTGATGCTTTCCGCAATCTGCATGGCAGTCGTTCCTTCGGCATATTCTTTTACGGAATTATCCGGAAATGTAATCTTTATCATAATCTGTTCACTATAAATTCCTAAAAATTAATCAGGATGCAAATTTAGCATTCTTTTTTTGTTAAACAGAACTTTTAGGAAAAAAGTTTCTGCGAACGAACTTTCCAGCACTCTCAAACCATTTTTTAATTCTTAATTCTTAATTTATAAGAGTAGTCCACCCCGAAAAGCGCCCCCGCAAACGTACTGATCTCCCCGAAAGCCACCAGCACACTGTTATCCACCTTTCCCTGCGGATCAATCCAGAATCCGCAGAAGAGCAAAACAATCCCGCTCATTGTGAGCAGGATTGCCATTGTTAACTGAACCGTCAACCTCTTCATGATTTATGATCCTTTCAATTGTCAATTATCAATTGTCAATTCTAAAGTTCTCCCGGTCTCTCTTCCTCTCCGCCTCCGGAGTCCGGTCCGTCCGTTTCCGGTCCGATTCGTTCGAAACTTGTAAGGCTTTTCATGGTGCGCAACGCCTTACCCGGAAGGAAACGCACACGGGGTTCACGGATTAGTCCCGTATTAAAATCATCGGAACCAATCACACCCTGCGATCCGAAGTTCAGACGAAAAGTACCCAATTCGCCCACATTCACACGACGCCCGTTACGCAAGTGACGAGCCAAAACCACATTCAGACGATCCAAGACAGCCTTTACACCGGCACTCCCGGCAACGGTGCTGTCACCTACTTCTTCAATCAGTTCTTCAAACGTCACCAAGTCGCCACTGACCATCTGTGCATACACCTTTTCTGGATTTTCATCCTGGTCCTTTCCCAAATTCCTTTTCTGGACCAATTTGTACTTCAATGCCATAATCTTTAATTTTTAAATGATTAATAATTTGTTTTTGATCACACTGCAAAGATATGGCGCCCGAAAACTGTTAAAAAAGCAGGGAGACAAGACAGTTGAAAGGTAAAAGTTGAAAGGTGAAAGTTGAAATACCGCTTGTCGCAACTTTCACCTTTCAACTATTCCATCTCACTGCTTTTCTCCATCAGGTCGGCAAAATCGTACGAATCCATCCGCGCATACCGGATTTTGTCTGCCAAATACTTGACAGACACATCCATATCAAAAGTAAGCAAAAGAGAAAATGAAATTTCCGTATACGAAGATTTATGGTTTTTATACGGTTGCATCCATAAATTGACTACTTTCAGGAACAGATTTAACTCGTCCATCCCATACAAAAACTCACCCAACACCGTCTTTTGCCGGACATAATCCACAAACAACTGACGGTTTTTCTTGATCAAACGTATCAAAAACAGGCGATAAGTGACCGTTAACCCTGTCCAACCGGACAAAGCAAGGCCAAAGGTACGATCAAAAAAAATGCCCCTTTCTTCAAGAGGCATCCCATTTAAAAACTCATGAAACTTTTGAACGGTAGGTTTTGCGCCTCCAAACAGCGCAATCAATTGTTCTTTCATTAATAACTTCCGGAGGGGGGAAATTGATCCCTCACACCCGGAAAGCCACTTACATTCCTTCCCGCAAGATCTTTTTCAGTGGTTGGAAGAAACGCTCTATCAAACGAAGCTCTTCTGTTACGATTCCGGCCGTGGCTTTCATTTCCTGCGCCACAGGAAGACAGATTCCGTAATTGGTGGTCAGTCCGACGGGGAAGGCAATCTCCACCCTGTAATTGTCTTCCAGCGGGACCATCGAGACGGACAACACACGCCCCTCCACGATCCCGAACTCCTGATCCGGGTAATTGCTGAAACGGACAATCACGCGCTGCCCCTTCCGGACCTTCCCCGAACTCGCGATCGGCATCGACGCCAGCCCGACCCATTCGCCAGCATCCTCCGGCACGATCCGCGCAAACAAGTCGCCACCCTGCACATACAGGTTCGGGTAACCCTGCCGCAGCAACTGCACCCGCCCAGACGCCGAGGCCTCTATGCAATAATCCATCTCCCAACGCCTCACGGCTGCTAACAACTGCCCCAACGCTGCCCGGTAATCCCGCGACGCAGGGTCTTTCGACGCCAAAGCCGTATAAGCCGGCTGGATATCACCTAACTGCCAGACATCCTGCAACAAGTAATAGCCCAACCGCTCCGGTTCACCGGCATAACGCGCTAACAGTTGCTTCAACCGCAGCACATCTTCCGTCAAGGCTGTATTCTCCACCACCGCCAACGGCAAACCCTCTTTCACCTCCTGCCCGTCGGCGACATACAGGCTGCTCACCCTGCCCGAAGTGCGTGCCACGACCTCAGTCACCGGGTTACGGCTCGTCAGCCTCATCTCCGCCTCGATCACGTCCGGATAGCGGAAGAAAAAGCTGCCAACGACAAGCATGAGCACCACGAGGGACAGCACCGTGATACCCCACCTCACGATCCAGGACGGCACATGCCCCATCACTTCCTGCACCGCTTCACTGCGCAGTTCTATGTCTTTTCCATCTTCCATATATTATCCGTGCCTAATAACCATCATCTAATTGCCTAACTCCAACTGGTTCTTCACTAATTCGTAATATATTCCGCGTTTCGCCGTCAGCTCCTCGTGCGTCCCCTCTTCGGCTACGCGGCCTTTGTCCAGGACGACGATGTTGTCCGCATCCCTGACCGTGCTCAACCGGTGCGCCACCACGACAACCGTGCGGCCCCGGTAAAACCGGTGCAAGTGCTCCATGATCTCTTTCTCGTTGTTGGCGTCCAGGGCATTCGTCGCTTCGTCTAAGAAGATAAACTCCGGATCCTTGTACACCGCACGGGCAATCAGGATACGCTGCCGCTGCCCCTGGCTAACGCCGTTCCCCTCCATGCCGATCTTCGTGTTGTAGCCCAACGGCAACGAGTCGATGAACTCCCGGATATTCGCCACCGTAACGGCATGCAGCAGCCGCTCCTTGTCGATCGATTCAGCCCCCACCGCTATGTTACGCGCGATCGTGTCAGAGAAGATGAAACCGTCCTGCATCACACACCCCGTATGCGCACGCCACACATGCGGGTTCATATCCTTCAGCAAGACGTTCCCCACACGGATCGTCCCCTTGTTCGGCTCGTAGAAACCAAGCAGCAACTTGACAAGCGTCGTCTTCCCGCTGCCGCTCGCCCCCACCACAGCCGTCACCTTATGTTCCGGGATCGCGAGGCTGACATGCTCCAGCACATAGTCACGGTCCGCCCCGTCATAACTGAAACACACATCTTCGATCCGGAGCGTCCGCTCTTCCGGGAGCCGGTTCGTTTTCAAGGCAAGCGTCTGTTCCTCATCCTCTTTCTGGTGTATTTCGCCCAAACGTTCCAAACTGATCTTCGCATCCTGGAACGAACGCGCGAAGCCGATAAACTGCTCGATCGGAGCCGTCAACTGTCCTACGATATACGTCAGCGACATCATCATACCCAACGTCATTTCACCCGAAACAACGGCCCGCGCCGCCAAAAAGGAGATCAGGATATTGGTGGTCTGGTTAAAAAACACCGATCCGAGCTGTTGATATTGTTGCAGGGCCAAGCCCTTGATGCTTATCTTGAACAGTTTCACCTGGATGCGCTCCCATTCCCACCGTTTCTCCGTCTCGCAGTTGTTCAGCTTGATCTCCTGCATGCCGGTCACCAACTGGAAAAGGTTGCTCTGTTCGCCCGCAGCCTGCGCGAACCGCTTGATGTCCAGTTCGCGCCGGTACTTCATAAAGGCCAATATCCACGCCACATACAACCCGTTGCCGACCAGGAACAACCCCAATATCGTCAGGTCATAATAAGCCAATACAAACCCGAACACGATAAAATTGACAAACGAAAAAAGCGTCGAGATGGACGAACCCGTCATGAACGTCTCGATACGGTTATGGTCGCCGATGCGCTGCATGATGTCCCCCACCATCTTCGTATCGAAGAAATGCAAGGGCAACCGCATCAGCTTGGCAAGAAAATCGGAGATCAGCGCGATATTGATCCGGGTGTTGACATGCAGCAGGATCCAGCTACGGATAAAATCAACAGAGAGTTTAGCCACGAAGATCACCAACTGCGCTATCAATATCAAGGTAATAAAACTCAAATTACTGTCCCGGATACCCGTATCCACCATGCTCTGCGTCAGGAACGGCAGGATCAGTTGCAGGATGCTGGCCGTCAGCATTCCCAATACCAACTGGAACAGTTCACGCCGGTAAGGAGTCAGATAACGGAAGAAAAAAGACAAGCCTTTCCCTGTCCGTGTATCCTCCTCCTCGCGATCGTAAAAGTCAGGTCCCGGCTCGAAGAGCAATGCTGCTCCCGTATCTTTTCCTTCCACAACGGTGCTGCACCAGCAACACGCCAGTTCGGATTCTTCATAGACTAATTTCTTGGTAGCCGGATCGGCGATATAATATTTTCCGTTCTTTACCTTATATAATACGACGAAATGGTTCTGGTTCCAGTGCAAAACGCAAGGCAAGGGCACTTCTGCCCTGAGCTGTTCCAACGTCACTTTCACCCCCATCGTCCGGAACCCGATCCGCTCGGCGGCATCGCTGATGCCTAACATAGACACCCCTTCGCGCGTGATGAATGCCTGTTCGCGGAGATACTGGATGGAATAGCTGCGACCATAGTACTTCGCGATCATGCGCAAACACGAGGGGCCGCAGTCTGCGGATTCGAGTTGGTGGTAATGAGGAAAAGTATCCATCATTCTAATATATCATTGTAAAAATCCATCATTTTATTTTCAAAAATAGAACTCTCATACTCCCTCAAAAACTTTGTTCGTGCCTTATTACCCATCATGTGACGCTCTGATGGATAACAAAGCATATATTGAATTGCCTTTTTCAAATTATCTGCTGACAAATCCAAATTTTCATCATCACTAATAGTCACTTTAATACCGACTTCTTCATCGACAATTTCTTTTAATCCTGTAGTATCACTTACTACCAGAGGAAGAGCCTGCATCTGCATCTCAATTGCGACAAAGCCAAATTCTTCATGCAAAGAAGGAAGAACTCCAACATCCGATAATGCATAGAGCTCATACAATTCCGGCTTATTCACAAACCCAGTAAAAATAATCTTACTCCAGAACCCATTTGCTTCCTCCAAATACCGTTTAATATCACCATCTCCTATAACCAACAATTTCAGAGTATCATAACTTCTATTTAGATCTTTAAATGCTTTCAACAAAACAGATATACCTTTTACTGGATCTAATCTACCAGCATAAACCAAAATAAAATCATTCTCATTAAGATCATACTTTTTTCTAAGTTTCATTTTGAGTTCCTCATCACAAAAAAGTCCTCTATCTATGATTCCATGTTTTATAATCTTCAATTTCTCCAAAGGAATACTATACTCTTTAACTAATGTTTGATAAGAATGATCTGCTACGGCTATGACAGAATCACAGCATTCAGTCATAAAACCTTTTTCCATTGCAATACTCTCTACAATCGATTTATATTCAACCGCATTTGGATTTTTCAATATATTCCTTAATCGTTCCACATTTCCCAAAAGATCAAAGCTCCATCCCATATAATGCACAGTCAATACAAATTTGGCATTAGGACACCTCTTTTTTAGTAAAGAAACTAATTGATATCCATCAAAAAAATTAAAATGGAATATCAAACGTTCTTCCAAATTCAAATAAGGGAATAGCATATAAAAGACTGCTCTAAAATAAGTCTTCCTCCATTCACCAGCTTCCTGATATGAATTTATATGTGGTTTCGGAATGTAAATATATCGACAGCCATCTCTATCTTCTATAAAAAAATTCTGATGTTCCAGATCATACAAGCAAAGTACTATTATCTTAAATACATCTTTCTTTATAGCTGATATCAACTGATTAATATATGTACCAATCCCGTAATTAATAGACCTACTATTTTCTGTTATCAAACATATTGTTTTCATCTCTAATCAAATAACAAATTGAATACCAATGCCAGATAGCCCATTTTCCAATCCAATAGACAAATTCTTCACGTCATTTAGATCAACCAAGGAATCTCCGTAAAACAAATTTGGGATACTCGGTTCTATTATATTTTTACAATTATACTTCAATATATTGTCTATTATATAAAAATCTATTGGAAAAGGGAATTCTACACTGTTTGAGCAAATTACTTTCTGAACTGCAGCATAAAGTCTGCTCAAATATTCTCCATCCAATGTTTGAACACTCTCATTATTAGAATATCGACATAACACATAATAAAGTATTCCCATCAGACCTGTTTTAAAACTAAAATCTGTAATCCGCAATGGGTCTCTTTCCATTATTTTTTGATCTATTTCAGCCAAAATATCATTTGAATCTCCCTCCAAAAATTGATTCTTCAACAAATAGTCTATTCCCCATGCAATTCCACAAAGCCCATTTTCAAAATCTATTGGTATACTATCATGCATTTCTAAACAGACTTCATCTAACAATTCGCTACATAAATCATCATATAGCAATTCCTTTGTAAAACGCGAATAATTAGCAAAGAACAGAACCACTCCCATCTTTCCATGAAATAGCCCCAAAACACTACTAAAACCAGCATTAAGAAGTAAAAGATTTACTATCTTACCCAAATCAGAGATATCTTTTTCCTTCTTCATTACCACAAATTTCTATAGCATCCTTACAATTACAACACCACCAGCCCAACAAGCCAGCATGGATCTCCGCATCCAATGCATCATCAGTACAATAGGAAATTGGAGTCCGGACATCTGGAGTTGATGCACAAATATTACGCACATTTACCACTTTTGCCAATTCATGATCACTCAATTTTTTTTTCTCCATATCTTACATATCAAATTGAACATTTTCAAACAAAGATAAATCATCAATAGAATATTCTTCTGGAAAAATATAACCATTAAATAATAAGAATGGAGTCATATAGATTCCATTACTTCTTATCCATGCTTTATGTTTATCCAATTCTAAATTCAACATTTCTTCATTTTCATCAGACAAATACCTCAAATAAAAGTGTTCCTTGTCATTACGACCATAAAGATACCATTCTCTCAAAAATTCCATAAAGTCATTTTCAGACAGTGTCAAATAATTATGAAGAAAGAGTTTAGAACTTTTTTCCAAATTTCCATTAAATGAGAATAGTATCAACTGAAAAGCCATATTATTAAATCCATTTTGTATATACTCATCTATTTTAGCATGCAAAGCTGCACAAGGTGAACAATGGGGATTTGTCACAATAGTTACCACATTTTCAGATTTTCTATTTCCAATAAACAATCCAAAACTTTTATCTATATTATATTTCCGTTTATGACCTATCAGCAAATGAAAAATATCCTTATTTGATTTAATCAAATTCAACTTATACCTTAAATCACTCATAACAGACTTATCTTCATAATATGTAACTATTATATGAACAAAACAAATAAAAATAACATATAGGCCCAACACAAATAAAACGCATAAGACATCTATATCAAAAAAAATTAATTCTAAAAGCAAATTAGAAACAAATATTCCCCATATGGATATTTGTACTAACATACATAAAGGACACCATTGTTTTAGCTTTATAGCCTGATAACCAACACACCATAAAGAGAATGGCAAAGCAGTCAAATTTACCAAAGCTAAATAAGCATACAGATTCGGGAAATATAAGATTATTAAAGTATTCGTAAAGAAATAGCCTAATCCTATTTCACTAAGACTAAGTATTCCAAACAATTTGGATACAGAAGATTCCAATGCAGCATTACATCCGTTTTTTGAACTAAAAGCTATACATATCTTATCTGCCAATTTATTTTTCACATCTAACTGTTTTAAAACAAGGAGATAAGACACATATACACCGAAAAAATTAAATGGTATAGTAAACAAAAACTCTAATCCATTCGTCAGAGTATTAACACCTAAAAATAGAAATACATAGAATAAAGAAAAAAGGAAAATAAACTTTATGAAAAATAATACCATATCTTTCTTTTTGTGTTGCTCATAATTAGGTTCTATCGATACATTTTGTTTTTCAAATAATAAAACAACACCAGACCATTTCTTCAAAAAATATTCATTAGTTTCTTCTATCTTCTGACCTTCGACAAAATAAGTAATTTTATCTTGTTTTATATCTGTCACCACTACAAAAGTTCCATCCAGATGAGCAATAAAAGGAACTTCCAATTCTTGTAAGGCGTCAATCTCTCTTTCCAGTTTCAGCCCTTCGGATTTTATACCGTAATGGTATAACATATTAGAGACACCTAATAAATCATTCTTATGAGGATGTTCTTCATAATATTTCCTTGCATAAATTTTAGTATACTTTACATCAAGTAAGTCCAATATAAATAATAAAATATTATTCTTTTTCATATATCTCACAATATCGTTTCTATTTTTTCAAAGTGCCGATGCACAATACCTGATTTTCTTCCTCCGAATGCCTCTCCTGTGTATAAAAATAATAATAACGCTCTGTATCTGTGTTCAAGGGGCGGATGTCAACTATACCACTATGGTTTATATCATCTTCATATCCTTTCTCCATATTATAGCCCGTCATTTCTTTTAGGTCATAACAAAAACGCATATACCTGTCTGCTACCCAATAGGCAGAGAAAACATATCGATTGCTCCGATAGATATTCCACAACGCCAATGTTCGTTCTCCCTCGACATCGACGCCGGTTGTTCCAAAATCAACTTTCAGGCTCGGGATACGTTCGTTTCCCTCCAATTGATATAACGTATCTCGCAAGAATGGTTCAGAATTAAATTCATAATAATATTGATAGACATTTCCCGAACTTTCGGTAATAAAATCTTGGTGGGAATGCCACCAAAGCATACGTGGATTAACATACGTTTTCAGATGCAAACTATCTGTTATTTCCAAATCAGTACTTACGAAATCAAGATTCGTCTTTTGGATACGACCGTCTTCTCCATCCTCATCTCTTTCACTTATCAATATCAAACTGCCATTAGTAAAATTCGCATATCTTACATGCTCTTCCACATACTTTCTTTCCCTTATGAAATTCCCGTCAAAATCATACAGTAACAATTTAGACAAGGTTGTTATATATAAATATTCATTTTGAAAATCAGCTGCAATGTCTATCAGACCGGTAAATTCACCCGGTCCTTGTCCCATCGAACCTATCGTACGAAGAAATTTTCCATTGCCGTCAAACATAATGGGAGTCGGGTTCTTACGATCTATCAAAAAAATATAGTCATCTGTATAAATCACACGTGTAACCAAGTCGCTTATCAAACTATGTTCCGTCAGCTCCAAATGGATATTTTTCACTTCTTCCGTAATATCAGACAAGGAGACCTTCTTACGGCAGTTCTCCAGATCGACAGGGATGACCGGCATCTCTGTTTTTTCATTTGCAACACAAGAGAAAAGCTCCGATAGCATCAATAAAGCATACAATAAATAAGCTAACTTCATATTTTTTTACCGTTTAACACGTACCAAATAAATTCGATATTCATTTTTTCCTGACTCATTATTCCTCTGTTCCGTAGTGAAATAAAGACAATCCTGCCTATTCGACATACTTAACGAAACATATCCAGTATGATACAAATCATCAACCACACCTGCAGTCCAGCTAAGCTCATTTCCTAAATATTGTACATTATATTCTGCCGAAGAACCTTTGACTGATCTAACATACAAATAATCTTTACAAGAGATTCCATCTGGATCATCCAGATCGTTTCGAGAGTATTTTACAAATAAATAACGTCCGAATAAAGCGTGGCAATTCAACATCCCCCGCTCCGACAAAAAGCGCTTTCCCGGCTCTATACACCAACGCAAATAAGGTTCAAAACGGTTTCCCCGAACTTGGTACAGAGTAGAATCCGTACCCATGGAAAAAAATAGCCGCCCATTAACAATAGAAAAAGTAGCAGTGGAAGCGATTGAAAATCCCGCCCAATAATAATCCTTATGGAAAACACCTAAGTCTTCAATATCACCGCTCATACAATCGATATTTGACAATTTGTAATAGCTCGTATCATCCCGCATAAAATATTGCTGCATCCAAACTTTATTTTCAAAAAAAGTACAAGCACAAACATTTTGTTCCAATGGGTATTGACGCAATAGTTTACCGGAATAATCATAGCACTCCAATACACATTTCTCATTTTTTGATATCGGGATATACAACTCATGCTTGGCTTCGTCTCCAGTGATGCCTAATATATATCCACCACATTTAAATGTACGAATATATTGGCCGGAAAGATGGTATTGATGGACATTGTTTGTAATCCCGGCCAAATAGATATACTGCCCAGAGAACCAAATAGATTGATGTTGTCCTGTTTTTTTATTCAATGATATGACTGTTGATTTATCTGCAATATTCGAAAGATTCAAGGTGGTCAAACGCTGAGTGCTAACAAACAACACGTTTTCTTTTTGTCCCCAAATGAAAAAAGGGGATAAGAACAATATAAGTATACAAATCCATTTCATTGTTTAAATATAATGTGAATCTTCGAAAATTAGGTATGAAAACAGTGTGTCAACTCGTACTCGTCCCCGTGCTTGATACAGGGACGAGTACGAAAGACACACTACCTTTACTTTTAGAAGCAGCCTCCCATTCCCCCATAAGAACTACAAACATCAGGTAAATAATAAAGAGCTTCTTTTTCACTACTTGCCGTCACATTAAAGCAAGGGACATTGCTTCCCATACCACAACAACAACGATAGGTCCCTTTACCAAAAATTTTTGCCATTTCTTCATTACTTAAAATAGCACCTTGTTTTTTCAAAGAAATCTTAGAAATTTTCTTCATCTTTCAAATTATATTTAGTTAATAAAATGGTCAATACCATGTACCAAAAAAATAATGTACAGCTACAGCTTTATCTAATTTTTTATCCAGTACGTCTTCATCAACGAGGTCATTCATATATAACATGACATCGTTTTTTGTAAATGGAGAAACGTACTCTTCCGGTATCAAATAAATATTTTCTTTATCATAATAAAGATCATATACATCTGTTAACATAAATGGGCCAGTTGTATTTAAGACATAAAAGAAACGATTTGAAATATCACCTTCTTTCTGCGAAAAAATATATTCTAAAACATTTAAAAAAAACGAATTTTTAGCGACAGAGGCCATTAATGCATTTCCTAAAACTTGTTTTCGATTAAATAAATCTCCATGTTGTTGAGGTTCTAAACCTAAACAACAATTCCATTCCCCCAATATAGGTTCTATTGGCTCCAAACACTCATAATCGAAATCAACATACAGACCTCCTATCTTATATAAAATCATATACCGAATCACATCCCAACGCATAACATCATATGGGAATTTATTATAAATATCCATATAAAAAGGATAATACTCATGTACAAATGAATCCATACGTGCCTTATCCCAATATACATATTCCCAATCCGGATTCTTATCTCTCCATGATTTACCCAATTTACAAAGAAAATCAGGCAAAGGGGTTGTCTTACCTTCCCATACTTGATGAATTATTTTGGGAATTTGCATATTACATTCAATTTTTTATATTATAACAGTTATAAATCACACGAAAGTATTTCAGTACTCTATTTAATGTTAATACAAATGTATGGTTTCTTTTATAACAAGCAATATATAGTCTTATGTTACATAGCATATCAAGATTATGCCCCATCACTTCCTGCACAGCTTCACTGCGTAATTCTATGTCTTTCCCTTTTTCCATATATAATTTGTAAATGATGATTTACCGGTAAATCATCATCTAATTGCCTAACTCCAACTGGTTCTTCACTAATTCGTAAT
>ERZ791605.1253-NODE-1253-length-13446-cov-3.788515_pt1 | contig 13446 bp, 14 predicted proteins | sample MGYA00509965_ERZ791605 | MGnify/ENA primary metagenome ERZ791605 (study PRJEB30046, sample SAMN00791923) | human gut metagenome | study: EMG produced TPA metagenomics assembly of the A metagenome-wide association study of gut microbiota in type 2... | reverse complement strand
GTGGAGCACCACCTTGCCAAGGTGGGGGCCGCGGGTTCGAATCCCGTCTCGCGCTCTTTTTGTTGGCTGGAATTGCTTGATTTTTCAAGAATTTCAGCCATTTTGCATTCTCTGAAAATTGGTAGACAGTTGTAGACAGGAAGAAAGGAAGATCGACCATGAAGCTGAGGAACATTCTTCTTGCAGTAAAAGATATCGAAAAATCAAGGCAATTTTATCACAAACTCTTTGGCCTTCAGACCGTGCTTAATAGTGAAGGAAATATGATTTTAACGGAAGGCCTTGTGCTTCAGGATGAAAAAATCTGGAGAGAAGCTCTGGGAAAGGAGATTATTCCTGAAAATAATTTCTGCGAGTTGTATTTTGAAGAGCCGGAGATAGAAGCTTTTATCTGTAAATTGGAAACACAATATCCGTCGATTCAGTATGTCAATCGGCTTACAGAGTACAGCTGGGGACAGAAGATGGTGCGGTTTTATGACTTGGATGGAAATCTGATTGAAGTAAGAACACCCATGTACAAAGGAAAGCTATAGGCATTTGGAAAACAGCTGCCGAGTTCTGCAAGATAATTCTTGACAAAAAATAAAAGTTAGTGTATTCTAATCGTGCTCATGTGCATCGACTGCGATACTTTAAAAGGTCAGCAGCAGATACACATTTTATTTTATTTAAAAGTTAGATAGAACTAACTGAAAAAGGAGGTACTACTATTAATAGTCGATTTTTAACGGTGATTCTGGCCCTGGCTCTTTTATGCCTGTCTGCGGCATCTTTGTTCATTGGAGTAATTGATCTTACGCCATCCCATTTGATTACGGGAGGGGCAGAGCAGCTTGAGATTTTACTGATTTCCCGTCTTCCCCGCCTTCTTGCGATTCTCTGCACAGGTGTGGGAATGAGCGTAGCAGGGCTGATGATGCAGCAGCTTTGTATGAATAAATTTGTATCTCCTACCACAGGAGCTACTATTTCATCAGCGCAGTTTGGCATCCTTCTGGCACTTTTGTTTATGCCAGGTTCTACACTTTGGGGACGGGCGCTGTTTGCATTCGGAGCAGCGTTGGCAGGCACCTGGATTTTTGTCTGGTTTATTCAGAGGATACCGTTCAAGGATGCGGTTATGGTTCCGCTGGTGGGAATTATGTTTAACAATGTGATTTCCGGAATGACCAGCTATCTGGCATATAAATATGAAATGACACAGGCATTATCTTCCTGGCTGGTGGGACATTTTTCCATGGTTTTAAGAGGAAGGTATGAAATCGTTTATCTGACAGTCCCGCTGGTAATCCTGGCATTTCTTTTTGCCAATCACTTCAATATTGTGGGAATGGGACGTGATTTTTCGGAAAATCTCGGTGTGCCCTATCACCTGATCCTGTTTCTGGGGCTTACCATTTCAGCTATGATCACAGCCTCTATTGTAGTGGTGGTCGGTTCCATTTCCTATATCGGCCTTATCGTTCCCAATGTGATTTCCATGATAAAGGGGGACAGGATCAGAGGTACGCTGACAGATACCGCACTGTTTGGAGCCGTGTTTGTTCTGGCCTGTGACATGATTGGGCGAAGCGTGATTGCCCCTTATGAACTTCCAATCGAATTGATTGTAGGGATTGTAGGAAGTATCCTTTTCATTGTCATTATATTTTACAGGCTGAAGTACGGAAAAAAATCCGTTGTATTCAAGCTTCCTCAGATAAAAAATATGAGAGTTATGGAAGCAGGGAAAGGGAGGAAAATACAGTGATGCAGAAGAACGCTCATAAAACTCGGGCCGGGCTGCTCCTTATGGCAGTTCTGGCGCTTGGCGCGGCAGCCCTTTATATGCTTGTAAATGTGGATTTTGAAAATGAGAAGCTGTTTGCATATGCCATGCGTATTCGTGCTCCCAAACTGTTTGCCATGATGATCACAGCATTTGCCATTGGCGGGGCATCTCTGATATTTCAGTCCGTTATCAATAATACCATTGTGACTCCCTGCCTTTTGGGAATGAATTCCCTCTATATGCTGATTCATACGGCAGTTATCTTTGCAGCAGGATCAGGCAGTATACTGGCTGTTAATGCAAAGGCGGCCTTTGGAGTGGATTTATTGATCATGGGAACCGCTGCAACGGTGATTTACAGCACACTGTTTAGGAAAACCGGCCATAATGTGCTCTATGTACTTCTGATCGGTACTGTGCTCAATTCATTTTTCGGTAGTGTGCAGTCTGCGCTTACGCTGATTATGGATCCCAATGAGTATGACAGCCTTCTTGCAGATCTGGTAGCAAGCTTTGCAAATGTAAATTCTGAAATTATGGTCATTGCGGCTTTAGTGCTGGCGCTTGTGGTGTTTGCTCTGAGGAAGGAGTTAGCACTTCTGGATGTGATCACATTGGGAAAGGATCAGGCAGTTAATCTGGGGGTAGATTATGACAGATGCATCCGTCGTCTGCTTCTTGGAGTGGCATTATTTATCGCAGTGGCTACGGCCATGGTAGGACCGGTTTCCTTTTTAGGACTGATTCTTGCGAATCTTTCCCGTCAGCTTCTAAAGACTTACCGCCACAGCCAGTTGATTTTAGGCTCCGTATTTTTTGGGATCATCATCCTGGTGGGCGGGCAGCTGATCGTGGAGCAGGTATTTACCTATACAGTACCGGTAAGTGTTTTTATTACATTTTTTGGCGGCATTTATTTTCTATATCTGCTGCTTACTGAAAGGAGGCGTCGCGGCCTGTGAGAATTAGAGAACTGATTAAAAAATATGATGGAAAAACAGTGGTGGATTCGGTCAGCTTTCAGATCCCCAGGGGAAAGGTAACTTCCTTTATCGGCCCGAACGGAGCAGGCAAATCTACGGTTATGGGAATGATTTCCAGACTGCTTCAGAGAGACAGCGGGCTGATCGAGTTTGAGGGGAAAGATATCAAAGGCTGGAGGAGCAGGGAGTTGTCCAGACGGCTTGCAATCCTGACCCAGAGCAACCAGATCCAGATGAAGCTTACCGTAGAAGAGCTGGTGGCATTTGGGCGTTTTCCCTATTCCGGAGGCCGTTTGACGGATGAGGATAATTGATCGGGCGATTTCCTATATGGAACTGGAGGCCTTCAGGGAGCGGTTCATAGATGAGCTGTCCGGAGGCCAGCGCCAGAGAGCCTATATTGCCATGGTAATTGCTCAGGATACAGAATATATTCTGTTGGACGAACCCACTAACAACCTGGATATTTACCATGCCACGAATCTGATGAAAATGGTGCGCCGTCTCTGTGATGAGCTGGGAAAAACAGTAGTGCTGGTGCTTCATGAGATTAATTATGCGGCCTTTTACTCTGATTATATCTGCGCATTTGCAGATGGAAAAGTAGAAAAATTTGGAAAAGTAGAAGAGGTTATCACAAAAGAGACTTTGTCAAAACTGTACAGGGTAGAGTTTGAGATTATGGAGATTGAGGGAAAACCTCTTTCAATCTGGTATTAAAAAAAGAAAACAGGAGAAATTGAAAATGAAGAAAACAGGATTATTGATACTTGCTGCGGTTATGGTGCTGGGGCTTTCCGCCTGCTCCGGTTCAAATGAGACAAATCAAAGCCAGACGGAGGCTGTTACAAAGGCAGAACCGTCGGTTGTTACCGTTAAAACCTTAAATGGAGATAAGAAGGAGGTGGATTTGGAGGTTCCCTTTGACCCAAAGAGGGTTGCTGTGATGGATATGGCGGCGCTGGACATTTTAGAACAGCTGGGACTGGAAGAACGGGTAGTGGGCGCTTCCGATACTTCCTTAGATTATCTTGAAAAATATATGGAAAAAGAGCAGGTTGCAGCTCTCGGCACGATTAAGGAGGCGGATATGGAGGCAGTGATGGCCAGTGAGCCGGATGTGATTTTTATAGGCGGCAGACTGGCAAAGTCTTATGATGCTTTAAGCGAGATCGCTCCTGTCGTGTATCTGTCCATAGATACCCAGCTTGGAACATTGGAAAGTGTCCGAAAAAATGCCGGGATCATTGCGTCCATATTTGGATTGGAGGAGCAGGCAGACCAGCTGCTTGAGGGATTTGAGGAACGGCTTGCAGCGCTGGCTGGATTTTCAACGGATAAGACAGCGATTGTGGGGATGGTTACAAGCGGAGGTTTTAATGTTCTTGGGAATGACGGCAGATGCTCCCTGATCAGCCGGGAAGCCGGATTTGAGAATATTGGAGTTGATGCAGAGATTGACACATCAACTCATGGAAATGAAGCATCCTTTGAGTTTGTTGTGGAAAAGGAGCCGGATTATGTGTTTGTACTGGACCGGGATGCTGCAGTGGGAACAGAGGGCGCGAAGCTTGCACAGGAGATTATGGAAAATGAGCTGATAATGGGAACAGAAGCGTATCGGAATGGAAATCTGATTTATCTGTCCAATCCGGCTGTATGGTATACCGCAGAGGGCGGTATCCGTGCTCTGGATCAGATGATCGGGGATCTGGAATTTGCACTGTTAAAATAAAGTTGTAATAGCCGGTTTTTTGTACTATAATAGGCGGGATACTTAATAGTTAGAAAGGACAGAGCAGATGAATTACAAGATGATTCTGGCCTATGACGGTACCCGGTACAATGGCTGGCAGAAGCAGGGAAATACAGACCGGACCATTCAGGGAAAATTAGAGCAGATTCTTACCAGGATGGCAGGCGGACCCATAGAGGTTTTCGGCTCCGGGCGCACGGACAGGGGTGTTCATGCGGAAGGTCAGACAGCAAATTTCCATTTAAAGCAGACAGAAGAATATGAAGACAAAAGTTTACAGATTCTGGAATATATCAACACCTACCTTCCTGAGGATATTGCGGTTCTTTCCTGTGAGGCAGTACCGGAACGCTTTCACAGCCGTTTAAGCGCAGCGAGAAAGACGTACCGTTACCAGATTGAGATGAGCCCTAAAAAGAACGTATTTCAAAGAGATTATTATTATGGTCTTGGTTGCAGGCTGGATCAGAAAAAAATGGAAGAAGCGGCAGCGTTTCTTATCGGAACCCATGATTTTAAGAGTTTTTGCGGCAACAGCCGGATGAAAAAATCAACCGTCCGCCGGATAGACTCCATTGAATTTGAAGCAGCGGGAGAGAGCCGCCTGCATATCCGCTATACAGGAAATGGCTTTTTGCAGCAGATGGTTCGGATTCTTACAGGAACGCTCATCGAAGCAGGGCTGGGAAAGAGAGAGCCTGAGCAGATGAAGGCCGTTCTGGAAGCCCTGAACCGCCAGGCAGCAGGGTTTACGGCTCCGGCTCAGGGGCTTTTTCTGGAAAAGGTTGAATATGGTGAGGGAAAATGACAGAATTTCTGGTAAAACATTTTGTAAAAGGATATGAAAATACGGAAAAAGATGAGGTGCGGACTTCCTACGGCATTTTAGCGAGTATCGTAGGAATCTTCTGCAATCTTCTTCTCTTTGGAGCCAAGCTTTTTATCGGGCTTCTGGTAAACAGCGTTTCTGTTATGGCAGATGCATTTAACAACCTGTCCGATGCGGCCTCCTCCATCATCGGCTTTATCGGCGTGAAGATGGCAGGTAAGCCGGCCGATGCGGATCACCCCTTTGGACACGGAAGAATTGAATATATTTCTGCTTTTATCGTGGCATTTCTGGTCATCCAGGTGGGCTTTTCTCTGTTTAAAACATCTGTGGGAAAGATCCTTCACCCGGAGCCTATGACCTTTAAATGGATTTCGGTAGTGATTCTGATTTTATCAATCTGCGTGAAATTCTGGCTTTCCGCGTTTAACCGGAAGCTGGGAAAGCGGATCAATTCAAAGGTGATGCTTGCCACAGCTGCAGACGCAATGGGAGATGTGGTCACAACGGGAGCAGCAGCCCTGTCTCTTCTGGTATTTGGCCTCTGGAATGTAAATATTGATGGCATTACAGGTCTTATGGTGTCAGCAGCAGTGCTTTTTGCAGGCTACAATATTGCAAAGGATACGCTGGCGCCTTTGATCGGAGAAGCCATTCCTCCTGAGGTCTATGAGGAAATATCCAGCTTTGTAGAAGGGTTTGACGGTATTTTGGGTACCCATGATCTCATTGTTCACAACTACGGTCCATCCAAAAGCATGGCCTCTATTCACGCAGAGGTTTCAGCGGGCGCGGAAATTGCAGAATCCCATGCGATCGTAGACCGGATTGAGAGGGAAGCCGCCCGGAAAATGGGACTTTTGCTGGTAATCCATATGGATCCGGTAGAAACAGATAATGAGCGGTTAAATACATACAGGAAAATGCTGGAAAATGTTTTGGCAGATGTGGATGTACGTCTGTCCTTCCATGATTTCCGCATGGTAGGGAAGGATAAAAATGTCTGTCTGATTTTTGATCTGGTGATTCCAAGAGAATATAAAGACGGTGCAGTGGGAAAACTGAAAACAAGGATCAGCAATGAAATGCGCCGGAGAGATCCGGACTGCCGTTGTGCTATTACAGTAGAAAACAGCTACCGTTCAGAAGAAGGAGTAAAGTAGGGTTTCATAAAAAGCTGATCCCTGAAAGGGGATACCATTGATGAAAGAGGAATGGATACAGAAGATCGCGGAGGGAGACAGGGATACCTTCCGCGATTTTTATAAAGAGGCTGCGGGGCCGGTATACAGCTTTATCCTGTCTCTCACAAGGGATGTCCATGAGGCAGAGGATCTGATGCAGGATACCTTCTTATGCGTATGGGACAGGGCAGAGGACTATGAACCGCAGGGAAAGCCCCTGGCCTGGGTGTTTACCATAGCCAGACATCTGTGCTACATGAGATTCAGACAGCGCAGGAGGGAAACGGAGCTTTCTGAATGGGATAAAGAGGAAGAGGGGGAGGTATACGCGGCATTGGAACAGGCGCCGGAACGTAAGGTTTTGTCTGATGCTCTGGCTGCCTTAAGGGAAGAGGATCGGCAGATCGTGCTTCTTCATGCGGCAGCAGGCTTAAAACACAGGGAAGTGGCTTCAGCTTTGGGCCTTCCTCTGGCTACAGAGCTGTCAAAATACAACCGCTCCATGAAAAAGCTTCAAAAAATCCTGCAAAAATAAAAAAAATACTTGACGTGACTCTATAGCTGCTATATAATATATAGCGTTGTATTGATGGGCTATCGCCAAATGGTAAGGCAACGGACTCTGACTCCGTCATTTTCAAGGTTCGAATCCTTGTAGCCCAGTTGAAAAGCCTTTAGATGCAGATGCATTTGGAGGCTTTTGTTTTGCCTGAAAGTATGATATACTTACAGAATAGGAGATTTGGCCTGAGGGCCTAAAGCAGAGAGAGGCAGCTATGTATCAGTTTAAGAGCAGGATCCGGTACAGTGAAACAGATGAAACAGGACGGCTGAGCGTACCGGGAATTATCAATTATATGCAGGATTGCAGTACCTTTCAGTCAGAGGATGGCAGAATGGGAATAAGCTATCTGAAGGAGCATCATCGCGCATGGCTTCTTTCAGGCTGGCGGATCGTGATTGACCGTTATCCGAAGCTGGGGGAGGAGATTACTGCGGGAACCTGGCACTGCGGCAGCAAAGGGTTTTACGGGTATCGTGATTTTGTGCTGCTGGATCAGGAAAATAACCCTCTGGTCCGGGCAAATTCTCTCTGGTTTTTCTATGATACAGAAAAAAATATGCCGGTGCGTATCCAGCCAGAAGATATCCTTCCTTACGGAATACCGCAGCCGTCTCAGGATCTGGGAGAAGCACCCAGAAAGATTCTCATTCCGGAGAAATACGAAACAGCAGCAGCTGTAGTGATCGGCCGTCATCATCTTGACACCAATCATCATGTAAATAATTCCCAGTATGTGGAGATTGCAAAGGATGCCATCCCTGTGGGGCTTAAGATCCGTGAAATCCGGGCAGACTATAAAAAGGCAGCTCGTCTGGGCGATACGGTGATTCCCAGAATCACGCCGGCAGGCCAGGGCCAGTGGACTGTGGCCCTTGTAAATGAAACGGGAGAGCTTTATGCAGCGGTATGGCTTGGAGGACAGGAGCAGCCGGGACAGTAAAAGAGGAGCAGACATATGATAGAATTAGGAAAAGTACAGGAGCTTGAGATCGTCAGGACAAAGGAATTCGGCGTATACTTAAGCGAAAAAGCAGGAGATGAGGCAGCAGTCCTTCTTCCGAAGAAACAGGTTCCCCAGGGAGCGCAGATCGGAGATAAGGTGGAGGTTTTTGTATACAAGGATTCCTCGGATCGCTTGATCTCTACCACAGCCAGACCGAAGCTTCAGGTGGGGGAATGTGCCATTTTGGAGGTAAAGGATGTAGGAAAGATAGGAGCATTTTTGGATATGGGACTGGAAAAGGATCTGCTTCTTCCCTTTAAAGAGCAGAGCCATCCGGTGCGTCGGGGAGAAAAATGCCTGGTCTGCCTTTATGTGGACAAGAGCAGCCGTCTGGCAGCTACCATGAAGGTATATTCCCATATGAGCAATCAGTCTCCTTATAAGGCAGAGGATTGGGTGGAAGGTACGATCTATGAGATCAACGAACAGATCGGAGCCTTTGTAGCAGTGGACAACCGGTATTATGGTTTGATCCCCAAAATAGAGATGTACGGCCGTTTCAGAGAAGGCGATCAGATAAAAGCCAGAGTCATGAGGGTTCGTGAGGACGGCAAACTGGATCTGTGCGTAAGGGAAAGAGCCTATGTCCAGATGGGAGCAGATGCAGAGCAGGTTTTAAAGGTCATTGACGAATTTGACGGAGTTCTCCCTTTTAATGACAAGGCGCGTCCTGAAACGATTCTCAGGGAGTTTAACATGAGTAAAAATGCCTTTAAGCGTGCCGTGGGCCGCCTTTTAAAGGAAGGAAAGATAGAGATTACAGAAAAGACCATCCGCCGGATCTGATTGATGTGTGTTTACAGGATACCAGGATCAAACGATCACAGGGTGGAGATTACAGGGCAGTTCTAAAAGGGCTGCTCTTTTTTTACAGAAAGTCCGGACAGAAGGAGGTTTGGTTATGACAGAAAAGAAACAGCAGATCCGGGATTATCTTGCAATTACCGTAGGAACGATCCTTATCGCGTTTGCTATTAAAAATATTTTTGATCCTGTGAGCATGGTAACCGGAGGCGTTTCGGGCGCGGCCATTATTTTAAAAGAACTCTGGCAGGTTCCTCTGTGGCTGACTAATACGGTTTTGAATATCCCACTGTTTTTGGCTGCCTTTCGTATGATGGGCTGGCAGTTTATCGGACGCACTTTGTACTCCACGGCCATGCTGTCTGCGGCTTTGTATGTGCTTCCGGAGATGGGACTTGTGAAGGAAGATATGATTTTATCGGCTCTTTTTGGCGGTGTTCTCAGCGGCGTGGGGACAGGGCTTGTATTCCTTGGAGGCTGTACCACAGGCGGAACGGATATGCTGGCCGTGCTGATCCGGGGAAGGCTGCGCCACTATTCATCGGCACAGATCATGCAGGTTTTGGACGGAGGTATTGTAGCAGCCGGCGCTCTTGTGTTCGGGATCAGGCCTTCTTTATATGCGATGATCGCCATTGTCTGCGTATCCAGAGTTACGGATCGCCTGATCGAAGGAATGAAGTTTTCAAAAGAGGCCTGGATCATTTCAAAACAGGACAAAGAGATTGCGGAAGCGGTGATGGAACGCCTGGGAAGAGGGGTTACCAGCATAAAAGCAGTGGGTATGTATTCAAAAGAAGAGAAAAACCTGCTGTTTTGCGTGGTTTCTCCCAAGGAAATTGTAAAAATCAAGTCAATTGTGCGTGAGTTTGATCCGCATGCGTTTTTTGTTGTCAGCGACGCTCGTGAAGTTTTCGGGGAAGGGTTTATCGAGAAGGAAGACAGGATAACATAATAAACAAAATTTTTTCAGAAAATATTGGAATGTGTTGACAGATTGGATATTTTTTTTATTCGATATACAATTTAGCTAAAACACAAAATTGAACTTTGTGGATTTACAATATGGATTAAAAAGGGACTTTCATGTATGATATAGGCAAGTCGCAAATGAGTTTACAAAAACCCAATTCAGGAGGAAATTATAATATGGCAAGCTTATCCCTTAGAAATGTTACCAAGAAGTACCCCAACGGTTTCGTTGCTGTTAAGGACTTTAACCTTGAGATTGCAGATAAGGAATTTATCATCTTCGTAGGTCCGTCCGGCTGCGGTAAGTCCACTACCCTTCGTATGATCGCAGGTCTGGAGGATATTTCCTCTGGTGAGCTGTACATCGACGGCAAGCTGGTAAATGACGTTGAGCCAAAGGACAGAGATATCGCGATGGTATTCCAGAACTACGCTCTGTATCCTCATATGTCCGTATATGACAACATGGCATTCGGCCTGAAGTTAAGAAAGACTCCAAAGGATGAGATCGATAAGAAGGTTCATGATGCAGCCAAGATCCTGGATCTGGAGCATCTGTTAGACCGTAAGCCAAAGGCTCTGTCCGGCGGTCAGAGACAGCGAGTTGCTATGGGTCGTGCGATTGTCCGCAGTCCTAAGGTATTCCTGATGGATGAGCCTCTGTCCAACCTGGATGCAAAGTTAAGAGGACAGATGCGTGTTGAGATTTCCAAGCTGCATCAGAGACTGGAAACAACGATTATCTACGTTACACATGACCAGACCGAGGCTATGACACTGGGTACCAGAATCGTTGTTATGAAGGACGGCGTGGTACAGCAGGTAGACAGCCCTCAGAATCTGTATGACAGACCATGCAACAAGTTCGTTGCAGGTTTCATCGGCGCTCCTCAGATGAACATGATCGATGCTCAGGTTGCAAAGGCTGGTTCTGACATTACCTTATCCTTCGGCGGTCACACAGTAGCGCTTCCTGCTGCAAAGGGCAAGGGCTTAGAAGAGGGCGGCTACATTGGAAAGACCGTTACTCTGGGTATCCGTCCAGAGGATCTGCATGATGAGGAAGCATTCCTTGAGGCAAATCCAAAGAGCATTTTCCAGGCTGAGATCCGTGTATACGAGATGTTAGGTTCTGAGGTTCTTCTGTACTTCGATATCGATGATGCTAACTTTACTGCAAAGGTAAATCCTCGTACAACTGCAAGACCTGGCGATTCCATCAAGGTTGCTATGGATCTGGATAAGGTACATATCTTCGATAAGGAAACAGAGAAGGTAATCATCAACTAATAGGGCAGCAGATTTCATAAATGAAAAAATCTGATTGTAAAAAAAGGCAGGAGAGGTGACAACTCTCTTGCTTTTTTTGTAATTTTGCATTAAAATATGAAAATAGAGAAAGTGGAAACTTTTGAAATACGTCAAAAAGGAGAGTATGGAATGATTTCAAATCAGATACTCCAGACTACACTGGATGGATTAAAAGCAATCACAAGAATTGATTTAGGTATTTGCGACACAGAAGGAAAGGTGCTGGCATCCACCTTTACAGACGCGGAAGAGTCAGAAAGTTCGATCCTGGTATTTGTGGATTCTCCGGCAGACAGCCAGGTGATCCAGGGATACCAGTTCTTTAAGGTATTTGACGAGCATCAGCTTGAGTATATCCTGCTTGCAAAGGGAGCCAGCGATGATGTATATATGGTAGGAAAGCTGGCTGCATTCCAGATCCAGAACCTTCTGGTGGCCTATAAGGAGCGCTTTGATAAGGACAACTTTATCAAGAACCTGCTCCTTGACAATCTGCTGTTAGTAGATATCTATAACCGTGCCAAGAAGCTTCATATTGAAACAGATGTGAAGCGCGTGGTATTTATCATTGAAACACACAATGAAAAGGATGTAAATGCTCTTGAGACCGTGCGCAGCCTTTTTGCATCCAAGACAAAGGACTTCATTACAGCAGTGGATGAGAAGAATATTATCCTTGTAAAAGAGGTTCGTCAGGGAGAGTCTTACGGAGAGCTGGACAAGACTGCCAACACAATTTTGGATATGATGAATACGGAGGCTATGACAAAGGTTCGCGTATCCTATGGTACGGTAATCAATGATATTAAGGAAGTGTCACGTTCCTACAAGGAGGCCAAGATGGCCCTTGATGTAGGCCGCATCTTCTATGCAAACAAAAATGTAATCGCTTACAGCAATCTGGGTATCGGCCGTCTGATCTATCAGCTGCCGCTTCCTCTGTGCCGGATGTTCATCAAGGAAATCTTTGACGGCAAGTCCCCGGACGATTTTGACGAGGAGACGCTTACGACCATTAATAAGTTCTTCGAGAACAGTCTGAACGTGTCGGAGACCTCCAGGCAGCTTTACATCCACAGAAATACGCTGGTGTACCGTCTGGACAAGATTCAGAAAGGCCTGGGGCTGAATATAAGAAACTTCGACGACGCCATGATGCTACGTCTGGGACTGATGGTTTATGAGTATGTGAGAGAAAAGGAACAGGAAGAGGAAAAGGAGAGAAAGACCGATGGTAGAACGGATGTTTAACACAGACAATCACTTCTGGCAGACAGTGGGAAAGGCGGGGGATCTGATTGCTTTGACATTTCTCACCCTGCTCTGCTCCCTTCCGCTGATCACGGCGGGGGCGGCCTTCTGCGCCATGAACTATGTATGCTTTAAAATGCTGGAGCACGATAATGAGGGAACGATCAGAAACTTTTTCCACAGCTTTCGGCAGAATCTCTTTCAGGGAGCGGCGCTCTCGCTGATTATGGGGGCAGCAGGCTTCCTGCTCTGGTATGACGGCTGGTTTCTGACCAGGTACTTTGACGGACAGGAGGGGGGCGCCATGCTCTACGCCGGCTGGGCCGTCTACATTTACCTGATTTTCTTTTACCTGATACTTGTACTGTATGTATTTCCACTTCAGGCCAGATTTTATAACCCCTTAGCCGTTACTTTTAAAAATGCAGTCATAGCAGGATTTAAGAATCTCCCCAAGACGCTCATGATGCTTGCGGGAGATGGAGCCATGGCAGTCCTGACCGTTCTGTGTTTTAAAACCTTTCCCCAGATCGCGTTTCTTCCCCTTCTGACGGCCCTTCCCCTGTGCGTCTGGTACCACAGCTGGGTACTGAGAGATCTGCTGGGACTGGTTCCGGGAAAGCTGGATCTGCCAGTATCTGACGACAAGGAAGAAAGGAAGGAGGAACGCTATGAGTGATTTTGCTGGGGAGCAGTATAAAAAGGCGAGAAAAGCTGGAATTAAGGCCTTCCGGGAGGCGGGAGGAAAGGGCAGATATCCCTATCTGACGTCTCTGGACGAGATCCTTCTCCACACAAAAACAGCTGGCACAGAGGATCTGGGCGTGTGCGAGATCCCTCTGTCCAGAGTCACGGGAACCAAGACGGCCTCCCGCTCGGAGAGCTTTGCCTGGAATTTCATGCCCCTTCTTCGGGAAAAAACGGAGTTTTCAGGAAAGTGGGAGAGGCTTTATGAGGCCCAGATGGAGGAGGGAATCAGGGAGCCGGTAAAGGTTTACGAATATATGCACCATT
>ERZ791605.1204-NODE-1204-length-13897-cov-2.135674_pt1 | contig 13897 bp, 18 predicted proteins | sample MGYA00509965_ERZ791605 | MGnify/ENA primary metagenome ERZ791605 (study PRJEB30046, sample SAMN00791923) | human gut metagenome | study: EMG produced TPA metagenomics assembly of the A metagenome-wide association study of gut microbiota in type 2... | reverse complement strand
CCCGGTACTCGTTGCCGTTCAGGTCGTCGCCCACGCAGCCCATATCCACTGCAATCAGCTCCTCCACATCCTGTGGAATATAGCTGCATCCGTGGCCGACCTCCTCGTAGTTGCTGATCAGGAGCTTCAGCGTCTGTTCCGGCTTCTTTCCTGTGTCATGTACATATTTTAACAGGCCTAACAGCACCGCTGCAGACGCCTTGTCATCCATGTGTCTGGATTTAACGAATCCGCTCTCTGTGATCACAAATTTCGGATCAAAGCTGATGAAATCTCCCGCTCCGATTCCCAGCTGCTCCACGTCCTCCTTTGTTCTCACAATTTCGTCCAGGCGGACTTCCATGTTCTCCTCTGTGCGCTTGAACTCTTTACAGTCGTCCCACACGTGGACAGACGGCTCTTTTGTCTGAATCGTGCCTGTAAATCTCCTGCCGTCTCTCGTCAGAATCTGGCAGTAGCTTCCCTCAATGGCCTCCATCATCATGCCGCCTATCTGAGTCAGGGCAAGGGTTCCATTGGCTCTCACCGAGCGGACCATAGCGCCCAGCGTGTCCACATGGGCGGAAAATCCCAAAACATGCTCCGTCTGCCCCGGAACTGTGATAATCAGGCCGCCTTTTCTGTTAAACTCTGTCTGAAAACCAAAGTTTTCCGCCTCCCTGCGGATGATCTCCATGACCTCCTTCGTGTATCCGGAAGGACTGGGCGTGTTCACAATCCTCTCCAGCGTCTCTAATATATAATCCATATATTTCATCGTCCCTACTCCTTTCAAAGCGTCTGCTTTCTTTCACACTGCCTGTCATTTTTTTATTTCCTGCGTTCTCCCCTGTGGGCGCAGTCCGGAATAGTACCATTCTACCACAATTCCCCTGTATTTTCTATACTGTGGGGGAAAATGCCTTGCCTCCCTTCTTGATCATTTGTTCTTCCGCCCTTATAATTGTCTTATTGTAATGTCTGCATTTTTTCTCAAGGAGGTTTTATTTTATGACGCGGGATATGACCCAGGGAAATATTACAGGGCACATGCTGTCCTACGCGGTTCCCCTGGTATTCGGCAATCTGTTCCAGCAGCTCTACCACACCGTAGATTCTGTGGTAGTCGGACAATTTAACGGCAAAGAGGCCCTGGCTGCCATCGGATCCGCAGGGCCTGTGATGAATATCCTTATCTTTCTGATTGTGGGAATTTCCATGGGTTCTTCCATCCTGATGGCCGAGTATTTCGGCGCTAAGGACTACGAGTCCCTGAGAAAGGAGATGGCCACCTCTCTGACAGCGGGATTTCTGCTCACCGCAGTCCTCACTGTGGTTTCTGTGTGCGGAAGCGGGCTGTTTGTCCGCTTCACGCGGACTCCGGCAGAGATCGCCCCTCTGACCGCCGATTATCTCAGAATCGTCTCCGCAGGACTGTTCTTTACCTTCCTCTATAATATTCTGGCCGCAGGGCTCCGGGCAGTCGGAGATTCCAAAGCTCCCCTTTACGTGCTGATATTTACCACGGCTGTCAATGTGGTCCTGGATCTGCTGCTGATAGGAGTCCTGGGAATGGGCGTCTGCGGCGCGGCCATTGCCACTGTGTCGGCTCAGGCGGCGTCCGCTCTGGCCCTCCTGGGATGTCTTTTTTTCCGGGCCAGGTTTCTCTGGGTTCCACTGTCAGAGATGCGGATCGAGCGGAAATTTCTCAAAAAGACCATTGATTACAGCTCTGTGTCGGCGCTTCAGCAGACCATGCTGTACCTGGGCCGCCTTCTGGTCCAGTCCGGCGTCAACAGTCTGGGCGTAGACGCTGTGGCCGCCTTCAACGCCGTCTCCATCGCAGACAGCTATATACTGGCTCCCGGCGACAGCCTGGCCGCCTCCATGACCACCTTTGCCGCCCAGAATAAGGGGGCCGGAACCAGAGACAGAATCGGAAAAGGCCTGAAAACCATGCTCTGCATAGCGGAACTCTACGTCTGCCTGGCGGCTGTCATCGTCTTCACCCAGAGCCGCTGGATTCTGGGAATTTTTCTGAAGCCCCAGGAAACGTCTGCCCTGGCCTTTGGCCTGTCCTACCTGCTTCCCATGTCCTGGGGGTATATTCTCACCGGAATCACAAATACCTTTCAGGGGTATTTCAGGGGGATCGGAAACCTGAAGATCACCCTCTGGGCCACTCTGATCCAGATTCCCATCCGGGTAACCGTCACTTACCTGCTTCTGGGCGCGCTGGGCCTGCAGGCTGTGGCTGTGGGAACAATCATCGGCTGGATCTGCATGGCTGTGTTCCAATATTTCTGCTGCCGAAAATGGGGAATCCATGAGACAGGCTCATAAAGATTTTCTTGCATTCTGCCTCCAAAAAAGGTAAAATCTTCTTTATTGTCTTATCTGAAGCGCATATTTTTTGCGCTGATACTAAGGAGGTTAGAGTACATATGACATTTTATCAGGAACTTCAGCTGAATTCTGCCGGTTCCAAGGCTTTAATCCGCATCACAGAGGATAAAAAAGAGCGCCGGCGCCATATCCTGATCTATAACTTTAAGGTTTATCTGGTGGTGGCGTTCTGCTTCGCGGCTGTGACGCTTTTCAGCATGGTATTCGGCTCTGAGAACAGCATCGCCGGCGTGGCTGTGCTGCTGGCTCTCCTTGTGCTGCGCCAGGCTGATTTTGGGATCCACACCTCCCACGGTCTGCTGTGTATTGCGGGAATTTTTTCCATTCTCATGGCTGGCCCCAGGCTGACCAATGCAGTCTCCCCCTTTACAGCTTTTTTCATTAATTTAATCTGCATTCTGATTCTGATGTTTCTCGGCTGCCACAACATTCTTATGTCCAACCACTCTACTTTTGTATTATCTTATTTGATTTTACAGGGCTATGACGTAACAGGCCATTCCTTTGTCATGCGGACGGCAGGGCTGTTCTTCGGTATGCTTCTCTGCATGGCGGTCTTCTATAAGAATCAGAGGCACCGCGTCCACAAGCGGAATTTCAGCCATCTGTTCCAGGAATTTAATCCGTTTTCTCTCAGAAACAGGTGGTATATCAAGCTGACCCTATGTCTTTCCACCACGCTTTTAATCGCATCCCTTCTGGGACTTCCAAGAGCCATGTGGGCCGGAATTGCCTGTATGTCCGTGTGCCTTCCCTTTGAAAAGGATATGGTAAAGCAGGCAAAGGAGAGAGGCGTTTTCAATCTGGTAGGATCCCTCATTTTCCTAGGGCTCTATCTCATTCTGCCGGCAGACCTTCATTCCATGCTGGGGCTCATCGGCGGAATCGGCGTGGGCTACTCTGCCCGCTACCCATGGCAGACTGTGTTTAATACCTTTGGCGCCCTTTCCATCGCCTCCGGCGTGTTCGGAATCACCGGCGCAGTCATTCTGAGAATCGGTTTGAACGCTGCCGCCGCGCTGTACACCGTCGCTGCCGGCTGGCTGTTTGATCGTGTTTTCAACAGGCTTTCCGAGAGGATCGCCTGCGAAAAGGCAGCGTAGCGTCAAACCGGCGGCAGATCTTTCTCTTCCCCCTGCACAGCAGGGGGACTTTTTATTTGCCCCGAACCCATCTCAGAAAGGTATCCTGCGCCACGGAAAGCTTCCTGGCCGCCTTCATTCTGTTCTTTTGTGGATACGCGGACATACCCATAGACATTTCCTTTCATAAATCAAAAACCTCCTATTATCGTTATAAGAATATTATCCACTCTTATAACGACAGGAAAGGAGGTTCTGTCATTCTTTATTCTTCTGTTTGAGATTTACTCAATCTCTTCCCACTCTATTGTGTATTCTTCCCCTATCTGTTCTCCGACATTTTTAACATATCCCTCTATGAGATTTTTGGCTCTCTCCTTAGCCTGGGCTAAAAGCGCGCTGTTCTTTTTCGCCGTCTCTTCCATGTTGTCCTGCGCCTCTGCCAGCGCAGCCGTTTCTTCCTCTTTTGTGATTTCAGTCAGAAATCCAGTGTCTGTCAGCGGTTCTCCCATAGAATCTTCGTCCAGGTCCACATTCAATATTTCTGCATCCGGAATCGTGATTTTAACTACTCCGTCAGCGCCTGGCGAAGAAACGGACACTTTGTTTACATCAATTCCCAGCTCCACGATTCCGCTGTACTCCGTCCATATTTTCTTATATCCGGTACCGAACCATTTCAGCAGGCCGCTGGCTTTTGTCTCCCCCTTCGCCACATTGTGATAATAACATTTTAACGTAGCTAATTCACATACTGAATTAATTCCGGAAAAATCGGCTTCCTTTTTCTTCTCCGCACATCCTGTCAGGCAGACGCCGCTGGCTGCAAGAACAGCCAGCATCCTGATTCCCCGATTCGTCTTTCTCTTCATGTTCAATCCTCCTCAGCTGACGCTCTGCCATTTTATTGTGTACCCGGCATGTTCCAGAATCGGAGATACCAGCGCTTCGATTACAGCTTTCAGGTTCTCCTCTGCCGTCTGATACAGCTTTTTTGAATCATTGGCCTCTCTCACTGCGTCTTCCTTGCACAAAACAATGATTTCCTTCAAAGGAATATCCGGGTTCTTCGGAATATAGCTGATTTCATTTTCATCCAGCGCCGCAATGTTGACTGAAATTTCCGGGAGAATCGGCGTTACCGTTTTGTTTTCCTCATCAATCTCAAACTCAACGTCTTCCATCTGAATTCCAACCTTGACGTCCGCATGGTACGCAATATAGCACTCAACCTTTTCCGGCTTATCGTCGTCATACTTTTCCGCTATTCCGTTGTAAACAAATTCGGCAGTCGACAGCTGGCTGATGTCAATTGCCTTTTCAAGCTGCGACGACGTGATCACGTTTTCTTTTCCTATTTTGTTCATCACATTCGGGCCGAATAAGCTTCCGACAACTAATACGGCCAGAACAAGAGCCGCCGCCAGGATTAATTTCCTGTTCTTATGTATGTTTCCCATTTGTGTATCCTACCTCCTGCCTTTCCCATTGCAGCCCGGCTGCTTTTCCTTCTCTCCAAACAGATCCAGAATCACTTTTCCAATCGCATTTTTATCCGTGTTTTCTGTAATCTGCCTGACCGCGGATGCCACCTTATCAATGAATTCTGTAGATAATCTGGATTCCACGGCCTTTGTCACCCAGTCGATATCCTTTACCGTTTTCTTTCCTAAATAGACCTGCTCAAACGCATAAATAGTCCCTTCTCCAATTGCGGCAACAAAGCTTCCGGCAATCACTGCGTTCACAAGACCTGCCGCCAAATTGACTCCCGGGATACCCTTTAAAGCGCTTATAGCGCCTCTGGCGGCGGCGCTGACCGTTCCAGCTTCGACAATAGAGTTAAAAAAATGCTTTGACTCTTCGTTTTTATTAATCCCGTACACCCTTGCAAGAGCATTAATCTCTGCCACTTCAATCGATGACAATATAAACGCGTCGGCAAGGGGAACTGGAACCGCCCCCACTGTAATTCCAGCTGTTGTGGACACGCTCACAATGCCTTGCGCCAGAGCTCTCTTTCTGGAAAGCTTAAATTGGTAAATGTCTTTCTCAGCCGCTTTAATGCCTTCCGGCATAAGCTCATTTGTGATATCGATCAGCTCGGATATCCCTTCCGGCGGCGCATAAGCAGATTCATTCAGAACGTAGGCAGACGCGACAACCGGTATCACTTTTCTCAGGTTTTTAGAATAACGCTTCTGCTGTGCGAACGCGCTGTAAACCATCCGGACGTTCTCCTCCCGATCTGGGATCCCATAGGATTTTGTAATAACCACTACCACGGGAACTGATTCCCACATGGAAGTCGCGCTGGACAGACTCTTTATGGTATCTGAAAACAATTTTTTCGCCATTCCGTCAACGCAGAACCAGATTACATTGATCGGTCTGTTTTCATTTTCTTTCTTTGCGCTCTCCCTTGACCATTTCTTCACCCCATGGACTGCCTGTCTTTTCTTAATAAAAGAAGGTTCAAACCCAACCGAATCTATAATCCTAAATGGAACTTCGTCACTTTCATATATTTCCAGATACTCTGTCGTGCCCTTGGTTCCGCAGCCTGTCTTTGCCTTCTCCTCACCTAAAACAGCATTGATCAAAGTAGATTTTCCCACACCCGAATTTCCAATTACTAAAACGTTTCCTTTCTCCACTGATCGTTCCTCCTCTGTATTCTTTCAGTATCAGCATATCACTTGTTGCGTTCTCGTGCAATTATTTCCCCTCAAACCCACATAGAATATTGCGTGGAGGTGCAATCGTATGAAAAACCATGACAGCATTGACCGCATTATTCAGGTAAATGATACCAATATCGGAAAAAATATTGCAAAAATCCGCAAATCCATGAAAATCAAGCAGACGGATATGGCTGCAAGACTTCAAATTCACGGAATTGATATCTCCATCTACTCCTATAACCGCATCGAAAAAGGCACACAGAACCCCACGGTATCCTTTCTGTATGCCTGCTGCCATATCCTGGAGTGCGATATGAACGCCATCTTCCGTTTCAGCGAAATGGTATGATATCTGCGGCATAGCTGGGAGAAGCCTCTCAGCTATGCCTTTTCTTTCAGTCCTTTAAAAATATCTGACCGTTTTTTCAGCTGGATTCCGCAGATCCTTCAGCTTCTCCTCCCTGCTGCTCTCCCCTGCTGTTTTTCTGCAGCTTCCCGCTTCCCCGCCTGGTTCCCTGCAGCTTAGCTCAGCAATTCTCTCCTTATATGTAACTCCCTCTTCATTCTCCGGCACCTTCGGAAATCCATGCGTCATAATAAATGAAATCCATTCCCTCTGCCCCTCCAGCCTTTTTATTTTCTCTTCCAGACTTTTTATATACATTTGATAAAACAGCTTCTTTTCCTGTTCTGGTGCGCGCATCAGCTGTTTAATCTCTTTCAGTTCCATTCCCGCTTCCTTATATATCATCACTTCCCATAGTTCCCCCAGCGCTCTCTCGTCGTACAGGCGGTAATTACTCCCCGAACGTTCCGCTTTAACCACCCCTTCATCATCATAAAACTGCAAGGTTCGTTTGCTGATTCCAGCAATCCTGCTTATCTCACTCGTCTTCTTCACTACGGCCTTTCCTTTCTCCGCATAGAGAGCATAGCCTATCACGTGAACGTGACAGCAATACTCTGTTTCGGAAATCCTTTTGATTTGTTTCAAAAAAGGCCTTGTAAATTTCGCGAATGACTGTCCTATCAGAAAAGAGTCCCTCTCCCAGCAGCGTAAGCTTTTCCGCAGTCAAAAAAACTCCCCGGAACCGAAGTTCCGGGGAGTGCTGGCTGTATTAACTTGTCCTTATCTATTTATATTATCCAAAAGCAACCTCGTCTGCCTGAGAAGCATTTAACAGGCTTTCAAGCGAAGTATATTTTGTACCAATGAAAAAGCAGCTGTCTTTATTTCCCAGCCTGATTTTTGTCGGCAGTTCGATTGGATCTCCATCGAAATAGCATACCTTGCATTTCTTTTCTGAATCATACTTGAATTCTTTAATTTTTGCATAATGCGTGATTGCTGACACCAGTCTTCCGCGATAAACCGCAATATATTTCAGACTGCCTTCCCTGCTGTCGCTCACTTTACACGGATACCAGCAGGCTGGTTCACTCTCTCCTAAGAATGTCTCTTCAAATCCTCTTCCAGAAGATGAGAACACTACCGTATCATATTTTTCGGCCCGCTCCTCTTCCAGCAGTCTTTCGACGTCAATTCCATGTTCATCATACAAAAATTGTTCCGATTCACCTATAAATTTATCTATTGCCTCTTCAATTAAAGTATTTCTTGAAAAGCTTTTCGAATCACTGAGCGAGGAAAAGATCTTTATAATTTTATCTATACGCTCTACTTTAGCTTCATCCAAATACAGGGCAATCTGTTTTTTAGCTGTTTTGCTGTTTTTCAGCAGATTATTAAAATAATTATGTTCCCTCTCATTTGCTTTCTTATCAAAGATAACGATGTAGACCATCATCTCATTTTCCATCAGGAACGTACTGATGGTATCGACTGCAACCCTCAGTGCCTGATCTTTTGGATAGCCGTAGATGCCGGAAGAAATCAGCGGAAAGGCCACCGACTGACAGCCATTTTCTTTTGCCAGGTTCAAAGATGTCCGATAACAAGATTGCAGAAGCTCCTGTTCCCGATGTTTGCCATCCCTCCAACGCGGTCCAACTGCATGGATCACATATTTACAGGGCAAGTGGTATCCCTTTGTGATTTTTGTGCTGCCTGTCTCGCAGCCATGCAGCGTACTGCACTCTGCAAGCAGCTCCAGTCCGGCGGCACGATGAATGCAGCCGTCCACACCACCACCGCCCAGAAGAGACGTGTTGGCAGCATTGACGATTGCGTCAACGCTCATTTTTGTAATATCGTTTCTGGTAATCTGCAATGGCATGAAGCATACCCCCATTCGTCAGATCAATGCCCTTGTCTGTTCAAATATCTATTTAAACCGTCTCATACATTACCTTCAATTCTTCCAGAATCTTCTCCTTTGTTCTGCCAACCACTCCCAGTTGCTTAATATCCACGTTTTCATTTTTCATACACTGGACAAACTCTTGAATATCGGCATAAACTCCTTTGGGAGCTACTATCTTTGCGGTGGGATCAATCAACTCCGTCAGACGGAAAACATCATTCTTATGTTTCTTAATATTTTTGCTATCAACGTGTTCTCCTGCGGCCTTACGATCTGCCAAATCCATCCATGCTTTTGCCTTAAATGGAATCAAATATGCCGCATCCAAGATAGTCACTCCATCAACGACAACTTTCCCCTGCTTCAGAAATTCGTAGTAATCATTGTCTAAAAGAATAGCAGACAGACTTGAAATATCATCGTCCATCGGTAACGGTGTTAGCACTGCATCTTCTGGAAGCTGAATGGTATCCAGCTTTCGTGTAAAAAGTTCAATCATCGCAGGATACTGATTTGAGATTGGATGACTAAAACGATAGAACTGCGGCACACCCAAACTTTTATTGCAATATTCATATCCAGCCTGTTTTACATATTTCCAAAATTTCTTTCCGAAATTCGCGTCAACTGCTTCTATAATCAGAACAAGGTCAATGTCCTTTGTTGCTCGAAAATCCAGTCCTTCTTCCGTCATCAGAATGTCACACGCCGTTCCTCCAATGATGGCATATTGCTCTTCACTGCCCTTGAACCATTCCTTAAAGCTATCAATCCCCGTAACCACCTATTTTCCTCCACAGTTCATTCAGCATTTCTTCTATTGCTTCTTCAACCCGCTCATCTGCATCTTCTCTCAATGCCAATGCCAAAGAAAGCTCGTCTACAGTATTTCGTGTGGACAATTTTCGTGGATTGTATCTCCACATCTCTACGGCCACCTGCACCTGCGAATCCTGCAAGTTATTGGTCATAGCATCTTTCCATTGAGAGATTCTTTCTGCCGCATAACATCTGACATTCGGTGTATTCAGCATGGAATACTCTGCCAATGCCGAATATCCGCTTTCCAACAGCTCTGTTCCCACCAATTCTTTCGGAATATAAACGGTTCGTTTTATTGGATTCAGCAACTTATCTCCTGCTTTTTGGAACAGTGTTTTCGGAGAATCCTCAGATTGCATGATCCTCTGTACACCTGCTTTCCTGATATGCAGCAATCCCATTTCTTCAAGCTGTCTCGATGCCCTTGATATAGAAGTAGGTGTCAGTTCCAAGTCCTTCGCAGCCTGACTTGTGGATAGTTCTTGTGCGCCTCCATAAATGAAATGCAGTAGAAGCATCTGCGCCGATGGAAGCATTTCTTCCCGTGGCTTTTTTTCAGCGCTGCACCGTTCCTGCAAATACACCGCCATAAAGGGCAAGTAAATTTGCTTTCCCTCTACAATAAAAGGAATCTTCTCACGAATCAAATATTCTTTCTGACGAAAGGTAAGTTCTTTTAGCACCAGCACAATGGGCAAATTCTCATTTTTCTGTATCCGGGCAATATGCTTTTTCAGCACTTCAATCTGCTCCAGTTCTGTCTTAGGATAAAGGAGAACCACCTTCTTCTCATTCATAGACACCATCTGTAAACGATATCTTGTGACTATAAAATTGGGTAAGTGCTTAAACTCCACATCCTCATAAGTAACCTTGACTCCAAGAACTTTATTGAGATATTCCATGTCATCACCTGCAATCTTAACTCTTTTTTCTGTATTATAACTCTTTTTAAGTTAAAATACAATCTTTGAGTTAAGAGCAGTTGAACATCAACAATATTAAAAATCATTTTCCAAAAAAGCCCGGTGCAGCATGAGCATTACACTCACACTACACCGGACATTCCATCATCGACTACTTTGTCTGTTTTCTTCTTCCTGCCGCACTTCCCGCTCATGCAGCTGCTCTTTTTTCTGCTCGTCCTCTTTCAGGATTTCCTGCACAATCTTCTGCGCCACAAGCCAATCCTGCATTTCCGATTTGGTCTTGCGATACTCTGCATAAGCGCTTTTCTTTCGTTGCAGAAGCATTGCATACTCTGCGTTCAGCTCGCTAATACGTGGGAGCTTTTTATCAGAGCCGTTCTCTTTCTTATAGGCATCAAATGCCTTTTTCGCTGCGCTGCGTAAGGCCAGCGTATCCCGATGAGCTTCATAGAACTCCCGATTGTAGCCGGATGCCTTATACGCAGCAAAAACATCTTCTGTCTTAGCATAATTGATTAGATGCTTCCGCAGCACTGACACTTCCGACATCCGTGCCTCATCTGCCTTTACAGATTCCAGCAGCGCATCGCATTTTCGGAAATTTCCTCTGCCTTTTCTTTCAGCTCTACATTGCTCTTAATTCCATGCTCTTCCATGAACATCATAGCTTTCGCCATCTGCTTCAGATTAAAGACTTTCGCCCAACGCGCATATCCCGCGCCTTTACCCGCCTGCATTTTGGCACGGATATCAATAAGGAACGACAGCTCCGTTCTCTGATGCACCTGTGCAAACCGTGCGCTTGTGCGGGTTTTCTCTGCAAATTTGCTTTTATGAACCGCATTCCCTGCAATCACCTCGCAGAGTTCTTCAATCGAATATCCTTTGCCAAGAGAGCGGAAACGAGCAAATCTGGCGTGGCCTTTTCCCCGTAGGGCAGGCTGTTTTCCGTCTTTATACTCGTATCCTGCCTCCTGCAGAATTCCAATCAGTTCCCGGAAGTCTTTTGGTTTTCTTGCCAATGTTGCATCAATGGCCTCGCAGATTTCATCCCGCTGCGACTTTTTCTCCGGGTATTCCGTTCTCTTCTGCCGCTCTCCATAGGGTTTCCGGATAATGACCGACAACCGGTGTTTTAGGCAGACGATATCACTGAGCCTTGCCAGCGCAAGACCAGATAAGTGAAAATCGCAGAATTTTCTGGTGCAGTCCAATGTAGTCGAATTAAAAATAATATGGTTATGAATGTGCGCGCGATCAACATGAGTTGCCACGATAAAGGCGTGTTTTCCATTGGTGAATGGCATAGCCGTCTCATACCTAACCTTGTTCGCCTCCTCCGGCGTGATTTCTCCAGGCTTAAACGATTGCCGGATCTGATATGCAATCACATCATGTGCCTAGGTTCTTCCTGTGATATGCTCATACTGCCGTTTGGAAAGCAGGAATTCTTCATCACAGGTCTTTGCGTCACAGGCATACGCACTGATATATTTTCCATCTTCCGTCTTTGCTGTATTCTCAGAATAATCAGTACGGTCAGCCAGACACTGCGCTACCGTCTTTCCTTTATTGATATGCAGCGCAATTAGTCTTGTAGCCGCCATTTTCATATTCCTTCATCTAAAAGGGCTGTTGCAAAAGTAGATAATAATCTACTGGAGCAGCAGCTCCATTTTTATGTCCTAAAAAAGAAAACGGACTCCGAAGAGTCCTCAATCCATGGTATAATAAGATATGACTAGTAAATTAAAATACCATAAGAATTATACCGAATTCGGCGAACCTTATCAACTGGTTTTGCCATTAGATTTGGAAGGTCTGGTTCCTGATGATGATTCTGTCCAACTGCTAAGCCACGAATTGGAGGATTTAGATTACAGCCTGCTGTATCAGGCTTACTCTGCCAAAGGCAGAAATCCGGCGGTTGATTCAAAGACCATGTTCAAGATTCTGACCTACGCTTATTCTCAAAACATTTATTCTTCAAGAAAGATAGAACGCGCCTGCAAACGAGACATCAACTTTATGTGGCTGCTGGCCGGGCAGAAAGCCCCTGATCATAGTAGATTGCTCGTTTTCGCACCGGATTTCTGGCAGATGCCTGTGAAACTTAGAAACCTGTGCAAACAAATATACATTTGTCTGTAAGAAATCGGTTGGGAAATGGGAAGAAAAAATGCTCCATAAGATTCAGGAGTCCGTGAAGCTTCTAAACAGGGAATACCTGCAAAGCTTTTCGGTTTCTCCAGAATCAAGGACACAGGATTTGCAGGATATCGTTCTGTTTTTAGAAGAACGCTGCCGGACAGAGCACACGTTTTTTGTTCATGGGCGTGGAAAACGGAAAAGCAGAAATCAACGGTATTTTGAGCTTTTCCACAGATTCCTTGAGCGGCAGACCATTTATGACTGGCATACGGCAGGCTTTCAGGGAAGAAACAATTATTGTAAAACCGATCCGGATGCAGCCTTCATGCACATGAAAGATGACCATATAAGAAATGCCCAGTTAAAGCCGGGATATTAATGTACAGATTGCAGTAGACAGCGGATATATTGTGGCAGCGGATATTTTTCAGGATAGGAATGATGTATGGACCCTGGTTTCCTTTTTAAAGACAATGGAAAGGAAGCTGGACTTGCGTTATCTGAGTGTAACAGCTGATTCGGGATATGAAAGTGAAGAAGCGTATACTTATCTGAGAAGCACAAAACAGAAGCCGTACATAAAACCACAAACTTATGAAAAATGGAAGAAACGGAATTTCAAACAGGATATCAGCAAACGTGAAAACATGGGATATGATGAAAAAGCTGACACATACACTTGTCATGCCGGGAAAACACTGATCCCTGTTTTTGTCAAAAAACAAAAAAGTAAAAGTGGCTATGAATCAGAAGTAACTGTTTATGAATGCGAAGATTGCAGCGATTGTCCTTATAAAGAAAAATGCACCAATATCAATAAACTGCACGCAAAAATCCAAAAAGAGCGGCTGGGAAGTTATCTTTTTTCGGTTAAAGAAACTGCTTAAAAAGCCCAAGAACGGAAGCATTATTAAAGTACGCCAAAAAAACTCCCCAGAATTTCGATTCTGGGGAGTTGTAAATCGTATAAAATTGTTCTGAGACAGAAATTATCTCTTTGAGAACTGTGGAGCTCTTCTCGCTGCTTTGAGACCGTATTTCTTTCTCTCTTTCATTCTCGGATCACGTGTTAAGTATCCTGCCTTCTTGAGAACTGGTCTGTACTCAGCGTCTGCCTGAAGAAGCGCTCTGGAAAGGCCGTGACGGATAGCGCCTGCCTGTCCTGTGAAACCGCCGCCGCGTACGTTTACAAGTACGTCGAACTTATCGGATGTCTCTGTAGCTACGAGCGGCTGACGAACTACAACCTTTAATGTCTCAAGGCCGAAATACTCGTCGATGTCTCTCTTATTGATTGTGATGTTGCCTGTACCTGGTACAATATATACTCTGGCGATAGATTTTTTTCTTCTGCCTGTTCCGTAGAATTTTGCGTTAGCCATTAGTGTTTCCTCCTTCCAGCACCTTTAATTAAAATTTGATCTCTAAAACTTCCGGCTTCTGAGCTGCCTGCTCATGCTCTGGACCTGCATATACGTGAAGTTTCTTAATCATGCTTCTTCCTAAAGGTCCCTTTGGAAGCATTCCTTTAACTGCTAACTCGATAACCTTCTCCGGCTTCTTCTCGAGCATTTCTCTTA
>ERZ791605.1198-NODE-1198-length-13936-cov-2.548303_pt1 | contig 13936 bp, 9 predicted proteins | sample MGYA00509965_ERZ791605 | MGnify/ENA primary metagenome ERZ791605 (study PRJEB30046, sample SAMN00791923) | human gut metagenome | study: EMG produced TPA metagenomics assembly of the A metagenome-wide association study of gut microbiota in type 2... | reverse complement strand
ATGTGCTGACAGCGTCAGACTGCAAGCTGGTACATGATGACATGACAAAAATCTTAAATTGTGTGCTGGAATATTTTAAGGAGCGAAATGTCAGCTATTATAAGAAAATGCAGCATACAGGCTATCTGCGTCATTTGCTGCTTCGGAGAGGTGACCGCACAGGAGAAATCCTGGTCAATCTGGTTACAACTACACAGGAAGAACACGATATGTCTCCATTAAAAGAGGCACTCCTTAATTTGGAACTGGAAGGGAAAATCGTGGGATTTCTTCATATTTTAAATGATTCTCTTTCTGATGTGGTTCAGAGTGATGAGACCAGAATCATTTACGGGCAGGACTATTTTTATGAGAAGCTGTTGAATTTGGAATTCAAGATCACGCCGTTTTCTTTCTTTCAACCAAATTCAAGAGGGGCGGAAGTGCTTTACAGTACAGTTCGTGATTATATCGGAGATATCAACGATATGACAGTGTTCGATTTGTTCAGCGGAACTGGGACGATCGCGCAGGTGCTGGCGCCGGTGGCAAAACAGGTGATCGGTGTGGAGATTATCGAGGAAGCTGTGGAGGCAGCCAAAGAAAATGCTGCACACAACGGACTTTCCAACTGTAAATTTATTGCCGGGGACGTATTTAAAGTGTTGGATGAGATTGAGGAAAAACCGGATGTGATCGTCCTGGATCCGCCAAGAGACGGGATTCATCCAAAGGCTTTGCCGAAAATCCTGGATTACGGAGTGGACAAGATTGTCTACATTTCCTGTAAAGTGACCAGTCTGGCACGGGATCTGGAGATGATACAGGCAAGAGGATATGAGGTTGTGAAGAGTGTGGCGGTGGATCAGTTTTGTCAGACGGTGCATGTGGAGACTGTGGTAGGACTACAAAGGGAACATACCTAGAAATCCTTGAATTTACGCACTTTGTTGACTTTTTCAGTTTCAACAGATTAGAGGAAAATCACAAGGAAAAGGTGCTTGTAAAGAAAGTCACCGTTGTGGTTGCCTTAGACCTCGGTACGGGGAACACAAAAAATCCTGAATTATGAAAGTGAATATAGAACTATCAATTATTGATAGAAGATAGGGATACTTGGAGCAGAGTGTCCCTATTTTTTATACAAAATTTTAAATTCAGGAGGAAAAACAAATGTCAAAAAACACAGCGTTAGGAGCAGAAAAGAGCAAGGAAAGAAGAATAACTTTTAAGAACAAGGAACATGAAAAATTTTATAACACCTATCTTTCAAAATGCCGGTATCAGGACACATACCATAAAGCATTGGTTTACTGCCTGGGATTGTCAGAGGAGCGCCAAAAGACGGTACGTGGTTCGGGGAAATTGAGAAATACGAAGAGACGGTATTGACAAAAAGAGTGTAGGAGGGAAAAGCCGTGAGTGTATTGGATACAAAATTTGTACAGGGATTTATCCGTATGTGTAACGATGGATGGGAGCAGGGATGGCACGAGAGAAACGGCGGCAACCTGTCTTACCGCATCAAAGACGAGGAAGTGGCGGAGGTAAAAGAGTTCCTTCATTATGACAATGAATGGAAACCGATTGCCACCAAAGTCCCCGGACTTGCGAGCGAATATTTCCTCGTAACAGGCAGCGGGAAATATTTCCGCAATGTCATCATTGATCCGGAGGATAGTATCTGCATCATCGAACTGGATGAAAAAGGAGAGAATTACCGCATCCTTTGGGGCCTGGTAAACGGAGGCAGACCGACCAGTGAGCTACCGAGCCACCTGATGAACCATGAAGTGAAAAAAGGCGTTACCAATGGAGCGCACCGGGTGATTTATCATGCACATACCACGAATGTGATCGCACTGACATTTGTACTGCCGTTGGAGGATAAAGTATTTACTAGAGAACTCTGGGAGATGGCGACCGAGTGCCCGGTTGTATTTCCTTCCGGAATCGGTGTAGTAGGATGGATGGTGCCGGGCGGCCGTGAGATCGCAGTGGCGACAAGTGCCCTGATGAAAGAATATGATGTGGCAATCTGGGCGCATCACGGCATGTTCTGCTCAGGGGAAGACTTTGATCTTACATTCGGATTAATGCACACCGTAGAGAAATCCGCGGAAATCCTTGTAAAGATGCTGTCCATGAGACCGGATAAAAGACAGACAATCTCACCTCAGAATTTCAGAGATTTGGCGAAAGATTTTAAAGTAACTTTACCGGAAAAGTTTCTATATGACAAATAATGTACATATCACATATTTGGCGTATCAGAAGCATGAAGCATGTTTCGATATTCCATAGGCGTACATCCGTATTTCTTGCGGAACAGCTGAAAGAAAAAGCTGGTATTCTGATATCCGACGGCAAGGCTGATATCATTTGTGGAAAGTGCGGTGCTCCTTAACAGTTTTGCCGCCTGAGAAAGCCGCTGTGTCTGGACCAGCTCTTTGTAAGTGATTCCGGTATGCTGGCGGATATAGGCAGAGAGATAGTTTGGGTGCATATTAAAAAACTCAGCTGTAGAAGAAAGGGTACAGTCCGCAAAGTTTGTTTCGATATATCGGAGTATGGTATAAATCTGATCCACTGAGGAGTGATCCAGAACCATACCGTGCTGGAACAGATTGATCATCTCACAGGTGATCAGTGTAAAAAGACTGTCTAAAAAAGGCCCGGATGTTACGGACGGAGAATAAAATTCACAGAGAAACTGGTTGGTAAGATCTGCCAGCCGGTTTTGTTTTTGTTCCGGGGAAAAGACAATATACCTGCTTTCCTGCATCGTGGTGTTCAGAGCCTCAATGAAAAAGTGTGTAAGGTAATTATCCTGAGACAGGCGTTCAAAAAAAGTACCGTTCAGATATTCGCGCGTCAGCAGAAAATTGATAATAATATCATTTTCTGAACATCTTTTGACAGAATGAGGTGCATTCTGGCTGATCAGAACCATCTGCCCGGATTTTAGCCTGAATGTAGTCTTATTTATCGTCATTGTGCAGGCGCCAGAATAAATATAACTCAATTCCAGCCACTCATGGATATGCAGAGGTACGTTTTCAAAACGATCTTGTTTTACAACAGCGAAGTTGTAATAACTCGGAAGAACTTTCTTTGAAAGAAATAAAGAACGCAGATCTTCAAGGTTCGTATCAAAACGGTAACAGGGTGTATCAAACTTACCTCTGGCAACAGGAAATTGTGAATAATCTTTCTTTACACCGTTCAGACGCTGGGTTTCTTCGGGAGTGTGCTGCTTCAGAAATTGATTCAATGCAGATAATGTCATCATATATATTCTCTCCTTTTCAAGATATGAATGAACTGTGATTATAGTCATCAGCAGTTTATTTAACCTGTCTAAAATATACCATATTGGGGGCAAAGGTGTACAGAGTAATCTCGGATATTTATTAAGTTTGGTCGGTAAATCACTTATGTTTCGTTGATGTAATTTTAGTCTGTATAATGTAAGATATCAGTAAGAAAAGGAGGCATAGGTTAGGATGAAGATATTTTTTGCAGTAGTGGTGATTGTTTTATTATTTGTAATCGGTGCGACATTATATGTCTACAAAAAAAGTGCCATGTTTTTACCGGCACTTCTTGGCATCTGCGGATTTCCAAAAATAAAGGAAAGCAGCTATTACGATGAAAACGGACATTTCCGTCCGGGAACGGGGGAGGACAAAGTTGGATTTTTCATGCAGCATCCGGTATTCGGCGGTTTTAAACATATGTTTTTCAATGTGGAGGATAACGTGCTGAAAGCCATTGCGCCTGTAAAGTATAAGGATTTTTTTAAGGCGCAGGGCCGTGAGGAACAATTGGATGCAGCCTTGGAATCTTTCAATTATCTAACCGGACTTGTTGAGAAAGGTCAGGCAAGGCTGGTGTCGGATCTGTATCCTGCGGAAGCAGTGAAGGGTCATCCGTACAGGTCACATCTGACGGGAATGTTTTATCAGGGACAACAGGGAAAACCACTTGCCATTGTAGTTCCGGGAGGTGGATTTATCAGTAATGTAACTGATTGCGAGGGGTATCCTGTGGCGATGAAGCTGCATAAAATGGGATATTCTGTTTTCGTCGTAAGTTATCCGGTCGGCAGACAGCTGGGTGAGACAGAACAGGTAAAGCAGGGACAGGCTGCCGCGAGGGAACTGACACAAGTGATCCGATATCTGACGGAGCATCAAAAACAGTTTTCTGTAAACATGGATGATTATGCCATCTTTGGTTTTTCAGCAGGAGGACTTATGACCACGGCGTATTCATTTGCCAATTATGAGGACTGCTGCCACAAGAATCATCTGCCAAGACCGAAGGTGATCTTCCCTATGTATGGTCTGGACTGGGATATCAAAGCTTTGCCGGAGGACAAGGGACTGGCGGTATTTTCTATCGTAGGGCGGGATGATGAGTTCGGTTTTGCAAATGTGGAAGATAAACTGCCGGAATTGGAGAAAATGCTGGGCAAAGACAATGTGTCAGTCAGGATCATTGACGGATTGGGACACGGCTTTGGGATAGGCTGTGAAACAAAAGTGAAAAACTGGCTTCAGGAGGCAGTCTCCTTCTGGGAAGCCCACAGATAGGAACAGATAAGAATTTATTTAAGGAGGATTTCATAATGAGCAGAAACCTGAAAGAATTGATCAGACAGATGACACTGGAGGAAAAAGCAGGACTATGTTCGGGAGCGGATTTCTGGAACACGATGGGAATCGAAAGGTTAGGGATTCCTTCCGTTATGATGACAGACGGCCCGCACGGCTTGCGCAAACAGGAAGGCGCGGCAGATCATCTCGGCCTGAATAAAAGTGTGAATGCAGTCTGCTTTCCGGCAGCCTGCGCCACGGCATCCAGCTTTGACGTGGAACTGATGGAATGTATGGGACAGATCCTTGGGGACGAGTGTCAGGCTGAGAACGTGGGCATGCTCCTCGGCCCTGCAGTTAATATCAAACGCAGTCCTCTCTGCGGAAGGAATTTTGAATATATGTCCGAAGATCCATATCTGACAGGAAAGATGGCGTCAGCATATATCCGGGGCGTACAGTCGAAAGGCATCGGAACCAGTATGAAACACTTCGCCGCGAATAATCAGGAAACAGACCGTATGCAGATATCGTCGGAAGTATCGGAACGGGCTTTCCGGGAAATTTATCTGCCGGCTTTTGAGGAGGCGGTGAAGAAAGCGCAGCCAAAGACTGTGATGTGCAGCTACAATAAGATCAACGGAGTATTTTCTTCAGAGAATAAGAAGCTTCTGACAGATATCCTGCGGGATGAGTGGGGATTTGAAGGATATGTGGTCAGTGACTGGGGAGCTGTAAATGACCGGGTGAAAGGACTGAAAGCCGGTCTTGACTTGGAGATGCCGGGATCAGGAGGATATAATACAAGAAAGATTATTCAGGCAGTGGAGAATGGAGAACTGGAGGAAGAAATTCTTGACAGAACGGTGGAACGCATACTGAAAGTAGTCTTCTCCTACACAGATAACAGGAAAGCGGAGACTGTATTTGACAGGGAAAAGGATCACAAAGCAGCGGCAGATATCGAAACAGAGTGCGCCGTACTTCTGGAAAACAGGGGAGTGCTGCCGCTGAAAAAAGAACAGAAAGTAGTCTATATCGGGGAATTTGCAAAGAAACCGCGATACCAGGGCGGGGGATCGAGTCACATCAATACGGACAGCGTAGTGTCGGCTCTGGAAACTGCGGTGAGAAAAGGCAGGGCAGTGGAGTACGTGAAAGGCTTCTCGTCAGAGCGTGACGAGATGACAGAAGAGGATCTGAAACAGGCGTGTGAAGCGGCAGCGGGCGCAGATGTAGTTGTAATCTTTGCCGGACTGCCGGACAGCTTTGAGTCGGAAGGATATGACAGAACATCCATGGAACTGCCAAAGTGTCAGAATCGCCTTATAGAGGCTGTGGCTGAGATACAGAAAAATGTGGTAGTGGTTCTTCATAACGGAAGTCCCGTAGAAACTCCATGGGCGGAGTCTGTAAATGCCATTCTGGAGATGTATCTGGGAGGAGAAGGCATTGGGGAGGCCAGCGACCGGCTGTTATTTGGGGAGGCAAATCCAGGAGGACGTCTGGCGGAGACGTTCCCATATCGTCTGGAAGACAATCCGAGTTACCTGAATTTCCCCGGAGACGGCAGGACTGTTCTTTATGGAGAAGATATCTTTGTCGGATACCGTTACTATGATGCGAAGAAAGTACCGGTGCGCTGGGCATTCGGCCATGGACTGTCATATACGGAATTCAGCTACAGCAATATGAAACTCTCTTCTGCGGAAATGAAAGATGGAGATATTCTGAAGGTGAGCATTGATGTGGAGAATATAGGAAAGAGACCAGGAAGTGAAGTGGTTCAGCTCTATGTCAGCGGCAAAAACAGTACAGTGCCAAGAGCAGTGAAAGAACTAAAAGGGTTTGCGAAAGTATTTCTGAATCCGGGTGAGAAGAAGACTGTTACAATGGAGCTTTGCGCGAGAGATTTTGCTTACTACGAGACAAAGATTCACGACTGGTATACTCCGTCAGGTACATATGAGATCCAGATCGGGCATGCCAGCGATGAGATCAGAGAGGCTGCAGAACTTACATTTACCACTGATGTGCTGCTGCCGTTCACTGTGGATATGACTACTACAATGGGGGAATTGATGAACCACCCGAAGACAGCAGGGAAAATGATGGAGTATCTTGAGGGAATATCACAGGGAGAAGAACCTAAGAAAGAAGATGGGGAGGTACAGCTTGTGACTCCGGAAATTATTGCGCAGATGCCGCTGAAATCATTTTTAAGCGTTATTCCGGGCGAAGCGATCGAGCAGATGATCGTGGAGTTAAATGCTCTGTGTCAGTAGTGGGAAAGTGAGAATAAAATATGAATCAAGATAAGATAAAAATGAGAGAAAAGCTGTCATTTGCAATGGCAAACTTTGGAAACATTCCGGTTATGACACTGATCAACGGATATTTACTAATTTTTTATACCAATATATGCGGCTTGAGTCCTGCTGCATGTGCGACACTGTTCCTGATCGCACGCTTTCTAGATGCCATTAACGATCCGTTAGTTGGATTTATGATCGACCATCTTCCGACCAGAAAGATGGGACATTTCCGACCAACATTGATTCTGGGAACAATTCTGTGTAGCGCCAATTTCCTTCTACTTTGGTTTGGACCTATGTTATCAACATCGGGGAAACTGGCAATCGCATATGTATCGTATATTCTGCTTGGTGTGTTGTTCCCAGTCATGGATATTTCGCTGAACAGTCTTCTGCCGGTTATGACAGAAGATATGAAAGAAAGGAACAGCTTAAGTTCAATCAAAGGGCTTGCATACGTGATCGGGGCGCTTGTAATCGGTGTGGCAGCTCCACTTATTCTTGGAGATACTTCTAACAAACAGGGATATATTAATCTTGTTCTGATCATGACAGCAGTGATTTTTTTCTTCTCTATTATAGGAACCATGGGAGTAAAAGAACGTGTAAAACCACAGATGGAGAACAGCTATTCTGTAAAAGAATTATTCAAGATTCTCAGTCAGAAGCCGGTGTACATTACATTCCTTGCTGTACTGTTATATTCGATTGGAAGCAATATCGTGAATGCAGCAAATACATACTTTTATACATATATTTTTGAAGATCTGACGTTGGCGTCTATTATTACGCTTATTACATGTGTTACTGTTTTTCCGGCTACAATGGTCATTGGTAATCTGATTGGAAGGTTTGGAAAGAAGAAAATGTATGCGATTGGACTTGCACTTGCAGGACTGACACCAATCATCCGTCTGTTGGATGTGAGGAGCATTCCCCTTCTTATTGTCTCTGTATTGATTGCAGGAATAGGAGCCGGCTTTGCAGCACCTCTTAATTATGGAATACAGGCAGATAATACAGATTATATCGAAGTGTCTATGGGAATTAGGGCAGAAGGTGCTGTCGCATCTCTTTCCAGCTTTGTCTCCAAGTGTGCAATGGGAATCGGTGGTGCGATTCCGGGGTATCTGCTGCAGTTAGCAGGATTTGACAGTAAGGCGGCAGTACAGAATGACGATGTGATTAATGTGATCGTCCTCTGTGTGCTAATATTGCCGGCAATCGTAAATGTGGTGGCCATTGTGATCTTCTCAAAAGGTTATCCTATTACCAAGGAAAAATTGAATGAGCAGATATGTCTGATGAGGGAGAAACGGTCAAAAGCGGGTATAAGTGAATAAGAATGATAGAGAAGGAGTATCAGCATGGGAAAGATTTATGCAGCAAAAACAAATCATATCACAAATCCGATAGGGTTTAATATGGATTCTATTGCATTTTCATGGAAAGTGAAAGGATGCAGAGGACAGGAACAGAAACATGCAAGGATTGTGATCAGCAAGAACAAAACCTTCACAGATATCTGTCACGACACGGGGGAGGCAGAGTTGGACAGTCTCGCTGCAAGAGTGGAATTTGAACCGCAGCCGTATACAAGATATTACTGGAAAGTTATTGTGACAACAGATGCAGAAGAAGTGATCGAATCAGACGCGCAGTTCTTTGAGACCGCCAAAATGGATGAACCGTGGACGGGCAGGTGGATTACCTGTGACAGCAGTCAGGAACGGCATCCGATTTTCTCAAAGAGGATTCGTCCGGCAAAAGAAGTGAAAAACGCAAGACTGTACATTTGCGGCCTGGGATTGTATGAAGCATATTTTCTGGGGGAAAACAAAGATAATCCTGAGAAAATCGGTGATGAGTATCTGACTCCGTACTGCAATAATTATGACCGGTGGATCCAGTATCAGACGTATGACATCACGAAACAGGCAGAACAAGGCGGTGTGCTGTCTGTTCTTCTCGGAAACGGCTGGTATAAAGGCAGGTTCGGTTTCAATGATCCGGAACGGGAAGCATATTACGGTGACGAGTGGAAGCTGATTGCGGAGGTTCACATAGAGTATAAAGACGGAACGAAAGATGTGATCAGTTCTGATGAAACCTGGTCAGTTACAAGAAGCAATTTGTGGTTTTCCAATATCTATGACGGTGAGAGAAGAGATGATACGCTGCCGCCGGTTGAGGAGTCTCCTGCGCGGATCGCAAAGGCTCCGAAAGGCCGGCTTATGGAACGGTTATCTCTTCCTGTTAAGGTACAGGAGGAGAGGAAGCCGGCAGAGCTGATTCATACTCCTGCCGGAGAAGAGGTATTTGATCTGGGGCAGGAGATCACGGGGATCTTCCGGCTGCGGGTGCATGAGCCGGCGGGGACAACTATCAGGATTCAGACGGGCGAGGTGCTTCAGGACGGATGTTTCTACAACGAGAATTTAAGAACTGCACTTTCGGAGTACATTTATGTTTCTGATGGTACAGAAAAGGTGATCACTCCTCATTTTACATATTATGGTTATCGATATGTGAAAGTGACCGGGGTTAGGGACCTTTCGTGTGAGGATTTTACGGCGCTTGTTCTTTACAGCGATTATGAGAGCATCGGGGCAATTGAGACAGGGAATGAGCTTGTGAACAAATTGATCTCCAATATCGAATGGGGAATGAAAGGGAACTTTCTGGATGTGCCTACAGACTGTCCGCAAAGAGATGAGAGGATGGGCTGGACAGGGGATACACAGGTATTTTCCGCGACTGCAAGCTATCTGGCTGATACCTATGCGTTTTACCGAAAATATTTATACGATTTGTATCAGGAACAGCTTCTGGCGGACGGAATGGTTCCGGAGATTGTCCCCACATTCGGACCGACAAAATGTTCCTGCGCATGGGGAGACGCCGCATGTATCATTCCTTGGAACGTATATCTGTTCAGCGGGGACAAAACAATACTCGAAAACCAGATTGAGAGCATGAAAGCGTGGGTCGATTATATCCGGAGAATTGACGGAGACCATCATGGATGGAGACAGGTTTTCCATTATGGGGACTGGCTTGCCCTTGACCGTACAGGCGCCGCCGCGAACAGCGTGTATGGAGCGACTGATGAAGCATATATTGCAGACATCTACTATGCGGCAAGTGCACAGACTGTTGCAAAAGCAGCAGAAGTGCTTGGACTGGAAGAAACGAGACAGGAATATCAGAAAATCGCAGACCGTCAGTGGCAGGTCGTGAAAGAAGAATATTTTACTGCCACCGGCAGATGTGCGGTGAAGACGCAGACAGGGCTTATCCTTGCACTGAAGTATCATCTGTCTGAAAATGAAGAAATGACAAAGCAGATGCTGAAAAAGCTTCTCAGGGATAATAAAAATAAATTAAATACCGGGTTTGTAGGAACCCCGCTTCTGTGCAATGTCCTAACTGATCATGGAATGACAGACGCGGCATACCGGCTGCTCCTGAATGAGGAATACCCGGGCTGGCTCCATGAAGTGAAGCTGGGAGCAACGACGGTGTGGGAGCGTTGGAATTCACTGGATGAGAGTGGACATGTCTCCAGCACGGGGATGAACAGTCTGAATCATTATTCCTACGGCGCTGTATTGGAGTGGATCTTCCGTCATGCGTCCGGGATTGATGTGACGGAACAGAGCCCGGGAGGCAGGGTGATGCGGATCAGTCCTAAAGTGAATAATGGACTCAAATATGTAAAAGCTGTTTATGATTCGGCAAGCGGATGCTATCAGTGCGGCTGGGAGATATCAGAGGATAATAAAATCACGGTCACTGTTACGGTTCCGTTCGGCGGAAGTGCAGAAGTGGTTCTTCCATATGCGTCGGAATCTGTATATGAAGATAAAGAAAATCCATTATTTGAAGAGGTAGAAAATGGAATCTGCCGTGTGAGAGCCGGAGAATATGAAGTCGCTTATGAGGCGTCACAGCCTTTAAAGAAGAAATACAGCATAGACTCGACAATGGAAGAACTGCTGAACCATCCGGATATCCGCGCGTTTCTTTCTCAAATGATGGAAGTGGATATGATTCCCGATATTGCATATGGACTTTCGCTTAGAGATGTTGCGAAAATATTCGCAGGAGAGATAAAAAAAGATGAGGCGCAGATGCTGGATATGGCGCTGGCGAAATTCTGATCAGGAGGGCTGCTATGGAGCTTACAAGACTTAAGGTAAACAGTCAATACAGACCGTGCGTGGACGAAGCACCTTATTTTTCATGGGTGATTACCAGTGAAAAAAATATAATGCAGACATCCTATCATATTACAGTGACAAGTCTGGGAGAAGTAGTGTGGGATTCCGGGGTGGTAGAAAGTGATAAAAGTACTTTTGTAGAGTACAACGGAAAACCATTTAAAAGTCTCAGTGACTATAGCTGGACAGTGGAAGTGACGGTTAATAACGGAGAAAAGGCGGCGGCATCCTCATCCTTTGAGACGGGATTTATGAAGAAAGAATGGACAGCCGAGTGGGTGAAATCTCCGTTCCCGATGAAAAAGGTAAAACCCGGAACCGGCGGGCAGAATCCGGCAGAATATTTCCGCAAAGAATTTGATGCACGAGACGGTGTAAAACGGGCACGCGTCTATGCCACATGCCACGGAGCATATCAGCTCAGCGTGAACGGAATACGTCCGGACGACAGAGAGTTTGCGCCGGAATTTACCGTCTATTCTAAATATCTGTGCTACCAGACTTATGATGTGACTCCGTTTTTGAGAGAGGGAGGAAATGTCATAGGAATGCTGGTGGGGGACGGCTGGTATGACAGCGCGAACTTTAAACCGAGAAGCAGGAAGTTTAAAGCCGAACATTCTGTGCTATTTCAGATAAAGATTGATTATGAAGACGGAGCGAGTGAAATGGTTCTGTCCGATGATGCGGTGAAAGTTTCGGAAAGTCCGGTTCGATCTTCCGATCTGTTTGCAGGTGAACTCTATGACGCACGGATGGAACAGGAGAGGTGGAACTGCTGCGGATTCGATGACAGCAGCTGGAAAGCAGGTATCCCATGTGGAAAATCTTACGCAAACCTGGCGGCTCAGTACGGGGAACCGGTGCGCCCGGTAAAGGAAGTACCGGCAGTCGGAATGACAGTCAGCCCGAAAGGCGAGACGATCATTGACTTCGGGCAGAATCTGGCGGGGGTTCTGCGCGTAAAAGTGAAACTGCCTGCCGGAACAAAAATGGTATTAGATCATTTTGAAACTCTGGATCAATATGGAAACTATTTCAATAATATTTTCATGTCAGAGAAAACAGGGCACAAGCAAAGCGATATTTATATTTCAAACGGGAAATTTACAGAGTATATACCGCATTTTACATATCACGGTTTCCGCTATGTGAGAGTGACATGCGATCAGCCGGTGAGCCCGGAGGATTTCACAGCGATCGTCCTGTCTTCTGACAATGAGGATCTGGGAACTTTTGAGACGTCCAACGAAGATATAAACCGGCTTTACGAAAATACAAGATGGTCTCAGCGGTCGAATCTGTTCTCAATCCCCACGGACTGCCCGCAGAGAGAAAAAGGCGGATGGACCGGAGATATCCAGATTTATGCAAGAACAGCCATGCTCAACGAAAATGTAACCCCGTTTCTGACAAGATGGCTGCGTAATATGACCTGCAGTCAGCAGAAAAACGGGGCGATTCCCAATGTGATCCCCCTTACCGGAATCTATGAATTACTGGAGAAACTGAATCGGATCGTATACCGCAATTTTGAACCGGTGGGAGAAGCGGGATGGGGAGATGCCGCCTGTATCGTACCGTGGAGCATGTATCAACTTACAGGAAATATAAGGATACTGAGAGAACAGTATGACACAATGAAAAAGTGGTGCGACTATATCATCAACACCGCAAAGAAGCGTAGAGGCAAGATGAAACATCCAAAAGAAATTGACCAGTATCTGTGGAATACAGGACATCAGTACGGGGAGTGGCTCATACCGAGCCAGACAGTAGACGGAGCAGACCAAAGCGCTGCAAAACCTGTCAATACTTCTGCATACTGCGCGCCAATCTTTGGATGGAATTCCTGCCGGATCATGGCAGATACAGCAGCGCTCCTCGGGCATACATCAGACGAATTATACTATGATGACATTGCGTCTAGAATGAAATCTGCCATTCAAAAAGGACTGATCGATGATGACGGGAAGATGCCTCTTGATTTTATGGGCAGTTATGTGCTGGCAATCGCATTTGATCTTGCTCCTGAAAGGAAGAAAGAAAGTATCGCCGGACATTTGATCCGCAAGATAGAAGAAAACGGGGATTGTCTGGATACAGGGTTCCTGACGACGCCGTATCTGCTGGATGCACTCTGTAAGATCGGCAGGATGGACAAGGCATATAAAGTCCTGCTCCAGACAAAGTGCCCGTCATGGCTTTATGAGGTGAATCAGGGAGCGACAACAATCTGGGAAAATTATATTTCTTACAAGGAGGACGGGTCTCCGGTTATGACAAGCCTGAACCATTATGCCTTTGGATGCGTGGACGACTGGATGTTCCGGAAGATAAGCGGCATTGATATGGCTGCTCCCGGATTTAAGAAGATTGTGATCGCGCCGGAGCCGGACAATGCGTTTACCAGTGCAAAGCGTACTTATATGAGCGAGTACGGGGAGATCGCAGTCGGGTGGAGTATGGATAAAGGGAAATTTAAGCTGAAAGTAAAAATTCCCTGCAACACGACTGCCGTTGTAAAGATGCCGGATGGCAGATTATACAAGGTAGGAAGCGGAATGTATCAGTTTGAATAAAGAATCAAAGAAAACAAAATGACAGTATTTGCGAGAACTGACCGGTAAATACAGACGGCCAGTTCTCTTAATATGAAAGTTGAAAATAATAAGGAGTTAAGGATTATGAAAAAGAAAATATTGAAGATCACCTTAAGTATCGTTTTAATTCTGATTCTGGCTGCGGGAATCGGCCTGACATATTTAGTAGGAGCGGCAGGCGGTGGAGGACCGTTTGATTTTGTCTGGAAGAACAA
>ERZ791605.1186-NODE-1186-length-14049-cov-2.330570_pt1 | contig 14049 bp, 10 predicted proteins | sample MGYA00509965_ERZ791605 | MGnify/ENA primary metagenome ERZ791605 (study PRJEB30046, sample SAMN00791923) | human gut metagenome | study: EMG produced TPA metagenomics assembly of the A metagenome-wide association study of gut microbiota in type 2... | reverse complement strand
AAGACGATGTAATCTTTAACACTCCCACTCCTTATTGGGACAGCCTGCTGGCCACTTATCCTCATTCACAGTTACAGGCAAGCGGTGAAAACGTAGGGTTGCCTGACGGACAAATGGGTAACTCTGAAGTCGGACACCTCAATATCGGGGCCGGACGTATCGTTTACCAGGATTTGGTGAAGATTAACCGCGCTTGTGCCGACAATAGCATCATGAAGAACCCTGAAATCGTTTCTGCCTTCTCTTATGCCAAAGAACATGGCAAAAATATCCATTTCATGGGGTTGACCTCCAACGGTGGCGTACACAGTTCTTTCGACCACCTGTTCAAACTTTGCGATATCTCCAAGGAATATGGAATCGACAATACTTTCATCCACTGCTTCATGGACGGTCGCGACACAGACCCGAAGAGCGGTAAAGGATTTATCGAACAACTGACGGCCCACTGTGCACAGTCTGCCGGAAAGATCGCATCCATCGTCGGTCGTTTCTATGCAATGGACCGCGACAAACGTTGGGAACGCGTGAAAGAAGCCTACGACCTGCTGGTTGAAGGCAAGGGAAAACAAGCTACCGACATGGTTCAGGCCATGCAGGAATCGTATGATGAAGGCGTGACCGACGAGTTTATCAAACCGATCAACAACGCTACAGTAGATGGTACGATCAAAGAAGGTGATGTCGTGATCTTTTTCAACTACCGCAACGACCGTGCAAAAGAATTGACTGTCGTGCTGACCCAGCAGGATATGCCGGAACAGGGTATGCACACGATCCCTGGTTTGCAGTATTACTGCATGACTCCGTACGATGCTTCTTTCAAAGGGGTCCATATCCTGTTCGACAAGGAAAACGTCCAGAACACATTGGGAGAATACCTGGCTGAAAACGGGAAAACACAGCTTCATATCGCCGAGACGGAGAAGTACGCTCATGTGACTTTCTTCTTTAACGGTGGTCGCGAAACTCCGTACAAAAATGAAGAACGTATCTTGGTTCCGAGCCCGAAAGTCGCCACTTACGACCTGAAGCCGGAAATGAGCGCTTACGAAGTCAAAGACAAGTTGGTTGAGGCTATCAATACGCAGAAGTTCGACTTCATCGTCGTGAACTATGCTAATGGTGATATGGTTGGCCATACCGGTATCTATAGTGCCATCGAAAAGGCCGTAACGGCTATCGACAACTGCGTGAAAGACACGGTCGAGGCTGCCAAAGCCAACGGCTATGAAGTAATCATCATCGCCGACCACGGTAATGCCGATCACGCGCTCAACGAAGACGGTACTCCCAACACGGCTCACTCCCTGAACCCGGTTCCTTTTGTATACGTGACAGAAAACAAAAATGCAAAAGTGGAAAACGGTGTCCTGGCCGATGTCGCTCCGTCTATCCTGCATATTTTGGGTATGGCACAGCCGGCTGATATGACAGGGCAGGACTTGATAAAGAATTAAAAATTAAGAATTAAAAATTAAAAAATAAGACTGGTGAATAATGTGATCCAGACTAAATCGTATGCGTTTGCTATTCGTATAGTGAACGCATACAAGTTTTTAATCGATTCTAAAAAAGAATATGTCTTGACTAAGCAAGTGTTGCGAAGTGGTACTGCCATAGGGGCTTTGGTTGCAGAAGCGCATTATGCACAAAGCAGTGCTGATTTTGTAAGCAAAATGAGTATTGCCTTAAAGGAGGCCAATGAAACTTGTTATTGGCTGAATCTTTTGAAAGATACGGATTATTTAGAACAACAAGCCTATGACTCGTTATCTGCTGATTGCAATGAATTAGTCGCTCTTTTGGTCAGCATAGTCAAATCCGTAAAATCTTCTATGACTAAATGATATTTCTTAATTATTAATTCTTAATTATTAATTTAATACAGTGATTCAAATAGACAATACCCTAGTCAGCCTCGACGTTCTCGAACGCCGGTTCTTATGCGATCTGTCGCATTGCAAAGGTATTTGCTGTGTGGAAGGTGATTCCGGTGCACCCCTGCTGGAGGAAGAGGTGGGCGAACTGGAAAAAGCCCTTCCGGTTATCTGGGACGATCTGGCGCCAAAAGCTCAGGAGATCATCAAGAAACAAGGCGTTGCCTATATTGATGAAGAGGGAGACTTAGTGACTTCTATCGTAAACGGGAAAGACTGTGTTTTTACCTGTTATGATGCGGACGGAACTTGCAAGTGTGCGGTGGAGAAGGCCTATCGCGAAGGTAAGCTCTCTTTCTATAAACCGGTTTCCTGCCACCTTTACCCGATACGTGTGGAAAAGTACGATACGTTCGAAGCAGTTAATTATAATCGCTGGAGTATCTGCAAAGCCGCAGAGATACTGGGTAAGAAAGAAAAACTCCCGGTCTATAAGTTTCTGAAGGAACCGCTGGTCCGCCGTTTCGGAAAGGACTGGTACGAGGCTCTTGAGGAGATTGCCGGAGAGTGGGAGAAACAGAAGAACGAAGAGTGATTTAAGGCTAAACATAAAAGAGCCATGTATGCGGATGATGCATCATCTGGCGTACATGGCTCTTCGTATGTCTTTATATCCCGTTCTTAACTATTGCGTATCAAGTCGGCCGATTTGCCTTCCTCGTTCAGATAGGTTTCGATATGACGTTTCTTTTTGTCTTCGAGAATTTCATTGATGGCGATCAGGATGCCGGTCTCTTCCACCTCCCCGAACTCATGGTTGATAGCGGTGCCGAATACACGCATCTTAGGGGAGAGGCTCATATAAGCATTGACCAACGGCGGCACATTGATGCCGAACTTGCGGACTTCTTGGTTCAAGACCTTGTAATTGTCCTTGAAGTTGTCATACTTGAAAAGCTTCTGCATTTTTTCTGGATCCGTGCCTGTTTCCAATGGGCAGATCGGAGTGATCAGTTTCTCCGGGTCGGGGAAGTGCATGTTCAGAAAATACAGGATCATGTTGCGGGCTTCGGAATTGTAGGTGTTATACATCGTTACCTTCCCGAAGTAATACTGCAAGCTGGGGTCCACCACGGAAAGAGCCCCCAGGCCATCCCAAAGATTGTCCAATACGAACAATCCTTTCGCGCTGCCACTACGGGTCGACTGGTATTCCAGCGTTACGAACGAACGACCCAGCTCGACCGTGTACGGTAAATATTCTTTATTGAACTTATCGGAGAAATTGAAAAGGTGGGAAGTTGCTAAAACAGGTTTGCCGGCTTTGTCGAATTTTACATCCGAACCGCAGAGGAAGCGGTAGCCGCCTAAAATCTGTTCGTCTTCAGGGCTCCATACGATAAGCTGGCGGTAAGCGTCGTCCATCGTATCGTATTCGTCGATATCGACCGGAAAGCCGGTCCCGCCTCCGTAATATCGGAAAGCGATTTCCCTGAGTCGCCCGATCTCCTGCATCACGTTGGGAGAGTCGTGGGCTGTGATAATGTATATCTCATTGTTGGATTTGTTGGTCCTCCTCAGCTTCTTGTCCCCGGTCAGTTCAGCTTTCAGGAGAGCACGGTCAATCGGTTTGATAATGTCTTGCATATAATAAAATCAATTATTTCTTTAGATTATAGACGATTTCCTTCACCCACTCAGCCCACTCAGCCGGTTTACGGCTACTGTCGAAAGTTTGCCAGGGAATCGGTTTCCCGAAATGGATGCTGTATGTCTTGTGCTTGCTTTTGAACATCTCGTCGGGCAGGTAGATCATTTCGTAATTCATCTTTATGCCCAAAGCTTTCCGCATGTTGGCGAGACGGTAGAAAAAATTGGAGTTACGTCCTTCGAAAAACACCGGTACGATGTCCCGCCGGTATTCCACGGCCTTTTGGATAAACGACTTCTTCCATTCGGTGTCCTGTATCTTCCCGTTTTGTTTGCGTGAGCATAAACCGGCGGGAAATGTGATGATCTGGTTGTCCGAAGCGTATGCCTTTTCGATCAGTTCGGCGTTCTTTTTCCCCTGCGCCCCATGTTTGTTGATAGGGACGAAGATCGACCTCAGGTTAGACAGGTAGAGCAGCAGGTCGTTCACCAGGTAGCGGATCTTCCCGTCGAAACGTCCGCCGATAATGGCCGACAGGCAAATCCCGTCCAGTCCGCCCAGCGGATGGTTGGAAGCGAATATGTACCGCCCTTCGGCAGGAATATTCTCTTCGTTTACCAGTTCCAGATTCAAGTCAAAATATCCGATCAACTCCTGCATGAACGCTACCCCGTCTTTATCGTGATACCGGCGGAGGATCTCGTTCAGCTCATCCTGATGAACAGTACGGATCAGATAGTCAACCATAAAACCGGGAATCTTACGGGCAACCGAAGGCGCCTTTTGCCGTAATACCTGTTTGATGTCTATCTGTGTAATACCTTCTTGTATCATTTCACGTAACTCTTACGGGAGGCAAAGATAGAGTTAATAATTAAAAGTCAATGCTTTCGGGAAAAGTTTTTAAGTGTCGGCTACAACAATTCATGTTGTACAGCTGTTCTTACTAATTAGTACGGAACGTGCAAGATATGATGATACGTCTGTGAAAGGGATGTAAGGTGTTAGTTTAAAAATAGATAGAAAGAGAATTGCAATCCTTTGGTAATGTATTTTTAACATTTTGGGTATTCTGTTTTTACCTTTTTTGTGTAAATATTAAATTAAAAGGCGCGTTATTTGTGATATTAAAACGAGAGATTTATTGATATGAGGAAGTCTACGATTTGGTTGCTTGCGGTGGTGATGGCTTTTGCTTTTGCCGGTTTGCTTTTTTTGCAGGTAAAATATGTAAGTATCATACTCAAGAAAAGTAGCGAGCAGTTCAATGAAACAGTCAAACGATCGATGCACCAAGTCTCGAAAAATCTGGAGCTTGATGAAACGGCCCGGTATCTGGAAGAAGATCTCAGCCGTGACGAGGCCAACAATTACCTATACCAGAACGAACAGAGCAGTCTTGGCGGTGGAATCATCACTGAGAAAAAATACAAGATGCAGTTCACTAATGCCGATGGAACTGTAGAACATATCGAGTTTCATAGCGATATCCGGACACGCAAGTTTGAACCGCTTTCTTCGCTGGGCAGCAATAAAGTACCTAACAGCATCGTTAGTACGTCAAAAGATTTGCAGCAAACGCTGAAACGTCGTTATCAGTACCAAAGCGGGTTGTTTAACGAAGTGATCTTGAATATCTTGCATACGGCAAACCTGAAGCCGATCGAAGAAAGGATAGATTTTAAAAAGCTGAATAATTACTTAAAATCAGAATTTGTTAACAACGGATTGAACCTGCCGTTCGTCTTTGCTGTTATTAACAAAGACGGAAAGATCGTCTATCAGAACGGGGATATCCCTCCTGTATCAGACGTGATTCAACAGGTTCTATTCCCCAACGATCCTCCTTCGAAGCAGAATTACCTGAAAGTGTATTTCCCGACGAAGGGTGATTATATTTCAAGTTCTGTAACATTTATCGTACCGTCAATCATCTTCTCGCTGATACTTTTGGTAACGTTTATCTTTACCATTTATATCGTGTTCCGTCAGAAGAGACTTTCGGAAATGAAGAATGATTTTATCAACAATATGACGCACGAACTGAAGACACCGGTTTCGACCATCTCGCTTGCCGCACAGATGCTGAAGGACTCGGACATCACGAAGAGCCCTGATGTGTTCAAGCATATCTCCGGGGTGATCAACGACGAGACGAAACGATTGGGCTTCCTGGTGGAAAAGGTGCTGCAAATGTCGCTGTTCGAACGCCAGAAAGCGGCCCTCAAGCTGAAGGAGGTGGATGCGAACGATTTGCTGGCAAGCGTTGCCAATACATTCGCCCTGAAAGTCGAGAAGTATGACGGCACGATCGACATCGACCTGCAGGCAGAAGATTCGGATATCTACGTGGATGAGATGCACATCACGAACGTACTGTTCAACCTGCTGGACAACGCCGTGAAGTATCGCCGCCTCGAAGTGCCGCTGACACTGATGTGCCGCACCTGGAACGAGAACGGCAAGTTGTTGATATCGATCGAGGACAACGGCATCGGGATCAAGAAAGAATACCTCAAGAAAGTATTCGACCGCTTTTTCCGCGTGCCGACAGGAAACGTACACGACGTGAAAGGGTTCGGACTCGGACTTGCTTACGTCCGTAAAATAGTAGAGGACCATAAAGGCACAATCCGTGCCGAAAGTGGTTCCGGAAATGTAGGAACAAAATTTATTATTACTTTACCTCTTATAAAAAGTTAGTTATGGAAGAAAAACTAAAAATCTTCTTTTGCGAAGACGACGAAAACCTGGGTATGCTATTAAGAGAATACTTGCAGGCAAAAGGTTATGTGACTGACCTCTTCTCCGATGGGGAAGCCGGTTACAAAGGTTTCACCAAAGGCAAATATGACCTTTGCGTACTTGACGTGATGATGCCGAAAAAAGACGGCTTGCAACTTTGTTCGGAGATCAAGCAGGATTTGCGGACCGGACATATCCCGGTTATCATCATTACGGCGAAATCGATGGTGATGCATATCAAAGAGGGATTCCAGTGCGGTGCGGACGATTATATCGTGAAGCCTTTCAATATGGAGGTCCTGCTGTGTCGTATTCGGAATATCTTGGCTTCTCGTGAACGGTTGAAGGAATTGTATGGGAAAAAATTTTCGTTGGAGTCATTGGGTATCGAGACGACATCGGCGGACGATACATTTATGCAAAAATTGTTCGGGGTGATTGAGCAGAATCTTTCCAATCCGGGGTTGAATGTGGAGATTCTATGTAAAGGAGTCGGTATGGGACGTGCCAACTTCTATAGGAAGCTGAAAGCGATAACCGACCTTTCGCCAGTGGATTTGATCCGTAACAAACGTCTTGAGATTGCTGCAAGGATGCTGCTGGAAACGGATATGAACATATCTGAAGTTTCTGCCAATATCGGTTTCAATTCCCATGCTTATTTTGCTACTTGTTTCAAAGCGATGTACGGCATGTCGCCGACCGAATATGTGCAACAAAATAAAAAAAATCTATATCATGTATAAATTATTACTTTATGTTATTCTTTTGTTATTTTGCCAATGCAAGAGAGATCCTTCTTTAAAGGAAGAAGTGACGGATTTACTCCGAACTGAAATTGTTATTCGTGGAGATAAGGCCTTGGTAGAAGAACCTGTGACCATTACTGCATATAGAGCGGAAAGAAGTACCGGAGGAATTCATGATTTCTACTCCGAAGGCGATTATTGGTGGCCCAATCCGATAAATCCGGATAGTGCCTATATACGTCGAGATGGGCAGACAAATCCCGATAACTTTGTTGCTCACCGTCATGCCATGATCCGCTTCAGTTCGCTGGTTGGCGACTTGACCTCCGCCTGGCTGGTGACGAAAGACGAGAAATATATTCGGCAAGCAGTTAAGCATATCCGCGCCTGGTTCATCGCCCCCGAAACCCGGATGAATCCAGACCTGCAATACGCGCAGGCGATCAAAGGGATCGTGACAGGACGGGGGATCGGTATCATCGATACGATCCATCTCCTGGAGGTCGTGCAATCCCTTATCAGGATGGAAGAGGCCGGCGTTCTTTCTGTCGAGGATGTGGCTGGTAGCCGTGCTTGGTTTTCCGATTATCTGAAATGGTTGACAACGCATCCTTACGGGGTAGACGAGATGAATGCTAAAAACAATCATGGAACTTGTTGGGTGATGCAGGTAGCCCAGTTTGCTAAGTATACCGGCGATAAGGAGATTCTCGACTTTTGCCGGAACCGTTACAGGTCTGTTCTGCTTCCTTCACAGATGGCGGAGGACGGCAGTTTTCCGCTTGAACTGAAACGGACGAAACCGTACGGCTATTCCTTGTTCAATCTGGATGCCATGGCTACGATCTGCCATATTCTTTCGGACGGGGAAGATGATTTGTGGCAGTACTCGATGGACGACGGTCGCAATATGCAAAAGGCGGTTGCTTGGCTATTCCCGTATATAGCAGATAAATCGAGCTGGCCTTTTGCCGAAGATGTCATGTTTTGGGATGAATGGCCGGTTGCCCAGCCTGCCCTTTTATTCAGTATTTGTAACACATCTAATAGGACTTATCTGGAAATTTGGAAAAGTTTGGAACATTTTCCGACAAACGATGAGGTAATCCGTAACTTGCCGATCCGACATCCGTTATTGTGGCTATGAAAACGGTTTAAAAAATGGATCTATTTTCTTTCAATATTGTATCTATTTTCTGAAACCCGCTTTGAATGCGGGTTTTTAATTTTTTGCCAGAACTGAATTTTAAAGTAAAAGAGATAAATTTTAAATAGTTCGAAACCGCCATCTCATACATTTGCAACTAAAGAAAAACACAAAAAGTTTCAATCTTAATAACAATATTATGAATTACACGTACATGAAAGGTTGTGCTCTGTGCATGACATTGTGCCTGACTTCGGCTGCTCTGCCTGGCAGGGCGAATGCAGAAAGTTCGGCTATCGTGAATGAAGTCTTGCAGTCATCTGTTGTGAAAGGGGTGGTAAAAGACTCGAATGGTGAACCTCTGTTAGGGGTTAATGTCCTTGTAAAAGGTACGACAATCGGTGCCGTCACCGATATAGACGGAAACTTTTCTTTTGAAGCTCCTGCCGGTTGTACATTGGTTATCTCTTACATTGGATTTGAATCGCAGGAAGTAAAAGTAAAAGGCAATGCTCCTCTGAACATTATTCTGAAAGAAGATTCCGAAGCATTAGACGAAGTGGTAGTGGTCGGTTATGGCGTACAAAAGAAAAGTGACGTGACTGGAGCTCTTTCTTCTGTGAAAGGCGATGATCTGACAAAATTGTCCATATCACGTACCGATCAGGCTTTGCAAGGACAGATGGCCGGTGTGATGGTACAGAATAGTGTGGCTGCACCAGGTGAATCGCCTAACATTATTATTCGTGGCGGTAACTCCTTGAAAGGCGAAAATGCTCCGTTGGTTGTGATTGACGGTGTTCTCGGTGGTGACCTTTCTTTGATAGACCCGAATGACATTACTTCTATCGAAGTATTGAAAGATGCTTCTTCTACCTCTATTTACGGTTCCCGCGGAGCGAATGGTGTCATCATGGTGACGACCAAACGTGGGCAGACTGGTAAACCGACCGTTTCTTATAGTGGTTATGTTTCGCTTTCGCAGGTATCAAAGAAAATGGATATGCTGAATGGTCAGGAACTATATGGCTTATTGAAAGAAGCACAGGAGAAATATCCTACGACAGCATTGAAAATACCGGAGTGGATAGATCCTAATAACTTGAATAATACCGACTGGCAGGGTGAAGTGTTCCGTACGGCCCCTATCACGGGCCATTCGTTGTCTGTAAGTGGCGGAACAGAAACGACACGCTATAGTTTGTCTGGTAACTACTTGATGCATCAGGGTATTGTGAAGAACTCTGATTTCAATCGTGCCGGCATACGTGCCAATATCGAACAGAAACTGGGAAAGAAGGTGACGGTCGGAGCTCTTATCAATGCTTCCCGTTCGTCGTCTTCCAACGCCAGTGTCAATCAGATGAACGGTTCTGATGGTGGTGGTGTCACGTTCTCTGCTTTAGGTTTTGGGCCATTGGTCCCTGTCTACAAGGAAGACGGCAGCCTTAGCGGTCCGCTAAAGGATGGAGCACAGATGAATAATCCGGTAGCTCTGATTAATGATCAGGTTGTGGATAAATTCCGTAATTATTTTCAGGGTACTGCTTTTCTGGAATGGGAAATCTTGAGCGGCTTGAAATTTAAGACAGCTTGGACTTACACATATAGCGACCGTAAACAACGCCAGTTTACTTCCGGAGAGAATCTTCTTTCTTATAAAGGGCAGGGATATGCTTACATGAACGATCAGGAAACCACAAACTGGCTTGGTGAAAACACGTTGACTTATTCCAAGACATTCAATAAAGATCACTCTTTGAATGTTGTTGCCGGTTTTACTGCTGAGGCTTCCGATTATTTCAACAATAACAGCAGTGGTAAAGGGTTCGACATCGAATCGCTTGGTTATTGGAATATGGGACTTGCCAATAGCAGTCTGTTGTCTGTCGCTTCCGGTGGAAACCATTCTGCCATTGCTTCTTGGTTGGGCCGTGTGAACTATGCTTATAAAGGTAAATATTTGGCATCTGTTAGTTTCCGTGCTGACGGTTCTTCCAAGTTTGCGAAGAATAATAAATGGGGATATTTTCCTTCTGCTGCTTTGGGATGGCGTATCAGTGAGGAAGATTTCATGAAAGACATTTCTTGGATACAGAACCTGAAACTGCGTGCCAGCTATGGTGAAACAGGTAGCCAGGCGATTACAGCCTATCAGTCGTTGGCTAGTTTCAGTACGACCAGTTATGTCCTGAACGGAAGTTCTGCAGTGGCTCTTGTTCCAGGTCGTGTACCGAATCCCGACTTGAAATGGGAAACAACTAAACAGACGGATATAGGCATTGATTTGAGCGTATTGGGCGGACGTATATCTTTGGTTGCGGATTATTATTATAAAAAGACAGTCGATCTGCATTATGACAAGATCCTTCCGTACTATACAGGTTATTCTTCACAGACACAGAACATCGGTAGTAAATCCAATAAAGGTTGGGAATTTTCTCTGAATACACAGAACTTAGTGGGTGACTTCAAGTGGTCTACTTCTTTGAATATCGCTTTGAATCGGGAAAAAGTGCTTGACCTTGGCGATGATGAATACTTTTATACAAATGGTTCCGGAGGTGCTTTGGGAGCTGGTTTCAATGAAACTGGTATTGTGAAGGTCGGTGAGCCGTTGGGGAACTTCTACGGATATGTCTTTGACGGTATCTATCAGAATGAGGCAGAAGCCAAGGCGTTGGGGCTGACAAAAGATGATGTCGGTAGCGTGAAGTTCAAGGATTTGAATGGTGATAACAAGATTACGACTGAAGACCGTACGATCATCGGTAATGCTAACCCGGACTTTATCTTTGGTATTGGTAATGACTTTTCGTATAAGAATTTTGATCTGAGCTTTATGTTTCAGGGAACCTATGGCAATGATGTCTATAATTTGTTGAAAGTGACTTTCAGCGAATTACCGAGCAACTCGAACAATACCGGAAATGCTTTTGCGTTTGTAAAGGATTCCTGGAGAGGTGAAGGAACTTCGAATACGCAACAGGCATTTAACAAGGGTGTGGGGCCGTCTTCATCTCGTTTTGTGGAAGATGGATCTTATATTCGCTTGAAAAATTTGACGTTCGGCTATACTCTTCCTAAATCAGTTACATCCAAATGGGGCATTTCTAACTTACGTTTCTATCTGAGCGGACAGAACCTATTTACAATTACCGGCTATTCCGGTTATGACCCTGAAGTCAGTTCCCGTACAGGTAACTATAACTTAGGTTTTGACGGTGGTAGTTATCCGGCAACTCGCTCTTATACCTTCGGATTGAATCTTACATTATAATTGAACCATTAATATAAAGACGAAAATGAAAACATATATATATAAAGCAGTTGCAGGGGTGTGCTCCCTGATGCTATTGATGAGTAGTTGCGAGTCTTTCTTGTCGGAAGAACCGAAAGATTTCCTCTCGCCTGAAAACTTACCGAACACGGAGGCTGAATGCAATATGCTGCTGATGGGATCGCTGTCTTATTGGCGTAGCAACAACTTCGAACGTCATATTAACTTTATAGCCGAAGCAACGACTGATGCTGTTGTCAGTGCTACAGCCAATAATGTGGCTCGCGATGAAATGAACTCTTTGACTTGGCAAAGCGATAACGAGAGCCTTTATAAGCCCTGGCAGCAATTTTATGCTTGTATCAATGCTTCTAACATCATGATCGAGAAAGTTCCGAATGCTTCGAAAGTTTCGGATGAGGTCAAGACACGTTATGTCGCAGCTGCCCGTTATATGCGTGCGATGTCCTATTTCTATCTGGTGCGTATCTTTAATGATGTTATTTATCTGGACACGCCGGTGAATGACTTTACCAGTGCGAATAACATGACAAAGACACCGGCTAAAGAAATATATAATAAGATTGTTGAAGATTTGGAATATGCAGAAGCCAATCTTCCCGTAAAATGGGATTCTGGAACGGAACGTCCGACTGTCGCTGCCGCCAAGTCTTTGCTTTCATGGGTTTATATCACGATGGCCGGTGAACAGGTTAAAGACAATACCATGTGGGCGAAGGCGGCTTCCAAAGCGAAGGAAGTCATTGATAATGCCGCTACTTACGGTATTAAGCTGGAAGAAAATTATGCCGATCTTTGGCTGGTCAACAATCGGTATAACAAAGAATCGATCTTTGCCCTGAATTTTGCAGATGGGTTAGGAGATAACCAGTGTGGAGCCGAGTGGCGTCCGACCAGTATCGGGTCCGAATCAGGATGGGGATTCTTTTATACGAAACAATCTTATATCGATAAATTTGATGATAAGGATAAACGGAAAGCCGCTACCTTCTTGACCGAAATTGTCAGTACAGTTGATAATAAAACCTATACGACTGAGAATTTCGGTAGTCCGTATCCACATGGAAAGAAATGGTGTGATGGAGGTCGTGAAAATTTCTCACAGCGTAATAAGCGTACGGATATGTACATTCCTATCATCCGTTATGCCGATGTCTTGCTGATCTTTGCCGAAGCGGAAAACGAAGCCAATGGTCCGACGGCTGCAGCTTATGATGCCGTGAATCAACTGCGTGTACGTGCCGGTTTGGATAACTTGTCCGGTTTGTCTAAAGAGACTTTCCGTCAGGCAATCCAAAAAGAATGGACGTTAGAGACGACACACGAACGGATCTATCGTTTCAATTTGGTTCGCTGGGGCACTTATCTGACGGTAATGAAGGAATATTTCCAGAAAAATTTTCCTGAAAAGGTGAAGAATGTAACGGAAGAACGGTTGTATTTCCCTTGTCCGGAGCATGATTCATTGATCAATCCGAATTTGTAAGAAAATTTTTGAGTAGGTTTAAATAATCTTGGGGTATGGAATGACTGATGATTTCATACCCCTTCTTATAACACAAAATGGACAAAATGAAACTGAAAATTCTTTTTTTTGTTTTTCTGCTTGTCTGTAGTTCCTGTGCTTTGGACAAGAGGGATATTATCAGTTCGAATTTTGATTTTGCCGATATACAGTTGAAACATGCATTCGTGGAAATGGATTCGGTTTATAAAAGTACGGACAAGCTGCTTGCCAATCCTCGCAATATCGATCCGAACGGTTTCCTGCGCATGGTGGCATCCCATGATTGGACAAGCGGTTTTTTCCCAGGCGAACTTTGGTATATGTATGAATATACTAAAGATGATTTTTGGAAGGAGAAGGCCAGGAAACAGACTGAACTGCTTGAACAGGAGAAATGGAATGGGAGTACCCACGATATGGGCTTTAAAATGTATTGTAGCTATGGTAACGGTTATCGGTTGACTCAGGATTCTGGTTATAAGGATATTCTGTTGCAGTCTGCCTACACCCTGATCAGACGTTACAATCCAAAAGTGGGTTGTATCCGTTCCTGGGATCATAACAGGGATAAATGGCAGTATCCCGTAATCATCGATAATATGATGAATCTGGAACTACTTTTCTGGGCTTTCCGTATGAGTGGCGATTCCATTTTCTACCAGGTTGCAGTCGACCATGCCCGTACTACGATGAAGAATCATTTTCGTAAGGACTACAGTTCCTATCATGTTATCGACTATGATACGTTGACCGGCGCAGTCTTGCATAAAAACACCCATCAGGGGTATTCCGATGCTTCGGCTTGGTCGCGTGGACAAGCGTGGGGATTGTACGGCTATACGATGTGCTATCGAGAAACTGGATTGCCTGAATTTTTGGAACGTGCCAAACAAATTGCCTCTTATATTTTCTCCAATCCTACATTGCCGGACGATTTGATACCTTATTGGGATTATAATGCTCCAGGAATACCGGACGAGCCGCGTGATGTATCGGCGGCCACCGTTACGGCTTCTGCTCTTCCAACTCATCAAAGGCCTCGTATTGCTCATACATTGCCATAAATTCC
>ERZ791605.1165-NODE-1165-length-14230-cov-4.242822_pt1 | contig 14230 bp, 15 predicted proteins | sample MGYA00509965_ERZ791605 | MGnify/ENA primary metagenome ERZ791605 (study PRJEB30046, sample SAMN00791923) | human gut metagenome | study: EMG produced TPA metagenomics assembly of the A metagenome-wide association study of gut microbiota in type 2... | reverse complement strand
AAAATATATGAGGCTGTGCAGGCTACTGGCTGTCCTCCGTTTACTCTGGTGACCGTCAGCAACTTAGCCTGGAACCACGACATGGCCCCTTGGGACAGCCCAGCGGCCTTCAAGAAGGGGGAACCCTTTATCGGCGGGGCGGACAACTACCTGCAGCTGCTGGTGGAGGAGATCATACCCAGGGCAGAAAAAGAGCTGGCTGAGCCTCCGGTGTGGCGGGGGATTGCTGGGTACTCTTTGGCGGGGCTATTCGCTCTGTACGCCATCTATCGGACAGATGTGTTCTCACGGGTGGGGTGCATGTCTGGCTCCTTGTGGTTTCCTGGCTTCAAAGAGTACATCTTCTCCCACGAGCCGAAGCGCCGGCCAGACTGCATCTATTTCTCTCTGGGGGACAAAGAGGCCAAGACCCGCAATTCGGTTCTGAAAACAGTACAGGAAAATACAGAAGAGATCCAGGCTTTTTACCAGAGCAAAGGCATCGACACGGTGTTCCAGTTAAATCCCGGCAACCACTTTGTCCAGGGGATCGAACGGACCATTGCGGGCATTCAGTGGCTGTTGCGCAGATAGAGGATGGTCTTCGGCCTTTATTCTTTGAATAGGTGTGTGAAAAATTGATACGCCCGCCGCGCAGAAAAGACTTGCTTAACACCCTCTCCAGAGGTACAATAGCCCAAACAGCAGAAAGGATTAAAATAATGGGTTATCACCGTTTTTCTTCTTGGCAGATAGGCTGCCTGTAAGAGAGCATGTTTCCTTGACGACTCTTGCAGGCGGCCCGAACTGTCAAGGAGTGAGCACAATTGAACAGAGACCGCAGTTACTATCGCAAACAGCGCATGCGTGCGATTCATCGCAAGGAAACGATCCTCCGCCAGCTTGGAGGAGAAGAGAATGTCCTTGCGTGGGAACACGGCGCCGCCGGACGGCTGTCCAAGGGAAAGATCCACTGCTCCTGCTGGATGTGCCGCAGAAAGTCGTATGACGATCCTAAGATCCGGGATAAGCGGGCGGCCATGGATGCTATCCAGCAGCTGCTGGAAACCGAGTAATTTCTCTCACGAAAAAACGCTTCCCAACCGGGGCTGGCAGACACCTGCCGCCCCTGGTCAGGAAGCGTTTTTGACCCCATATTTGACCACAGTCAGGACCGGAACACGTGGAAACAGCGGATTTAAGAGCGTCAAAAAATATTCGATACCGAGCAGAAAGCGCCGGAAAGCACTACAAATCAATACAAAAAATTTGGTTCAAGCGTTTGGGAGCAAGATGCCGGGAGTTCGAGTCTCCCCACTCGGACCAAACAATGATAATCCGAACTACATTATCCAGGTGGGTAATGTGTTCGGATTTATCATTTCTATTGAAAATATGATTTAATGGGCAAGGGGGCGAGCGAGTTTCCCGCCCTTGTTTCTTCACCAACATTCATGTATAATGCCAATAGACATAGGAGGAGGGATTTAGGTCTATGAAACGATACCGTGGATGGATCGTCCTACTCGTTTTCGTTGCCCTTTGTGCTGGTGGAGTTTGGCTTGTTTTGAAAGCCACAGCAGAATATCCCACACTGGATGAACCGGTTTCTTACCCTGTTAATCAGGTTGAGGGGTTTGAACTGACAATAGAAGAACCCTCCTGGTCCCCCTTTAAGGGATACACCATCCGCTGGAGCGTGGATGCCGATTCCGAAGATGTATATTACTTCATCCAGGACGGTGAACCTCCCAACAGATTTGAGTATCTTGAACACCGTGTTGATGGACAGTGGTATCGGTTGGGATATACACAGGACAACTTCCCATTCACAACCACTGAATTTGCATTGGGTGGGGGAGAAAGCCATGGGTTAAGCGAAAGTATTGTACAGAAATATGATTATTACGGAACTCGTCTGGAACCCGGCACTTATCGTGTAGTGCTTGAAATGAAAGCAAAGGACGGAACACCGCATTATTTGGCGGCAGAATTTGAAGTGAAGTAAAAGAGGCGGGAGCATCGGTTAAGATGTTCCCGCCTTTGTCATGCCTGTTTCTGTTGTTCAGCCTGCTTCTGGGCTTTCCACTCGGCAAAGTCCCTTTGTCCTTCCTCGCTCTCGAAAAACGCCTGTATCTCCGGGAGCAGGACACGGACCAGGGCATGCAATTTCTCTCATATCATGCCTGTTGATTTGTCCTCGAGGGATCATATATATCCTTTCGGAGAAGTTGCTAGCGCTCGGATTTGCACTCGCCCGTGGGAGTAACTTGTTTGGTTTTGCGGAATTTTTCTTTATAATACGCCTTGTCAGAGATAAAAGGAGCAAGATGTGTTTCAACCTTGCCCCTGCAGTCAGAATCTGATATTCGGTTTGCCAAACGGGAAGTTGCTTGGTTTCCGCCATTTATGCCATACTGTTATTCATAAACCCGCCAAATGCAAGAATACACCAAATCAATGCTGCTGCAACGATCAGCTTCATAACCATTCCGGCTCTTGTTTTAAACTGATAAATGAATGGAGCTGTTCCGATGGAACAGACTGCCGCGCCGCAAAGAACGACCCGTTGAAAGTACGTCAGATGGATCGGACTGCCGCTGACAACTGCGGAATTGGAAATCACAAAAAGAGCGGCGCCAAGCAGATAGAGCAAGATGCTGATCACATTTCTCTTCTTCATGAACTTCCCTCCTGTAAACTTGTGATTCTATCTGCATAGACGAAAAAAACGTCAAAGGGTTCCGGAGATTGATCCTATACCGCCCGCTAAACATCCACGGATGTTGGCGGGCGGCATTCTTTGCAGCGTATGGAAAGTTGTTGCGCCTGACGCCCCGGCGTTTGCCCTGCTTGCCGGAAGGATATTTTTTCGGTACAATGGCAACAAGAAGAGCGGCCTGACCTTAAGTTTAGTGGAGGGCCTGAAATCAAAAAGATAAGGAGGATGAATCAATGCAGCACGAATGCAGAATCACAGTACTGGAGACCAAGGTATTCCCGGAGTACCAGGAGAAGTATCTGGCAGATCCCAAGTCGGGCCCCTGTCCCTGCTTTCAGAAGGGGGATACTTTTTTGCTCAAGCGTACCCCAGAGCAGGATGATTTTTACCACCTGATGAACGGAAAATTCTGTGGAGAGGCGTGGGACCCCATCAGTCGGTATGTCTACACCGCATTGCAGGGTGGGTCGATCATGCACAAGTGGACCAACGACGAGCGGATGATTGCCTGCTGCAACGATGGGACTAGGGCGGTGATTTTCAAAATCGAACGGATCGACATCCCGGAAACCGAAGAAGAGAAACAATGGCTCGTAAAACAGAATTTCAAAAATACGGCAGATAATGCCTACACCGGCTGAGCAAAAGCTGTTTTCGTTGAGCAAAGACTGGCTGAAACCACCGCTCTCCCGCAAAAGATAGCGCGGTTATTGGGTCATGTTAATCTGCGTTGCTTGCGGCAACGGGCCGCTTTGCCTATACTGAGGTCGAAGGGAGTGAGTTCATATGCTCAATGAAAACATCAAAGCGCTCCGGAAATCCAAGGGGATTTCCTAGCAGGATCTTGCCGACAAGCTGAATGTGGTGCGGCAGACCGTCTCAAAATGGGAACAGGGATTGTCTGTCCCGGATTCTGATCTGCTGATTTCCCTGTCGGAGGCCCTGGAGACACCCGTGAGCACGCTGCTGGGGGAGACTGTGGCAGAGACAGAGGCGGACACAGTCAAAGCCCTTTCGGAAAAGCTGGAGATCATCAATTTGCAGTTTGCCCGGAGAAAGGCCGTGCGGCGGGCGGCCCTCCACTGGCTGCTCATCGCGGTGTGCGGGGGCATCCTGGCCGTCGCCGCGGTTCTGGCCACGGTAAACAGTCCCTATCTGGGCTGGGATTACAGCGCCCCGGAAACCGCCGTTATGGGGGTGGCCATCCACGCCTTTGAATGGGGCTTTGTCCGTCTGGCGCCCTTTGCTCTGATCGCGGCAATGGTCGGCGTTTTCCTGACGCGAAAAAAACATAAGGTATGAATTGGGAGAGTGCACCACTGAACATGGAGATAACTACCACCGGACAAATATAGGCACGGAAAGTCGGGCAGAGTCACTTACATTCCGGTATGCTGAATCCAGAAGGACGGTGTGACCAATGGATTGGGTAGCAAGTATTCATCAGGCGATCCAGTATATCGAAGAACATCTCCGGGAGGAGCTGACCATCCGGGAGATCGCGCAGCAGGCGGCCCTATCCCCTTTTTACTTTCAGAAGGGTTTTGCCATGCTGTGCGGTATAACGGCGGGCGACTACATCCGTCAGCGCCGGCTCTCCGCCGCCGGGCTGGAGGTTCTCACGACGGACCGGAAGATCATCGACATCGCGCTGGAGTTCGGCTACGATTCGCCGGACAGCTTCACCAAGGCTTTTGTCCGATTCCACGGTCTCACACCTGCCGCACTGCGAAAAAGCGGAGGCGCGGTCCGTTCCTTTGCTCCGCTTCGGATTAAATTGACATTGGAAGGTGGTCAAAACATGGATTGCAAGATTATGAAAAAAGAGGCGTTCACGGTGCTCTGCCGGGCAAAGACGTTCAAGTATGAGGACGCCGCTGCTCAGGTTCCCCAGTTCTGGGCAGAGCATTTCGGCACAGGCGGCGGCAAGGTGGTTTGCGGCATGTACGGTATCAACCTGGACGAGAGCATGGGCGGCAACGAGTTTGAATATCTTATCGCCGACAACTACGATCCGGCCAAGGAGATCCCCGATGGCTTCACCACCCGCACCATCCCGGCCCATACCTGGGCGGTGTTCCCCTGTACTGGCCGGATGCCCCAAGCCCTCCAGGGACTGAACCAGCAGATCTTCTCCCAGTGGCTGCCCACGAACCCCGACTACAAGATCGCCGCAGGCATCAATGTGGAGCTGTATAGCGACGCCAGCAGGTTTGAGGACGGCACCCAGGACCAGGACTACTACTGCGAGGTCTGGGTCCCGGTGGAAAAGAAGTAAGGCACATTCCTCGGCAAAATTAACGGTCCTACCATATTGTTTCAAACAGAATCCACCAAACAAACTAGTATCGTATGCTGACAGCGTGCGCTGTATGTTATGTGTTGCATCAGGTGGGATGCCGAAGATATTGGAGGAAAATGTAAACAAATCCGTCGAAGACAGTTTCGTTTATAGATAAAAATCGATTCCGCCTGTGAAGGAAACTACATCCGGCAATCGATGCGGCTCTTTCTTTGCGGCCTTTATACGCCCTGCGTCAGCCTGTCCAACGGACAGCGTATCGCAGGGCGTTTTTCTATCGTTTGAAAGGTGCCAAGGCGCATGAGCTTGAAATACACTTGCCCCATTTGCGGCACGCCCCTGGGTTATAAGGGCCTGTGCTGGAAATGCAGGTCTGAGCAGGAGCGAAGGACTGATTGTCCTGGACACCGGAACAAATCTCAGAGAAACAGAAAAGCCTTATTCAGAACATCCAGCGGCTGGGTGATGTGGAGGCCCTGGAACTCACCGACTTCCGGCAGCGGGACGGCCTGATCTATCCTCTGCTGTCCACATAGATTCCAGCGAAGCATCAAACCTGATGTGCGGCCTGGCTATACAGGGGGATGACCGGGCCACGGAAACGTTATCGGAACTGGATTTGTGATCCCACTGGAACCCCCATGCGGACCGATACAGCAGAGGCGGACGGCGTCTGATCTTTTTCCTGATGGGGACTGTGCCGGTCCGGGAGTGCCAGGAGGCGTTCGCGAGTCGGAGCCAAATGGTGGGGGGTGGATATCGGATACGGCGGGGAACCTCTGCTCATCCCCATCAACATGCGGGACGGGAGCCTTCTCTGCGTGGGCAGGGGCAATGAGGTCTGAGAAATTCCGCCGAAAACCGTAGGCGGACTGCGGCAGGAACTGGTGAAGCTCAACCAACTGGCATGGCAGGCCGGCAAGGACACAATCCCCCGCTGGAGAGAAACAGAGGGTTATCCGGTTGATGGTAGCCTCCACCGCTGTATTCAATACAAGAATATTGGTTTGGAATGCAATATTATCAATCGTCCTGATAATGTTCTCAATTTCATCGGAGCCCTGTTTGAACTCTTCCATAGAACCGGCCTGTTCGGCCGCTCCCCGAACCAACGCTGCGCTCCGCTGAAAACCTGATCGCCGGTTTTATCATTTGGGTTGCTTTGAATGTCAGCATCCAGATTTCCCTGGGCAAATTCCTGTGCAATCAAAATGGGTATCCATACTGCCAATTTGTCAAATCCGGTTCTGTACCCCCTAGGGCTTGTTTGAAAATTGGCGATGTGCCCGGCGACGAGGAATTTGGGGCCGCTGGCAAGCAATTTTTTCGCAGGAATCCTGACGGATTTCAGGGAAAAATTGCGCCGTCCAGCGGTCAAAAGGCCCGTCGATTGGGCATGTTGACATTTTTCAAACAAGCCCTAGGATACAAAAATCCAAGCATGTCCACAGTCAGCCTGCAATGAAACAAACAAGTCCAAATATCTTATAGGAAGCCGTGGGAGTTCGCCCACGGCTTTTTAGCTGGAACAGGGACTTGCAACTCTGCCTTTTCTTATGGTGCACTATTCCAAGATCATTTCTATCAGCAAGGAGGTGCTGCCTTGAACGGGCAGGTTTACGGCTATATCCGGGTCAGCAGCAGGGAACAGAACGAGGAGCGGCAGCTCATTTCCCTGCGGGAAGTACAGGTGCCGGAGGAGAACACATTTATAGATAAGCAGTCCGGCAAGGATTTTGAGCGGCCGCAGTACAAGAGGCTTCTGCGGAAATTGAAAAAAGACGATCTGCTCTACATTAAGAGCATTGACCGCCTGGGCCGCAATTATGGCGAGATTTTAGAGCAATGGAGAATATTGACCAAAGAAAAAAGCGTTGACATTGTGGTACTGGACATGCCTCTGCTGGATACCCGACAGGGGAAGGATCTGATGGGCACGTTTTTGAGCGATATTGTGCTGCAAGTACTCTCCTTTGTCGCCGAAAATGAACGTGCCAATATCCGTCAGCGTCAAGCGGAGGGAATTGCGGCTGCCAAGGCCAGAGGGGTACGGTTCGGCCGGCCGCCAAAGCCGCTGCCCGATAACTACCTGAGCACCTATCTGCAATGGAAAAGCGGGGCACTCACAGGGACCGCCGCCGCGAAGGAGTGCGGAATGCCGTTGGCTACCTTCCGTTACCGGGCGGAACGGTACGAAAACACGAAACGTTGAACAGCAGGCAGCTTCACAAAAAGGTGTACCTTTCTGTGAAGCTGCCTGCTGTCTCTATACATTATCCTTATCGTCCAAATCCTCGTCATGTTAAGAGTTTTTTGAAAAAGATTTTGAAAATTGGGGGCTTACAGAAAGGTACACATTTCTGTAAGCAGCCAAAAGCAAAGCATGGATTTGGAGGCGGGCGGCCACGATGGCATCCAGAGAAAAACAATATAATGTCCTCAAGCTGCGCCTGTATCCAACCTCAGAGCAAGCAGAACTTTTTGAAAAGACCTTTGGCTGCTGCCGCTATCTCTGGAACCAGATGCTGGCTGACCAGCAGCGGTTTTATTTGGAGACTGGCGTCCACTTCATCCCTACCCCGGCAAAATACAAAAAGGGAGCCCCTTTTCTAAAAGAAGTGGATAATCAGGCACTCATTCAGGAGCACAACCAGTTGTCCCGGGCGTTCCGTTTATTTTTTCAAAACCCGGAGGCTTTTGGGCATCCCAATTTTAAGCGAAAAAAAGATGACCGGGACTCCTTCACCGCCTGCAATCATGTGTTTACTTCCGGCCCGACCATTTATACCACGCGGGACGGCATCCGCATGACCAAGGCAGGAATGATTCGGGCCGTCTTTCCACGCCGCCCGCAAAACGGGTGGAAGCTCAAGCGCGTCACAGTGGAAAAGGCCCGGACGGGCCGCTATTACGCTTATGTCCTGTATGAAAGCCTGGTACAGCCGCCGGAGCCGGTCCTTCCCGTTCCGGAGCGCACCCTGGGGCTGAAATATTCCCTGCGCCACTTTTATGTGGACGACCAGGGCAACAGGGCCGATCCACCCCGCTGGCTGAAACAGTCCCAGGAAAAGCTGGTGCATCTTCAGCGGCGGCTGAATCGAATGCAGCCTGGCTCGAAAAATTATGAGGAAGCCGTACTGAAATACCGCCTGCTCCATGAGCACATCGCCAATCAGCGCAGAGACTTCCTCCACAAGGAATCCCGGCGGATAGCCAACGCCTGGGATGCCGTATGTGTGAGGGGCGACGATCTGGGTGCGATGACGGACACGCTGATTCAGGCCGGGAGCACCGTAAAGGAGGCGGGGTTCGGGATGTTCCGGGAAATGCTGTGCTACAAGCTGGCCCGCCAGGGAAAGGCATTTATTCAGGTAGACCGGTATCTCCCTACCACCCGGAGCTGTTCGGCCTGTGGGTTGACGCGGGACGCGCTCCATGCGCGGGATTACAGGCGAAGTGGTTGGGTCTGTCCAGAGTGCGGCGCGGTTCATGACCGTGAGGTCAACGCGGCAAAAAACATCAAAGCCCGTGGGCTGGAACAGTTTTTTGATTTACAGGGGCAGAACAGGAGCGCCTGACCCTTTCCAGGCGTCCTGTGCTCCGCCTTGACAATATGCCGGCCGGGACACCGGTGAACGCCCATGATTCCGGCTGGAGAGCGTGGATGGAACGCCGGTGGGGAGCCTCCGCCCTTCCATCCACATTCTCCGGACCGCCGAGTGGGAAACGAGAGGCCGCATCCGTGCGGCTGAAGCCTGTAAGCAGGCGTCCACAATATTATGACGATGTTTCTGCACGCGGCGCATGGATGCGCGCCGCTGGCCACAGGAAGGAGATCCCCCATGCTTCAGCTCTCTCTGCGCCCCGGTGAGTATCTCACCATCCATGGCGACATTGTGGTACAGCTCGCTCAGCTCTCCGGCAGCCGCGCCTTCCTTCGGGTAGAGGCCGACCGCAGCATCCCCATTGTGCGGGGAAAGGTACTGGAGCGGTCGGGGGCTCCCCGGCCGGAGTGCCTGGCATCTCTTCCCCGCAGCCGCGCCAGGAAAGGCCGGGATGCCGTCTACCACTGGAGTGCGGAGCGGGAGCGGGCCGTCCGCACAATGGAACAGCTCCTGGAGCGGATGGAGGCCGGGGACAGCCGGGAGGAAGCCCAGGCGCTGCGGGCACAGTTGGAGCACCTGCTTCCAACTGTATGGGAGGAGGAGCTGTCCGGCCAAATACAGGCCCTGTTCCGCAGCAAAACAGCCCAGGACGTATAAAGAACCACCTTAGTTTGGTTTCACCCGGTCTCGCGAACCGGTTGAAATAAATCGAAGTGCAGGGACACAGCCCGCCAAAGGCCACGGCGTCTGTGTTGGTCTGCCAAACCACTAAACGCACATGAGGGATCGGTGCGTTGGACCAGCAAACCCAATATCATTTCAGAAAGAAAGGAAACGATCGAAATGAGGATCCAGCATAACATCATGGCGATGAACGCCTACCGCAACTACGCCAACAACACCTCCGCCCTGTCCAAGAACCTGGAGAAGCTGTCCTCCGGCTACAAGATCAACCGCGCCGGTGACGACGCCGCGGGCCTCGCCATCTCCGAGAAGATGCGCGCCCAGATCACCGGCCTGGACAAGGCCCAGGACAACGCCAAGGACGGCATCTCCCTGGTGCAGACCGCCGAGGGCGCCCTGACCGAGGTCCACGACATGCTCAACCGCATGTATGAGCTGGCCGAGCAGTCCGCCAACGGCACCTTTGAGGACGGCACCGACCGCAAGCAGCTCCAGAAGGAGGTCGATCAGCTCAAGAGCGAGATCAACCGTATCGCCGATTCCGCCAACTTCAACGGCATCAAGCTGCTGGACGGCTCTATGTCCGCTACCGCAGTTACAAAATTTAATGATACAGCTACTAGCACCAAGGCCGGCGTGGACGTAAGCATTATGGCCGATTCTGTAATCGACAGCGCTGGAAAGCGTACTGATTTGAAGTTCACACTTGCCGCAGCTAGTTCCGGTAGCGCTGGCGTCAAGGTCACAAAGGATGGCGCTGTAACAATCACTGTCGCGCACAAGGATAAGGACGGTCATACTGCCGCTGATATCCAAGCGCTGCTGGCAAAGGCTGTGGCCGATGGTGCTGGAGTCAGTGATGATGTGCTGAACGCTGTGCGGAATGCCACGGTTACTGGTACTGGTATCTCTGTTCCCACTAAAGCTAGTAATGCGGATAAGTGGACAACTCTGGCAAAAACCACTGGTACCCAAACTCCCAATACCGGTAAGCCCCTGACCCTGCAAATCGGCGATACCTCCGACAGCTTCAACCAACTGCGGGTAGGCATCAAGGACTGCCACGTGGACGCTCTGGACCTCACCGATATGAAGATCGGCGATCAGGACAGCGCTGCCAAGGCTCTGGACAAGATCAAGAGCGCCATCAACTATGTCTCTGATGTCCGCGGTACTCTGGGCGCCACCCAGAACCGCCTGGACCACACCATCAACAACCTGTCCGTCATGCAGGAGAACATCCAGGACGCCGAGTCCACCATCCGCGACACCGACGTGGCCGACGAGATGATGGCCTACACCAAGAACAACATCCTGATCCAGTCCGCCCAGGCCATGCTGGCCCAGGCCAATCAGGTGCCTCAGGGTGTGCTGCAGCTGCTGCAGTAATCCGGAGCAGTTGTTCTTTCACAGCAACCACAAGGGGGCCGGGCACTGCGCCCGGCCCCCGTTTTTCTATGCTGAGACAGGGAGGAACTATGACAAAGGAACAAACCGCCTTGGACATCGCCCGCCGGATGGCGGAGCTGGGAGAGCGGAGCCACGCTGTGACGGCCTATACCCTGGCTCTGGCGGACGCCCGGGACCGCCAGCCGGAGACAGAGCTGGAGGCCGCCCTTTACCTGTTTGAAAACGGCGGGAACTACAAGGTGGCCTATGACGCCTTCCGCTCCCTCTACCGCCGGGGCTTCCAGCGGGAAACTCTGCTGGAGCTGATGACCCAGGCTTTTTACCAGCCCAACATCAAACTCCTGAAGAGCCGATACGAGAAGAACTGCCGCCTGCTGCGCAAATATCCCTACTGCTTCCAGCAGGACTTTCCCGCCTTTGAGGAGCTGCCCCTCCGCTTTTACCCCTACGACGACCAGCGCTACATCCCCTTTACCGTAGAGACGGAGACCTTCGGGGAGCCTTTGGACCTCCGGCACCCGGCGGTCAGCCGAAATTTCTTCCAGAACCTGGACAAGCCCGTACTGGCGGCGGATGTGTACTCCCAGTATGAGCTGGAGTACCTCCGGGACAATGTGCGGAAAAGCGAGTGGGTGGGCCGGGAGAACCACGTCTATCTCCATTACACGGACTGGGAGATCTTCTGCGCCTATCTCCAGGTCCTGAACCTACGGCCCCTGCTGGAGGAGGAGAAGCTGGTCTTCCTGATCGGAGACGAGATCAGCCAGTACCCCATCGACTTCCAGGCCCGGTTCGGCATGGATTACAGCCAGTATCCCGTCAAGCCCGTCGGCATCCGGGAGATCCACCGGCTGATCTGGCACACCCAGCTCTCCAGCCATAACGGAGGCGACTTTTTCAACGAGATTTTTGACAACCATCCCAACCTGATTGCGGTGGAGTCAGAAATGCTCTACCATCTGCGGGATCAGGTATCGAAGTTCCGACAGCTCCTCAGCAGCGGCGGAACGATCACCTTTGACAGCGTCATCGGTGACGGGGATCTGGAGAAGCCCCAGCGGCTGGCGAATCAGCTCAGCCGGATGCGGGACCGGACGGACAAGGATATCTTCGTGGCCCTGTATCTGGCTATGGCGGATCTGCGGAACCTGGACCCCGCTGCCCGAATCGTTCCATCTATTTTTTTCCAACCCCACTTCCACAGCTACCACTGCACTCTGGACGCGAACGACCAGAACCGGGCGGTGCTGGACTCGGCGGAGTACCAGGAGCTGCGGGACTTCTCCCCCCTCAAGGGCTTCAAGTATATCAAAACGTTTACACCCCTGCGCCGTCCCACCACCTCCACCGGGGCGTGTGTGCGATTCATGCAACGCCAGATTGACGAGTGGAAACCGGGCCAGGAGCCGCTGACAATCCCCGACGAGCTCACCGAACGGGTCCTGAACCGGAACTACATGGTGGACTGGCAGGACCGACTGTTTCAGGATTCGGTGCTGGTCCGCTTTGAGGACGGCAAGCTGAATCCGAAAGCCACCTTCACCGCCCTGGCAGCCTTTTTGGACCTACCCTATACGAAGAGCATGACCTACTGTTCCCGCAACGGCGAGCGGGACCCGGAGTCTTTGAAGGGAAATGACCGGGGCTTTGACCCGGCGGCCATCTACCGGACCTATGAGGAGTACCTGGGCCGGGAGGAACGGGTGTATCTGGAGTATCTGATGGGAGACGTATACCGGCGCTACGGCTATGATTTTCAGTATTACGACGGCGCGCCCATGGACGAAGAGGCGATGAACGCGCTGGTCGGCAGGCTGCACGGCTGCACGGACCTGATCCTGGCCTCCTATAAAAAGGCAATGGAGCACAAGGTGTTTTTCGAGGGGGAGGACCCGGAACAGCGGCGGCAGGAGATCTTGACCGAGATCGGGGAAAACATGGCGGCCAAGCGGCGGGAGATCGCAGGCGTTTTGATGCGGGGGCTGCGGTTCGTCAACAAAAACGGCGCGCCGCTGAACTTCATGCCCCTTTTGGAGCTGGACCCGGCGCTGCTGGAACAGCCGCTGTATCACTGAGGAGGAGGACATGGAACACAAGGGAACCGTATATTTTTTCACCGGCCTGTCTGGGGCGGGGAAGACGACCGTGGGCAGCCTGTTCTACCAGCGGCTCAAAAACACCAAGCCCAATGCGGTCTATCTGGATGGGGACGAAATCCGGGTGGCCTTCGGCGAGGATGTGGGCTACACCAACGATGACCGCCTGCGCTGGGCGGGCCGGATCTTCCGGGTGTGCAGGCTCCTCTCCGACCAGGGTATCGACGTGGTGTGCTGCTCCATCGCCATGTTTGACACTGTGCGCCGCTGGAACCGGGAGCATATTCCAAATTACAAGGAAATCTATATCCGGGTCAAAAAAGAGACCCTCATCCAGCGCAACCAGAAGGGCCTCTATACCGGGGGGCGCAATGTGGTGGGGGTGGATCTGCCCTTTGACGAGCCCCAAAGCCCCGACCTTGTGCTCCAGAACGACGGGGGGCGCACTCCGCTGGAGCTGGTAGAGGAGATCGAGGGGGCGCTCTACCCAAACATCGTGGAGCACCCCATCGACAATACCGATTACTGGAACCTGTATTATCAAAACAAGCTCTGCCCCACCAGCCCCTCCCCCTTCGCCCGGTATGTGTCCACCCTGGTGGAGCCGGGGCGGACGCTGGCGGAGCTGGGGTGCGGCAACGGGCGGGACGCCCTCTACTTTGCCTCTCTGGGGCTGGACGTGGTGGCGATGGACCTGTCTGAGGCGGCCATCAGCATGCTCCGGCAGCAGCCGGTCCCACACGCCCGGTTCGTATGCGGCGACTTCGTCAGCCACACCCTCCACCAGCCGGAGAGCTATGACTACGCCTACAGCCGCTTTACCATCCACGCCATCAACCAGAAGCAGGAGCGGATGCTCCTGGGGAGCATGGCCCGGGCCCTCAAGCCGGGCGGAAAGTTCTTCATCGAGGTGCGCAGCGTCCATGACCCGCTCTACGGCAAGGGGGAGGCGCTGGAGCGCAACGCCTTTTTCTACGACAACCACTACCGCCGTTTTCTTGTGCTGGACGAGCTGACCGAGGCCCTCCGGCAGGCCGGCTTCCGCATCGAGTACGCCAGGGAACAGACCGGCTTCGCCCCCTACGGCAACGACGATCCCCCCGTCATCCGCGTTGTGGCGGTGAAGAATTGAGGAGGCGGTTTTTATGACCTGTCCGGCGGATCTGCATACCCATACCACCGCGTCAGACGGGCAGTATACCCCGTCCCAACTGGCCGCCAAGGCCCTGGCGGCCGGAATCCAGATTCTGGCAGTCACCGATCATGACACCATGGACGGCGCGGAGGAGGCCGTCCGGGCGGGACAAGCCTGCGGATTGACGGTGCTCCGCGGGGTGGAGCTGGGGGCCCGGGAGGACCGTCACATGCACATACTCGGCCTCAATCTGGGCCCCGAGTGTCCCGCCCTGGCGGAGCTCTGCCGCAGGCTCCG
>ERZ791605.1151-NODE-1151-length-14388-cov-5.204772_pt1 | contig 14388 bp, 10 predicted proteins | sample MGYA00509965_ERZ791605 | MGnify/ENA primary metagenome ERZ791605 (study PRJEB30046, sample SAMN00791923) | human gut metagenome | study: EMG produced TPA metagenomics assembly of the A metagenome-wide association study of gut microbiota in type 2... | reverse complement strand
GGGCAATCGCCACCCGCTGGCGCTCGCCGCCGGAGAGCTCCGACGGACGGTGATGGCTGCGGTGTTCAAGCCCGACCGCCTGCAGCATCGCTTTCGCCTGGCGTTCAATATCCGCCGGCTTCTTTTTGCCAATCAGCAGCGGCATCGCCACGTTTTCCAGTGCGCTAAAGTCCGGCAGCAGATGGTGGAACTGATAGATAAAGCCCAGCTCGCGGTTACGCAGGTCGGCGCGCGCGGCGGTGGATAGCTTGCTCATCGGCTGACCGGAGAAAATCACGTCGCCAGAGGTGGGCGTATCCAGGCCGCCGAGCAGATGCAGCAGCGTACTTTTGCCAGAGCCGGAGGTGCCGACGATAGCCATCATCTCGCCTTCACCAATGCTGAAGCTGACATTGTGCAGGACATCGGTTTGCACATTGCCTTCCTGATAGCGTTTGCACAGGTTGTCGCATTGCAGCAGGATCTTATTCATAACGTAAAGCCTCAGCGGGTTGGGTGGCGGCAGCGCGCCAGGAAGGGTACAACGTAGACAACAGGGCCAGCACCATCGCCACCAGGGCGATAACAATGACCTGCAGCGGCTCAATCGCCACCGGCAGCGCCGCGCCGTCAAGGAAGGCGCCGATGATCGGCATTAAATTATTCAGCTGGCTGGCCAACAGGGCGCCAAGCACCGCTCCCAGCAGCGCGCCGACGATCCCGGCGCTGGCCCCCTGCACCATAAAGACGGCCATAATCTGCCGCGGCGTCAGCCCCTGGGTCTGCAGGATCGCCACTTCGCCCTGCTTCTCCATCACCATCATCCCCAGCGAGGTAATAATGTTGAAGGCCGCGACGGCGACGATCAGGCTCAGCAGCAGGCCCATCATATTTTTCTCCATGCGCACCGCCTGGAACAGTTCGCCCTTGCGCTCGCGCCAGTCCTGCCACTGAGTTCCCGGCGGCAGCGTCTGCTGACTCAGGGTGTCGACCTGCAGCGGTTGATCCAGCCACAGGCGCCAGCCGGTGATATTCCCCAGCGGATAGCGCATCAGACGGGAGGCGTCGTCGATGTTGGTCAGCATCTGATAGCCATCGACTTCGCTGTTGGCGGCGAAGGTGCCGATGACCGTGAACAGACGCTGGCTCGGCACGCGGCCCATCGGCGTAAACTGACTCGCGGAAGGAACCATCACGCGAATTTTATCGCCGCGATTAACCCCCAGCTGGCCCGCCAGCTGCTCGCCGAGAATAACGTTATATTTGCCCGCCTGCAGATCGCTCTGTTTGACGTTCACCAGGTATGGAGTCAGGGGATCGTTCTGCGCCGGATCAATGCCCAGCATAACCCCGACCGCCACGCTGCGCGCGCTCTGCAGCACCACGTCGCCGGTGGTGATCGGCGCTACGCGGGTTACCCCATTAAGTTTCGCTTCGCGCTCCGGCAGTTGCTGAGGGTTCACCGAACCCTGTTTGGCGCTAAGAATGGCCTGTGGCATCAGCCCCAGGATGTTGTTTTGCAGCTCGCGTTCAAAGCCGTTCATCACCGACAGGACTGTCACCAGCGCCATTACGCCAAGCGTAATACCGATAGTTGAGAGCCAGGAGACGAAACGACCGAAGCGGTCGGCTGCGCGCCCGCGCATATAGCGTAGGCCGATAAAGAGTGCGGCAGGTTGGTACATGTCATCCATCTGGTTGCTGATAGCCGATGCCCGAGTATATAAGCGATTAGGGGCAGCGTAAACGACTGATACATGACGACTTTATTAGCAATAAACCTAAAAACCAAGTAAATACAAACGGATAGATAAGTACTTACTTATTTATCTTTACGCTTATCGACAGCGCTGACCTTTCTTCACCCAACACGCGATGGCAATTCGGGTTGGCGAATCCAGACCAATCGCGGATAATCTCACTATTGAATATCAGCGAGTTGCCCTCCATATCGGCAGAGCGAATCCCTAAGAGATCATGAAACCGTCTATGCCTGAACAATATCGATACTCATTGCCGGTCAAAGCCGGCGATCAGCGCCAGCTTGGCGAGTTGACCGGCGCAGCCTGCGCCACCCTGGTGGCGGAGATGGCCGAACGCCACAAGGGCCCGGTGGTGCTGGTGGCGCCTGACATGCAAAACGCGCTGCGTCTGAACGACGAGATCAGGCAGTTTACCGACAGCATGGTGATGGGGCTGGCGGACTGGGAAACGCTCCCTTACGACAGCTTCTCGCCGCATCAGGACATCATCTCCTCCCGTCTTGCCACCCTTTACCAGTTACCCACCATGCAGCGCGGCGTACTGATCGTCCCGGTCAGCACCCTGATGCAGCGCGTCTGTCCGCACAGCTTCCTTCACGGCCACGCGCTGGTGATGAAAAAGGGCCAGCGCCTGTCGCGCGATGCGCTGCGCGATCAGCTGGAGGGGGCCGGCTACCGCCATGTCGATCAGGTGATGGAGCACGGCGAATATGCTACCCGCGGCGCGCTGCTCGACCTGTTCCCGATGGGTAGCGATCAGCCCTACCGCCTTGATTTCTTTGACGATGAAATCGACAGCCTGCGCCTGTTCGACGTTGACAGCCAGCGCACGCTGGAGGAAGTGGCGGCCATTAACCTGCTGCCGGCGCACGAGTTCCCCACCGACCAGACCGCTATTGAGCTGTTCCGCAGCCAGTGGCGCGACCGCTTTGAGGTGAAGCGCGATGCCGAGCACATCTATCAGCAGGTCAGTAAAGGGACGCTACCTGCCGGTATCGAATACTGGCAACCGCTGTTCTTCAGCGAGCCGCTGCCGCCGTTATTCAGCTATTTCCCGGCCAGCACGCTGATCGTCAACACCGGCGATCTCGAGGCCAGCGCGGAACGATTCCAGAATGAAGCCCGCGCCCGCTTTGAAAACCGCGGCGTCGACCCGATGCGCCCGCTCCTGCCGCCTGAGCTGCTGTGGCTGCGCAGCGATGAGCTATTCAGCGAACTGAAAAAATGGCCGCGCGTGCAGCTGAAAACCGAACGTCTGGCGGACAAAGCGGCAAATACTAATCTGGGCTACCAGACGCTGCCGGACCTCGCCGTCCAGGCGCAGAACAAAGCGCCGCTGGATAATCTGCGCCGCTTCCTCGAGTCCTTTACCGGTCCGGTGATCTTCTCGGTGGAAAGCGAAGGCCGCCGTGAAGCGCTGAGCGAAATGCTGGCGCGGATTAAAGTTGCGCCAAAACATGTGCTGCGTCTGGAGGAAGCCACCGGCAACGGCCGCTATCTGATGATTGGCGCCGCCGAGCACGGGTTTATCGACAGCCAGCGCGGCCTGGCGCTGATTTGCGAGAGCGACCTGCTCGGCGAGCGGGTGGCGCGCCGTCGTCAGGATTCGCGACGCACCATTAACCCTGACACTCTGATTCGCAACCTCGCCGAACTGCATATCGGCCAGCCGGTCGTTCACCTGGAACACGGCGTGGGCCGCTACGCGGGCATGACTACCCTGGAAGCCGGCGGCATCGGCGAATATCTGATGCTGACCTACGCCAACGATGCCAAGCTATACGTTCCGGTATCGTCCCTGCATCTTATCAGCCGCTACGCCGGCGGGGCGGAAGAAAACGCCCCCCTGCACAAGCTGGGCGGCGATGCCTGGACCCGGGCGCGACAAAAAGCGGCTGAGAAAGTACGCGACGTGGCGGCCGAGCTGCTGGATATCTATGCCCAGCGCGCGGCGAAGGCGGGTTTTGCCTTTAAACACGACCGCGAACAGTATCAGCTGTTCTGCGACGGTTTCCCATTTGAAACCACGCCGGATCAGGCGCAGGCGATCAACGCCGTCCTCAGCGATATGTGCCAGCCGCTGGCCATGGACCGCCTGGTATGCGGCGATGTGGGCTTCGGCAAGACCGAAGTGGCCATGCGCGCCGCCTTCCTCGCCGTGGAGAACCACAAGCAGGTGGCGGTGCTGGTGCCGACCACCCTGCTGGCTCAGCAGCACTATGACAATTTCCGCGATCGTTTCGCCAACTGGCCGGTACGCATCGAAATGCTCTCCCGCTTCCGCAGCGCTAAAGAGCAGGCGCAGATCCTCGAGCAGGCCGCGGAAGGCAAAATCGATATCTTGATCGGCACCCACAAGCTGCTGCAGAGCGAGGTGAAGCTGCGCGATCTCGGGCTGCTGATCGTCGACGAAGAGCACCGGTTTGGCGTGCGGCATAAAGAGCGCATCAAAGCGATGCGCGCCGATGTCGATATCCTGACCCTCACCGCCACGCCGATCCCGCGGACGCTGAACATGGCGATGAGCGGGATGCGCGATCTGTCGATCATCGCCACGCCGCCGGCGCGCCGCCTGGCGGTAAAGACCTTCGTTCGCGAATACGATGCGCTGGTGGTGCGCGAGGCGATCCTGCGCGAAACGCTGCGCGGCGGCCAGGTCTACTATCTGTTTAATGACGTTGAGAACATCCAGAAAGCCGCCGACAAGCTGGCGGAGCTGGTGCCGGAGGCGCGGATCGCCATCGGTCACGGTCAGATGAGGGAGCGCGAACTGGAGCGGGTGATGAATGACTTCCATCATCAACGCTTCAATGTGCTGGTGTGCACCACCATCATCGAGACCGGGATCGACATTCCCACCGCCAACACCATCATCATCGAACGCGCCGACCATTTTGGCCTCGCCCAGCTGCACCAGCTGCGCGGCCGCGTTGGCCGTTCGCATCACCAGGCCTATGCCTGGCTGCTGACGCCGCATCCGAAAGCGATGACCACCGATGCGCAAAAGCGCCTCGAGGCCATTGCGTCGCTGGAAGATCTCGGCGCCGGCTTTGCGCTGGCAACCCACGATCTGGAGATTCGCGGGGCCGGGGAACTGCTTGGGGAAGATCAGAGCGGTCAGATGGAAACCATCGGTTTCTCCCTGTATATGGAGCTGCTGGAGAACGCAGTCGATGCGCTGAAAGCCGGGCGTGAACCCTCGCTGGAAGATCTCACCAGTCAGCAGACGGAGGTTGAACTGCGCATGCCTTCCCTGCTGCCTGATGATTTCATCCCTGACGTCAATACGCGCCTGTCATTCTATAAGCGCATTGCCAGCGCCAAAAACGAACAGGATCTGGAGGAGATCAAAGTCGAGCTGATCGATCGTTTTGGCCGCCTGCCCGATGCCGCCCGCAACCTGCTGGATATCGCCCGTCTGCGTCAGCAGGCGCAAAAGTTAGGGATCCGCAAGCTGGAAAGCAACGAAAAAGGCGGCGTGATCGAATTTAACGAGAAAAACAACGTCAATCCGGTGTGGCTGATCGGCCTGCTGCAGAAGCAGCCCCAGCACTTCCGCCTGGACGGTCCCACGCGCCTGAAGTTCATGCAGGACCTGGAGGAGCGTAAAACGCGGATGGACTGGGTTCGCCAGTTTATGCGCCAGCTGGAAGAGAACGCCGTCGCCTGACTGGCAGGAGATACGGCCCCGCTGCCGTATCTCCCTTCCCACATATCTGGCAATCTTTACAAACATTTTGCAATCCGCCTGGATTTCCCCACACAGACTCACGCCATAATCTCATCTGCTTTTCGTATAAAAATAACCACTTACATATTTTGGAGTTATGGTAATGAGAAACCGTTTCCCCGTGACGCTTTGGCTGACGCTAGTCGCGTTAGTCGCCGCGCTGGCCCTCCCCGCGCGCGCTAACACCTGGCCCCTTCCCCCGCCGGGCAGCCGGCTGGTGGGTCAGAATCAGTTTCATGTGGTACAGGATGACGGCGGTTCGCTGGAAGCGATTGCCAAGAAGTACAATGTCGGCTTCCTGGCCCTGCTGCAGGCCAATCCCGGGGTTGACCCCTATGTTCCGCGCGCCGGCAGCGTGCTGACCATCCCCCTGCAGACGCTGCTGCCCGATGCGCCGCGCGAAGGGCTGGTGATTAACCTCGCCGAACTGCGCCTCTACTATTACCCGCCGGGCAAGAATGAAGTGACCGTCTACCCAATCGGCATCGGTCAGCTGGGCGGAACCACCATCACACCGACGATGGTCACAACCGTGTCCGACAAACGGGCCAATCCGACCTGGACACCTACCGCCAACATTCGCGCGCGCTACAAGGCTATGGGGATTGAGCTGCCGGCGGTAGTGCCTGCTGGTCCTGACAATCCGATGGGCCATCACGCCATCCGCCTCGCCGCCTATGGCGGAGTCTATCTCCTGCACGGCACCAATGCCGATTTCGGCATCGGTATGCGCGTCAGTTCCGGCTGCATTCGTCTGCGCGATAACGATATCAAGGCGCTGTACAACACTATCTCGCCGGGCACGAAGGTGAACATTATCAACACGCCGATCAAGGCGTCGGTTGAGCCGGATGGCCGCCGTCTGGTTGAGGTCCATCAGCCGCTGTCTGAGCATATCGATGACGACCCGCAGACCCTGCCCATTACGCTTAATGCGGCCATGACTGCGTTCAAACAGGCGCCGCAGACCGACGGGACGGTGATGGAGCGCGCGATGAATTATCGCTCGGGCATGCCGATTGACGTCACCCGTCATGCTGAGCCTGGACCGCAGTCGCTGTAGTCTTACGCTGCATAAAACAAAAAACCCGCCTGATGGCGGGTTTTTTGTTGGCAAGGGTCAAACAGGGGTACAACAGGGTCTTACTCATCGCCGTCCGGTGAAGGGGGCCGGGCAGCGACGCATCGGGCTTACTTGTAGATAACGGCGGTACCGTGAAGGGTATTCGGACCGGTTACCGAAGTAATACGGTATGAAGTGGCGCCCATCTCATCCGCTTTCTGCGCCAGCTGGTCTTCCAGCGAGCCCAGGTTAGTCCCGGCAGAAGCAGAGATGGTGCCTACTTTATGCTGTCCTGCAGGGGTGGACTGCACCTCTACAGCGGCAAAGCTGGCGAAAGAAAGGGAACTTAAAACGGCGGCAATAGCCAGAGTATTAACGGTTTTCATGATTATTATACCTGTGCAGATGAATTTTATAGTAGGGTCGCAAGCATTAACTTAACGATCGATAGGTAAATAATAATGTGATCTATGTCACACGTCAATGCATTTTTATAACGATCGTTTAACTATTTATAAAATGCTTAAATTTCATACATATATGAATTATTTATTTTTAAACCGACAGCGCTGGCCCCGGCGATCGTTTATTTTTATAATGGCCTTTCACCAAACCAACATAGGTACAACGGCACCATGACAACTGACGTTCAAAGTTGCGCCAAAAAAAGCCGTGGCCGACCGAAGGTGTTCGACAGGGATGCGGCGCTGGACAAAGCCATGACACTCTTCTGGCAGCACGGCTATGAGGCGACCTCGCTCGCCGATCTGGTCGAGGCGACAGGAGCAAAAGCCCCCACCCTGTATGCGGAATTTGTGAATAAAGAAGGCCTATTCCGCGCAGTGTTGGATCGTTACATTTCGCGCTTTGCCGCGAAGCACGAAGCCGTGCTGTTTGCCGAGGGAAAATCCGTCGATCGCGCGTTGCGTGACTACTTCACGGCGGTCGCCACCTGCTTTACCAGCAAAGAGACGCCGGCCGGCTGCTTTATCATCAATACCTCCGCCGCGCTGGCCGCCTCCTCGACGGATATCGCCAATACCATCAAATCCCGCCATGCGATGCAGGAGCAGGCGCTAACCCAGTTTCTGCAGCAGCGGCAGGCGCAGGGCGAACTGCCCGCGGGCCGCGATGTCGCGCAGCTGGCGCAATTTCTTAACTGCGTTCTGCAGGGGATGTCGATTAGCGCCCGGGAAGGCGCGGATTTCGACAAGCTGATGCAAATCACCGATACCACTCTCCGTCTCTGGCCGCAGGTCCTCGAGTCCTGATGCGCCCTGCTTCCGGCGGTATTCTGCCGCCGGATCCGCTCTCCTGTTGGCTTTATCCCCACAAAATAGATTGATTTTTATTACCTTTTCTCGCGCAAGATAAACGCAAATGATATTGATTGCGATATTCATTATGTGCAAAATCCTTTTTTGAGTTTTTCCAGATGTTTCGCATTGTAACGAATACCGGCCGACGCCGGCCCATAACAACGACAAAGCAACTTGCTCATAAAAGGAATGGATATGAAAAAGCGCCTCTGGGTGCTCCACCCTCTGCTGCTGGCCAGCACGCTGCCTGCGCTGGCGGCTCAGTCTGATGAAGACAGCATCATCGTTAGCGCAAACCGCACCCATCGCACCGTGGCCGAAATGGCCCAAACCACCTGGGTCATTGAGGGCCAGGAGATTGAGCAGCAGGTCCAGGGCGGGAAAGAGTTCAAAGACGTGCTGGCGCAGCTGATCCCCGGCATCGACGTCAGCAGCCAGGGGCGGACCAACTATGGGATGAACATGCGCGGGCGCGCGATCGTCGTGCTGATTGACGGCGTCCGGCTCAACTCCTCACGCACCGACAGCCGCCAGCTCGACGCCATCGATCCATTCAACATCGAACATATCGAAGTGATCTCCGGAGCGACCTCGCTGTACGGCGGGGGCAGTACCGGCGGGCTTATCAACATCGTTACCAAAAAGGGGCAGCAGGATCGTCAGGTCGATCTTGAGGTGGGCAGCAAGAGCGGTTTTGCGAACAGCAACGATCATGATGAGCGCGTCGCGGCGGCCGTCAGCGGCGGAACAGACCACGCATCCGGCCGCTTGTCGGTAGCCTATCAGCGTTTCGGCGGCTGGTACGACGGCAATAACGATGCGCTGATCCTCGATAATACCCAAACGGGGCTCCAGCACTCTGACCGCCTCGACGTGATGGGGACGGGGACGATTGAGATCGATGATAACCGCCAGCTGCAGCTGGTCACCCAGTATTATAAAAGCCAGGGCGATGATGACTACGGTCTGTGGCTCGGGAAGAACATGTCCGCGGTCACCAGCGGCGGCAAAGCGTATACCACCGACGGGCTCAATTCCGACCGTATCCCCGGCACCGAACGCCATCTGATCAGCCTCCAGTACTCCGATGCCGACTTTTTCGGCCAGAATCTGGTGAGCCAGGTGTACTATCGCGATGAGTCCCTCACCTTCTATCCGTTCCCGACGCTCACGAAAGGTCAGGTCAGTAGCTTCTCCTCGTCGCAGCAGGATACCGATCAGTATGGGGCCAAGCTGACCCTCAACAGCCAACCGCTGGCGGGGTGGGATCTCACCTGGGGTCTCGACGCCGATCATGAGACCTTTAATGCCAACCAGATGTTCTTCGATCTGCCACAATCGATGGCCTCCGGCGGGTTGCACAACGAATCGATCTACACAACCGGCCGCTACCCGGGATACAGTATTTCCAATGTCGCGCCATTCCTGCAGTCCAGCTACGATCTGAACGATATCTTTACCGTCAGCGGCGGGGTACGCTACCAGTGGACCGAAAACCGGGTCGACGACTTTGTCGGCTACGCCCAGCAGCAGGATATCGCCAACGGCAAAGCGCGCTCCGCCGACGCCATCAAAGGCGGCAAAACCGATTATGACAATTTCCTGTTTAACGCCGGGATCGTGGCCCACCTGACCGAGCGTCAACAAACCTGGTTTAACTTCTCGCAGGGTGTCGAGCTACCGGACCCTGGTAAATACTATGGCATCGGTAAATATGGCGCTGCGGTGAATGGTCATCTGCCGCTGATCTCCAGCGTCAACGTCGATGACTCGCCGCTGCAGGGGATCAAAGTTAACTCGTACGAGCTGGGCTGGCGCTACACTGGCGATAACCTGCGCACCCAGCTGGCGGCGTACTACTCGACCTCGGATAAGACCATTGTCGTCAACCGCACCGACATGACCATCGACGTTCAGTCCGACAAACGGCGTATTTACGGCGTTGAGGGGGCGGTCGACTACTTTATTCCGGATAGCGACTGGAGCGTCGGCGGTAACTTTAACGTGCTGAAATCCCAGGTGCAGACCGACGGCCGCTGGCAAAAATGGGACGTCACCCTCGCCTCGCCGTCTAAAGCCACCGCCTGGGTGGGCTGGGCGCCGGATCCGTGGAGCCTGCGCGTGCAGAGTCAGCAGGTATTTGACCTCAGCGATGCCGCCGGTAACAAGCTGGAAGGCTATAACACCGTCGATTTTATCGGTAGTTACGCGCTGCCGGTGGGGAAACTGACCTTCAGTATCGAAAACCTGCTTAACGAAGACTATGTCACTATCTGGGGCCAGCGCGCGCCGCTGCTCTACAGCCCAACCTACGGCAGTTCATCGCTGTATGAGTACAAAGGTCGTGGCCGCACCTTTGGTCTGAACTACGCCTTAACCTTCTGATAAAAAAAGCCCCTCAGCCTGAGCGATTGAGGGGCTAATCACTACACAAATCTGTTTTTAGATTTTGTTGTTCAGGACCAGCTGGCCGTTGTTGTCCAGCGGGATCTGGCTGCCGGGATCGTGATCCATGCGGATTTTCCCCTGCTGATCGCCTATCTTATAGGTCACATCGTAGCCGAGCATTTTATCGGATTTGTCATACACCGTTTTGCAGCGCTGCTGGGTGGTGGTGTAGGTATCGTTGTCCTGCATCGCGCCCTGGATCTGGTTGCCTGCATAGCCGCCGCCCAGCGCACCTACGACCGTCGCCACGCTGCGTCCGTGACCGCCGCCAAACTGGTGGCCAATCACCCCGCCCGCCACCGCGCCCAGCACCGAACCGGCGATGCGGTTTTCATCCTGTACCGGACGACGATGAGTCACCGTGACATTGCGGCATTCCTGACGCGGCGTTTTCACGGTTTCTTTAATCGGTGTACTGGAGACCACTTGCGCATACTGCGGGCCGCGATCCAACACGTTGAGACCAGCGACAGCTGCAACGCCCAGCGCGGCAGCCACGCCTATCCCTATACCCGCCAACATAGATTTATTCACGGGAGTTCCTCCTTTGTTGCTGTTGATACAATTTTGCAACCGGAGCCGGGAGGGCGCAAATCAGATAGCGGATGAAAAGTGCGAGAATTCGCTGCAAATCAAAGGGATTCAGAGGATTCCGAGCGGGATCTCTGCGGTTCCAGCAGAAGAGCCCGGAGGCGCCCTCAGAGCGCGCCTCCGGGTCGCGACAGCGATTAGTGCAGCTTCAGGCGCGGGCGAATGATGCGGTTGATGCGCCCGACCAGCATCATCAGGCCGGTCTTGAAGTAACCATGCAGAGCAATCTGGTGCATACGGTACAGGGAGATGTACACGAAGCGCGCAATGCGCCCTTCCACCATCATCGAACCGCGCATCAGGTTACCCATCAGGCTGCCGACGGTGGAGTAATTTGACAGCGACACCAGCGAGCCATGGTCTTTATAGGTGTATGCCTTCAGCGGTTTGCCTTTCATCTGCGCCAGGATGTTGTTCAGCGCGCAGGTAGCCATCTGGTGCGCCGCCTGGGCCCGCGGAGGCACAAAGCCGCCTTCCGGACGGGCGCAGGAGGCGCAGTCGCCGATGGCGAAAATATCCGCATCGCGGGTAGTCTGCAGCGTCGGCTCGACCACCAGCTGATTGATACGGTTGGTTTCCAGGCCGCCGATCTCTTTCATGAAATCTGGCGCTTTGATCCCCGCCGCCCAGACCATTAGATCCGCCTCAATATATTCGCCATCTTTAGTGTGCAGGCCGCCCGCATCCGCGCTGGTGACCATGGTCTGCGTCAGAACCCGTACGCCCAGCTTAGTCAGCTCATTATGCGCTGCCCCGGAAATGCGCGGCGGCAGCGCAGGCAGAATGCGCTCGCCCGCCTCGACCAGCGTGACGTTCAGCGCTTCGTTGGTCAGCCCTTTGTAGCCGTAGCTGTGCAGCTGTTTCACCGCATTGTGCAACTCAGCGGAGAGCTCCACGCCGGTGGCGCCGCCGCCGACGATGGCGATATTTACTTTACCGTTAGCGCCGAGGTTAGCAGAGTATTTAAGGAACAGGTTGAGCATTTCCTGATGGAAGCGACGCGCCTGGTGCGGGTTGTCGAGGAAAATGCAGTTCTCTTTTACGCCAGGGGTATTAAAGTCATTCGAGGTACTGCCCAACGCCATGACCAGCGTGTCGTACGGCAGTTTACGCTCAGCCACCAGCAGCTCGCCTTTTTCATTGCGCAGCTCGCCGAGGGTGATGGTTTTCCCTTCGCGGTTGATATCAACCACCGAGCCCAGCTGGAACTGGAAACCGTGGTTGCGGGCATGGGCCAGATAGCTCAGCGCATCAACGCCTTCATCCAGAGAACCGGTGGCCACTTCGTGCAGCAGCGGCTTCCACAGATGGCTGTGGTTACGGTCCACCAGGGTGATTTTCGCTTTCTTATGGCGCCCTAACTTTCTCCCCAGCTGAGTTGCCAGTTCCAGTCCGCCAGCGCCGCCACCCACAATTACGATTTTTTTCAATGGCGTAGTCATGTGTACCCCTAAAATTATTAACCAATTGTTAAATAAAAGTTATTGAAATAGCCTTTATTTAACAACAAGTTACGTTAATGAAACCATTCAGCACTGTCGAGAATACCATGAACGGTGCATTGGTCATACCAAAATTGATGTGCATCAAGTTTTGTCGCGTATTTTTTCAGCGAAACCAATAAGTGTAGACATGAAAAAACCCGCGTGGTGAACCCGACGCGGGTTTGGGAACAAGGGAAAAGCAGTTAGCCGAGGGTTTTAAACGCTTTCAGCCGCTGCAGATGCGGCGAGATATTTTTAAACTTATGGGTCTGCTCTTCATCCCAGATAATTTCATAATAGTGGTGCAGGAGATCGGCGGAACGCTGGCTGTCCAACGCCTCGTCCTGGCGGGAAAGCACCACCAGGCAGCGATCGCGGTTCTTCTCGCGGAAGTTGGTCACGCACTTGGTGGCGATGTCAGCATACTCTTCCGGTCGGTCGATTTTGCCTTCCATGTTCTCATGCGGAAACAGGTTTGGATTGAACACCGCCTGGCGGATATCGCACAGAAAACCAATCCGCTCCGCCCAGTAGCCGCCAAGGCCGACGCCGCAGATCAGCGGCCGGTCATCGGCAGTGAGCTGCAGCATTTTATCGACCTCTTTCAGCAAATGCTGCATATCGTGCTTGGGATGCCGCGTGCTGTAGCTAATCAACCGCACGTCCGGGTCGATAAACTGCAGCTGCATCACCTTCTCATGGTTACCGGGGCTGTTCGAGTCAAAACCGTGTAAATAGATAATCATCGCATCCTCACCAGACAACAACGCCCCGTAGAGCGTTACGCGGACTTCGCCTCTTGCCAGCGCGCATGAAGCTGCTCCAGCTGGGCACTCACCGTTTTCCAACGGGCTGAATCCCTTAACTCCTGACGGGAAAAGGAACCTTTATGATACAATTTCGTAACACGCTCTGCTTTGATCGGCGACAGGTTATCCAGCACACTGACCGCGCCTTTACGATTATTGCAGACGAGGATCATATCGCAACCGGCGTCGAGCGATGCCTGACCGCGTTCGGCATAGCTGCCCATGATCGCCGCCCCTTCCATCGACAGATCGTCGGAGAAAATCACCCCGTCAAAGCCCAGTTCGCCGCGCAGCACCGTTTTCAGCCAGTACGCCGAGCCGCTGGCCGGACGCGGATCGAGCTCCGGGTAAATCACATGCGCCGGCATAATGGCATCCAGACGCTGCTCGGCGATAAGGCTTTTGAACACCGCCATATCATGGTCGCGGATAACCGATGCCGCCCGCGGATCGAACGGCGTCTCTTTGTGCGAATCGGCAGTCACCGCCCCGTGTCCCGGGAAGTGTTTGCCGGTGGTTTTCATGCCCGCGGCGTGCATCCCGTCAATGAAGTGACGCGCCATCGTCAGCGCTTTCTGCGGATCTTCATGATAAGAACGTTCGCCGATTGCGGCGCTGATATGGCCGACGTCCAGCACTGGCGCAAAACTAATATCGATATCCATGGCGATCATTTCGCTGGCCATCAGCCAGCCGGCTTCGGCGGCCAGTTTGCCCCCCTCTTCCATCCCCAGCAGCGCGGCGAAAGACTGGGCCGCCGGTAAACGGGTAAACCCTTCGCGGAAACGCTGAACCCGCCCCCCTTCCTGATCGACCGCCACCACCAGGTGGTTCCGGGAGGCGTCGCGGATCTGGCGCACCAGCTCGCGCAGCTGCGCCGGATCGTGATAATTTCGGGTAAAGAGGATCAACCCTCCCACCAGCGGATGCGCCAGAATTTCTCGCTCTTCCGCATCCAGCTCATACCCTTCGACATCCAACATCACTGGGCCCACACTGACCTCTCTTATCCTTTACGTTCGTTGTCTAACTGACACCATGTTTCATCTGCCAGCGTGATAAATTGCCGGTCCCCGCTCTGCCGCCAGCGCATTTCATACCAGCCCGCCATCAACAGCAGTACCCACGGGCGCCAGAGTACAACCTGCCGCCAAAGCAGCTGCGCGTCGATGGCCGCCCGCCGGGCATACGCTTCTACCAGC
>ERZ791605.1106-NODE-1106-length-14793-cov-2.412064_pt1 | contig 14793 bp, 17 predicted proteins | sample MGYA00509965_ERZ791605 | MGnify/ENA primary metagenome ERZ791605 (study PRJEB30046, sample SAMN00791923) | human gut metagenome | study: EMG produced TPA metagenomics assembly of the A metagenome-wide association study of gut microbiota in type 2... | reverse complement strand
TCGATGAAGGAGAATGGGAGGTCGAAAAGAAGATGATTGATGTAGGCGATGAAGCTGTGAAGTACGCAGAGGAACATGGGGATTATCAAGACCATACACTCACTTTGAGAACGTCCAATGATTACGATGTCGATAAAGACGGTTTGACACTGAAAAACGAAGCGGAATACGCATCATTCGTAGAATCTAAAGGGTATGATGTTTTAAGTGGTGCCGCTCTTCATGCGGAGAAACGATTAAAAGAAGAATTTGAAAAATGAAAAAGTACATTGGAACAAAACAGATTGAAGCTGAACCTATGAAAATGGGCGAAGCTGACGAAAAATGCTTGATTGCAGTAGGTGGAAAGCTAACAAAAGAAGAACGGTCTATAAATGGCTATCATGTGAAGTATGATAATGATATAGAATCATGGCTTCCTAAAGATGAGTTTGAGGAAACATATAAGTGCGCTGATACTTTCCTTGACCGTTTGCTTATTGAGCAGCAGGATTTAGCCGAAAAGTTTAGTAAGCTGTGTGCTTTTGTAGATACTCCCAAGTTTGAAGAAGTTGTAAAAAATGAACACCAACGTGATTTGCTTCTGCAACAGCGTGATTATATGGGCGAGTATTTGAACATTCTCAATCAACGTATCAAAGCATTGGGATGATAGTAACTACCGACATAGGAAACATTCTCTACCGGGATTGCAAGGCTTTCGGAATAAGCATAGTACCCAACGGGGAAACGCTGACGGGTGAATTGAAGTCCGAAAGGATTGTCATTCACACGAAGAAGCAACAGCCGGGGACTTATTGGAAGAAGTCTTTCGCAGAAGTGAATCTTTGTGTGCCCGATTTGAGCAAGAATGAAGCCAACTCTATCCGACTGAATGAGCTTGAAAGACAAGCTATGAAGATATTAAGGAGTACAGGTTCCTATAATGGTTCTTTTTATCGCTATTCTATCTATAATATAGGAACGGAAGCGGATACTGCTTTAAAGTGTCATTATGTGAATGTTAGTGTTTTGTTTGAAGTTTTAAATGTAAAATAGTTATGGCAGAGAATAAAAAAATTGTGGTGGTAAACCTTCAGAAGCTGGAGGTTGCGCCGATCGGGGCTGGTGGTGCCGAAGGTTCTGTTTTTGAAGAAGTCCCGGTAGTTCATGAGGACACCTTCACTTATGAGGATGAAGATCCGGAGGTTAAGGATTACAAAGATGTAGCTGGAAATACCTATTATTCCTCTAAAAAGCCGGGTGCGGTTAAGATCAATGCTTCTATTGGTATGTATGATCTTGAAACTAAGGCTAAATTCCAAGGAGGTAAGTTTACTGCGGGTTCAGAAAGTAAGCCGGGTACATGGGAACGTGCCGATCATGTAGAAAGTAAAGAGTTTACCGTCCGTGCCACAACTGAAGATGGTGTGAAAATTATTTTTCCTCGTGCCGGTGTTTCTGCTTCTGGTAAAGCGAATGAAAAGGCAATTGGCTTAGCCCTTGTTTTTACGGCGTTGAAACCAACCAAAGCCGGCGTTCCTATTGAGCGCTGGGAAGACGGGGAGGATACAACTTTGGGTGGATAAGTTAATGACGAGGGTGAGCAATCACCCTCTAATATTTAAACTATGAGTGAGGTTTCAAAAAACATATCAGAGTTACTTTCCGGTACTTATGGAAAAGCTATTGTTGTAGGGGGAACAGTATATGTAATCAAAGCTCCTTCTATCAAAGTGATAATGAGGGCTACCCAATATTTAAGTAAGGTCGATTTACCGGAAAATGGCACTGTGCGGGAATTAATGAAGGTCGCTCCTGTCAATTTGGAGAATATCGTCAAGGGACTTTCATTCTTGGTGGTTGGTGATGTCCCGAATTATCAAAAAAGAGCTGAAAGCCTCGAACGGCAGATGCTTTCAGGTTCTAAAGAAGAATTATTGCAAGCGTATTTTGTCGCTTTTGAGTTAATAACCGGACGTGATTTTTTCGTAGTCTGCCAGTTAGCGATGGAGCTGGCAAATCTAACAGTAAAACCCAAATAGTAGGAGGAAATACCATCGTAGGAAGTATTACCTTATTTATGGAAAATTTGCATCTTTCTTACAGGGAGGTGTATGAGGATCTTCCTTATCTTCTTTTGCTCTTGATGAGTGCTGATAAACCTATCGATATCCATGAGGATAAAGATGGAACAGAAGTAAAGAAGATGTCGGGAAAGGATCTTATGAGACAAAAAAGAGGAGCATGATTCTATATTCACGACAATCTTTCCATTGTCATGTATCTATTCTCATAAAATTCTACTACTTCATTTGTCTAATGTACTTTTATCCAAAACATTGATGTATGCCCAAATTAGCGTTTCACATAGAAGCAGACTATCAAAAAGTCATTAAGTTACGGGAAGAGATAGATAAGCTGAAATCTACTATTTCTGGGATGGATGGCAATACATCTCCAGCTACTTTCCGTGCGATGGAAGCCCAATTAGCTAAAAACACGAAAGAATTGGATTCTCTTGTCGTTTCAGCTGTACGTGCTGGTAATGAGATAAATCAAGGTTTTAAAAAGAAAATATTTGATGCCTCGCAAGTTGTAAACGGGTTCTCAGAAAAGATTATCGCTCAAAAGTCGGTAATTAAAGGCATAGAAGCGGATGTAAAACGCCTTGGTGAAGCCTATCGCATCGCATTGAAAAGAAATCCATTGTCCGCTAATAAGAAATTGGAAGAATATAATGCTGTACGTAAGGCTTTGGATGAAGAGAAGGCAGTTTTGTTCGACTTGACACAACAACAAGCTGGGGCACGTCTGTCTGTAAAGAAACTTCGTGACGAATATGCCCTTTATAAAGACGATGCTAAAGAGGTAGTAGAGAGCAATAACGGTATTGCTATTTCTTGGAAGAATGTATTGGCTGTTATCCGTGGGGTAGGTGTGTTGAAAGCGTTGGGTTCTGAAATTATCCGTGTGCGTGGCGAGTTCCAAGCCGCAGATACGGCTATTCAAACCTTGTTGGGAAGCAAGGAAAAAGCGGATGCGCTTATGTCGCAAGTACGTGAATATGCTAAGATTTCTCCGTTAGAGTTTTCGGATGTAACCCAAGCTACGCAGATGATGTTAGGCTTTAATATCGAGGCTGAGAAAGTACCACGTTATTTACAGGCTATTGGCGATGTCTCTATGGGAGATACCCAAAGGTTTAACTCGCTTACGTTGGCTTTCTCTCAAATGTCGGCGGCAGGAAAGTTGATGGGGCAAGATCTTAATCAGATGATTAATGCCGGATTCAATCCATTACAAATCATGGCAGATAAGACCGGAAAATCTATTGCTACGCTCAAAGATGAGATGTCTAAGGGGGCTATTTCCGCAGAAATGGTACAGCAAGCATTCATAGACGCCACTTCCGCTGGTGGTAAGTTTTATAATATGTCTGAGAACGCTTCAAAAACTATTAACGGCCAGCTGTCAATGATGCAAGATGCGATGGATTCAGTATTCAATGAATTGGGGCAGAAATCGGAAGGTGTCATAATTAAGGGTATCCAAACAACCACTTCGTTGATAGAAAACTATGAAACGATAGGTAAGGTATTGGCCGGGTTGGTTGCTACCTATGGAGCCTATCGTACCGCCGTGATGCTGGTTACCGCTGCTGAAAGCAAACATACTATTGTAGAGATAGGGCTTACCAATGCTCGTGTATTGGCACGGAAAGTACAGCTTGCTCTTAATGCCTCAATGCTTACCAATCCTTATGTTGCTTTGGGAACGGTAATTATTGGTTTGACAGCTACAATGTTGGCTCTATCTGACAGTACAACCATAGCAGAAAAGGCTCAAAAGAGATTCAATGATGAACAGGATAAAATGATTCAACAAGAGACAGATCGAAAAAATCAAGTTGAATCATTGATACGTATAATTCAAGATGAGACAGAAACGGAATTAGCTAAAATATCCGTTTACGAACAGCTACAGAAACTATCTCCTGCGATAACAGGAGCGTACAAGTTGGAAGAATTGGCCGTGCTTGATTTAGCAGAAGCAAATAAGTTATTAAATAAAGAACGTGATACCAATACCTATGATTCGTATATCCGAAACATAGATGAGTCTACGCAGCGATTAAAGAAATTACGAGAGGACAACGGGAGACTTATAGGCGTATCTCCTTCAACAGGAATACCGCTTACTGTAAACAACAATAAAGCGATTGCGGAAGAAGAAGAACGTATCAAACTCCTACAAAAAGCGTTAGAAAATTTCAAAAGAAAACTGTCAAAATCAACAACAGACACGACAAAAGAAGAAATAAAAAATAAATCCTACTGGGAGAAGCAGAAAAAAGAAGCGGAAGCCGCTCGTGACGCTTTAGCTGTTTCTGAGAAAAATTCAAAGAAATGGAATGAGTACACTAAACAGATACAGGAGGCACAGGAACAAATAGACAAATATTCAAATCCAAATGAGAAGGATAAGAGTACGGATAATCAACTCAAGCAACAAGAGAAATTGATAGACGAACTTTTATCCCTTCGCCGTCAAAACCAGCAATCCGAGATCGATCTGATGAAAGAAGGATCGGAAAAGAAGATCGCCCAGATAAACCTAGACTATGACAATGAGATCGCCGCCATACTTACCAAGGAAAAAGAGTGGAAAGACGCTCAAGGCGGCAAACTGACTAAGGAACAGATCGTGGAGATTCGTACAGCCTTGGTCAATTCATACGTTAAACGAGAGCAATCGACCTCCAATGTGAATAAGGAACAACTGGAGGAAGAGAAACGCGCCATGAACGAATACCTGAAAGAATATGGTTCGTATCAGAAAAAACGTCAGGCTATCACGGCTATTTATAATGAGAAAATAGCAAAGGCTACAACGAAATGGGAACGGCTTTCCCTTGCAGAAGGTATGAAAAAGGAACTGGCAGACGTGGATAATGAAGCCCAAAAGAGTACCTCCATTATCACCCGGCTGTTTGATGATATGAGTAAAAAGAATATCACCTCTATTCGTGCCATTGCGGATGAAGCGGAAAAATTCTTGTCTTTTCTTGAAAGAGGGGAATATTCCTCTGATAATTCATTCGGTATTACCAAAGAACAGTTTGATGTGCTTCGCAAGTCACCGGATCAGTTGAAGGCCATCAAGGATGAAATAGCCAATGTTCGCCGTGAAGCTGACCAAATGGAAACCTCTTTTAATAAAGTTTCAAATGGCCTAAAAAAAGTATTTACCTCTGAAAGTGATGCCAAGAAGTTAAAAGAGGGTTTGGCTGAGATAGAGGAGGGCATGAATGAGATCATGCAGGCCGGACAGTTCCTTTCTGATACGTTTTCGAAGCTCGGGGATTCGTTCGGTGGTGTATTCGGCGGGATAGCCGAAGGCTTCAGTGTGGCTATGGACACTGTAAGTTCTGCAATGAGTGGTGCGAAAGCCGGTTCCATGTTCGGACCGATCGGTGCGTCTGCCGGTGCTGCCATTGGTGTAGTTACCTCTTTGGCCGGTGCCATCGCCAAGATCCATGACAAGAAGAACGAGAAACGTATCCAGCGGTTGCAGGATCAGATCGACACATTGGATAAATCATACGAAAAACTGGATAAATCCATTCAGAAGGCTTATTCGAATGATGCTTCCCGATTGATCGATCAGCAGAACAAACTTTTGGAACAACAGAAAGTTTTAATCCAGCAACAAATCCGTGAAGAACAGGATAAAAAGAAAACCGATAAGGATAGGATAAAAGAATGGCAAAGCCAAATTAACGAGATTAACGAAGCCATAGCAGAAAACAAGGAGAAGGCCAAAGATACCATCTTCGGGGAAGACTTGAAATCCGCCATTGACAATTTTGCAAACGCACAAGCCGAAGCGTGGGCTTCTGGTGAGGACCGGGCAGAATCGGCGAAAGATACCGTCAAAAAGATGATGCGGCAGATGGTCACAGAATCCATCAAGGCGGCAACGGAATCTTCCGGAGCGATGGAGAAGATCCGTGACAAGCTGAAGGAGTTCTATGCCGACAATGTCCTTTCCGGCTGGGAACAGGATTATATCTATAACATGGCGGAAGAACTGCAAAAGGAGATTGACAGGCAGTTCGGATGGGCGGAAAGCCTGATGAAAGATAAGGTGGAAGAACCGGAGAAAGAAGAAGATATATCCGAAAATACCCTGAAAGGCGCGTATGCCAAAGCCTCCCAAGAAAGCATAGACCTGTTGGCCGGACAGACCGGGGCTGTCCGTATCTTGTTGGAAGACATCCGTGGCGGTATGCAACCCATACGGGACCAGATGAAGCTGATCTATGATATGCAATCCAGAGGTTGGGAAGATGTGAAGGCCATCCGCGAACTATCAGATAAAGTGGAAAAGAATACCGATCGGATCGCCGAGAATACGAGAGAGATCAAAGAGGTTGCCGGTAAGATATCGGAAAACACTAGAGGCACGGTTGATGCCCTGGAAGGTACTATTAACGTAAAAGTAAAAATGTAACATGATGGACAAAGAGTTTTTTGAGATCGCAAACCGGTTAGGTGCCTGTAGGTTGTTGCATGGCACGGAAAATAAAGAAGAGCTTATGCGCCTTCTGCTGACGCCGCAGGGTACGGAGTTCTGCACGAAGAATAATTTCCCGTCTATGGAACAATTACGGGAGTTCCGGGGCAAGAAGGCCGAAAGCATGGGAATCTATATCGAAACGGACGTGAAACTGACGAATCCGGTGAAGGTATTCCTGGCCGGTTCCAAGGCAATCCTTCATTTTGATACGATCGGCCGCTACAACGTGATCCTGATGCACGGGGCGGAAGCCGAGATCCATGCGAGTAACTATGCCGTGGTGTTCGTAAAGAACGCTGGCGGTAAGGTAATAACTCATAAAGACCATACAGCACGTGTATTATGACAATAGATGGAAAAGACGTATATACTGAATGGGGATGTAAATTATTGGAAGGTTCTTTTGATGATCTTCTGAAATACCCCAAACGTAAGGCAGTCAAATATAACAACTGGGCGGAAGCCGACGGGATCGATCCCGATCTGTCGGTTGTGGAGTTCGAACCTAAGACCGTCAAGTTGAAATTCCTCATGAAGGCAGAAACGCTTGAGCAGTTCTGGTCTGGGTATGCTCACGCGGGGTTAAGGCGCTGACGGCACCACCCGTTTCAGCCAGGACTGGGTATAGAAAGTTTGTTGCTGATCTGTCCGCACCGGGCTATCGGGAATTCAATCTTATTGCCGGTATGACCAACCGCTTACGCTTCAATGTCTGCTCTTCTCACGAACAGCCTGTGCCATTTAATGCAGGGGAGAACGTATCTGTGTTTGAACTTTCTTTTGTCGAGGACAATCATGCCATTTATCCGGCAACTCCGGCCGGCGGTATCGGGCTTCGCGGGCAGTATGCGATTAATGGGATAGACTTTGCAGACTTCGGTATAGGATCGGACGATAACCAGGAGGACATCTTGAAATATCCTGCGGTTAAGGCGCCGTTCACCGATGGCCGTACGGTAGACCTTTCGACAATCAAAACCCAGCATAGGGAAATAAAACTGTCCCTTTGGATGTTGGCCGGCAGTGTGGAAGAGTTTCTGAATAACTATCGGGCATTCTTTAGCCAGATATCCGGTGTAGGAAATCAGGAATTATATATTAAGACGTTGGATGGTATCATTCAGGTGTACTATACTGATTGCCCGTCCTTTTCTGTGGAAGTCTGGCAGGAGAACCGGATAGGAGCAAGATTCACTATTTCTGTTGTTGTTCCCGTAGTGAGTTGGATAGATGCTGGCGGTGATGTTCGTTACCGTGTGCTGAAGGATCCGGATTTGGGGTTATTGGCAGACGAGCAAGGTAGAATAATAGTTTTCAATTGATATGGCAGAAGAATTTGAAATAATCAGGGCTAATTTGCTTCCGGCAGCCGGAACAATAACCGATAATGATATGATCCTGATCATTCAGGGTGGGAGACCTAAGCGTGCTTTGCCCTCTGCAATGAAAGGTAAACAGGGCGATCCCGGCCTTAGTGCGTTTTTAGGGATAAACGATAAATACATCCTTTGGAAACAAGGAGCTAATGGTGCTTGGCAGAATCTGTTGGAAATTGAGAAAATTCGTGGGCCGAAAGGAGAGAAGCCGGTTTTTCGAAAGTTGAACGGTACGCTTCAAATGAAATACGAAGGTGAGCCGGATAGTGCATACGTGGATATTTTCGACCGTGAAGAATTGAAAATGAAGTTTTCCGATCTGACACCAGCAGAAGTGGATCATTTGAAACTGCATTTTTCTGATCTGACAGAGACTGATAAGGCCGAACTTATGAAGCCGGCAACGGATGCGGCAAAAGAGGTTCGTGAACAGATGTCCCAAATTAAGGAGGAAGCTAATACTGCTATATCGAATGTAAACACCGCAAAAGTGAGCGCAGAGGCGGCAACCAAGGCTGCAAATGATGCCGCAGCTTTAGCAAATGCCGCAGCTGGTCAAGCAACTCAATCTGCCGGAGATGCTGATGCAGCGACCAAATTGGCTGTTGCTGCCACTGCATTGGCGGAGGAAAAAGCCGGTATAGCCAATACCGCAGCCGAGAATGCCGATACCGCAGCAGCTTCAGCCAATATGGCAAAGGAAGAAGCAGATAAAGCAACTGTTGAAGCCAATATAGCCGCAGGAAAGGCCAATGACGCCGCAGGAAAGGCTGACACGGCAACATTAAATGCCAATACCGCAACGGATAAAGCGAATGAAGCAGCATCCTCGGCTACAACTGCCGCTGAAAATGCTAATGCGGCTGTAGAGCGTGCGGATGATACCATAGCTTCTGCCGAGACTGCTACAAAATCGGCGACGGATGCAGCTTTGGCCGCAAACACGGCAAAAGAAAATGCAGACAAGGCGGCAAATACAGCCAATGTTGCCGCTACTCTGGCCAATGAAAAGGCAGGACTGGCGGATACGGCTGCTTTGGCTGCTAATGCAGCAAAGGAAGATGCCATAGTCGCAACCGGCAAGGCCAACACAGCCGCCGACCGCGCCAATCGTGCAGCCGAAGCTGCCGAAGGAGTCATCAGTGGACTACAACCCGACTGGAACGTTACCGATCCTGTCAATAAGAACTACATCAAGAACAAACCGGAGATCCCGACGTTGGAGGCTATCCCGGACGAAAATACATTGAGCTATGTCAATACCGACGGTACAACCATCAATTTTCGTATCGGTGATGATGTGCGTGTAGCGGAAGATGGCGAATATGTATTCTACCGGCTTTATGATCTTGCCGGGGGAAAAGCTTCGTGGCAGGAATCCGGCAGCGGTATAGCCTTGCCCGGTAATGTTTATCTGACAGGAGCCAATTATTACAATGAATCAGTACGAACGATAAAACAAGGATATTTAAGCAATGAGTAAGAAAGGTGCATTTATTTATCAACAGATCGAACAGACGACCGCCGAATGGGCAAGCGATACGACGGTCTATCCGGCATCGGTATGGCTCTTCGAACGATTGGAGAATGGCAAGTTCAGCATGAAGCTATCCGACGGAGTGCATACGTTTGCAGATCTTCCGGCTGTTTTGCAGGATATACAGGTCAGTGTCAAAACCAATAACGAAACGACATATATTCTCCAGATAACGACCGCTGCCGGCACATTTGATACACCGAATCTTAAAGGTGCAAAAGGGGATAAAGGGGACAAAGGAGAAACAGGCGCTAAAGGAGAAACCGGGGCAAAAGGTGAACAGGGCATACAGGGTGTCCCTGGTCCTCAAGGTGAACAGGGCATACAAGGTTTGCAAGGAGAAACAGGCGCACAGGGTCCAAAGGGCGATCGAGGCGAACAGGGCCCGCAGGGGATACAGGGCGAGAAAGGCGAAACGGGTGAACGAGGCGAACAGGGTCTTCAGGGCATACAAGGCTTGCCCGGCAAGGATGGGGCAATCACTGTAGATGCTCCATCTGATACATCTACGTATGGCAGGAAAGCCGGTGGATGGGTCAAAGTCGTTGAAGCTGTAACGGGAAAGGGGCTATCAACCAATGACTACAGCAATGAAGAGAAAACGAAGGTATCGGACTCTTTGAGGCTGAAAGAGTATGTCGATGTCGGTACCTTAAAGTCGCTTCCTTCATCACCGTATAACTTGCGTTTTACCTATTCGAGTACATCTGTGCAGGCGATCAACTTTGCGAATATAGGAAGTGTACCGGAGATGCAGGAATTTTATCTGTCCATTAAGAACAACACCGGATCAACGATTAACCAACCGATCCCGAACGGCTCGGGCTGGCAATCGGAGGAAACAAGCGTTGAACTGCCAGCTGGTAAAGCCACAGGGGTATCGCTGAAAAAAGAACATGGGATAATTGTCGTGAGAGTATAATGAAAGGAGGTGAGAGATGAAGAGAAGGGTGATGATAGGAAAGAGAGAATTGGTAGAAGTTGTGGAAGAGTTAAAATCATCCGGTACATGGATGGTGCCAGCTGGTTGTAAATTTGTTGATGTATTCATTGTTGGTGGCGGTGGCTCTGGTGCATCGTCAGGCCCTGAAAGAGGTGGTGGAGGGGGCGGATCGGGGTATGTTAAAACATATCTTGATGTGCCTGTTACTCCAGAAAGTGTTGTTAGCTATTCAATAGGGAAAGGGGGAGATCGTGTAGTTTCGATGTCTGCTTACGATGATCAGAAGAATGGTCTTCCAGGGTCAGAGTCCTGGTTTAAATCTAATTCAATAAAAGCTCTTGGCGGAAATGGAGGTCGATATTCCGGAAGAGGGGGCGATGGGGGATCAGGTGGTGGTAGTGGAAGACCTGCAGAAAAGACGGCAGGATATATTGGTGGAAGTGATGGTTCTAATGGAGCAGGTGATATGCCTGGAATCGGTCAAGGGAGTACTACCAGATGCCCGTTCAATAATAAATTGTACGCCGGAGGTGGTGGAGGTGGTGGAGAATATAGTTCCGGATCAGCACCAGGTGGCGGTGGTATCGGTTATGTCGGAGATATTTCGAGAAGACCTACTAATGGAGAACCCAATACGGGCTCAGGAGGAGGTTCTTTTTATATAAGTGGTTCCAATGTCTCAGGAGGATGCTATTCTGGCGCAGGCGGTTCCGGTATCATAATACTTCGTTACATGAAATATAAATAAGACAATATGCTGTATATTCAAAAAAACATTCAGTTTTTGGAATTGGAACAAGAATTGCCTGATTCCTATCTTGTTGGCGACAATATCGAAAATTACGAAGATGGCGCTTATCTCCTGCTTAGTGAAGAGCAGGAACAGTATCATAACGACTATCCGGAGGCATCACCGCTCGAGTGTTGGTATATGGCACTGACACCAGAACCACAGCCGACACCGGAAGAACTGCTCTGGCGTGCCCGTGATGCCAAACGGCAGGAAATCTACGACAAAGACATCCATCATTATTATATTGATGAACAGGACGCATACGTCTCGAACACCCTGCAAGTGAAGGATAAGTGTGGCCGGCAGGAAGAAGTCGAAGTAGGCGGTCATCTGTACGCCTCGAATATCTTAACGGTTGCTCTTGACGAAATAGCGGACTATTCGGAGCAATGCGGCAAGGTGACAGACGGCTTGCTATCCCGTATCGATGCCGCCCAAACAGTCGGGGAGGTCGAAGCTATCGTGGTAAAAGGCTATCCTGAAATGATCCATACAACAACGGCAGCCTTGCAAACTAAAGCAGATAAGGCAATCGCTAAATCCCCGGAAGCGCAGGCAGTGACCTTTGCCCGTGCGATGATGAACAGCGTGTCTCTCACAGCCAGCCAAGCGTTGGAGATGCAGGTCTTATTCCCCATTTGGGGTGAGAAAGATGCAGAGTTTGGCAAGGAAGTTGAAATAGGCTTCCGGCTTCGAGTAGTGGAAGGAGAAAGCGACACTTTGTTTGAAGTGATACAAAAGCACAAGCTGCAAGCCGACTGGAAACCGGGCATAGAAACTGCTTCACTGTATAAGATCGTTGAAGCTGAGCACGCAGGCACGCTTGATGATCCTATTCCATACGTGCAGGGTATGGCATTCGAGAAAGACAAATATTATGAACAATACGGTGTGATCTATCTCTGCATTCTGACAACCGTTACAGGTTATCCGAACGACTTGAAAGACTTGCCCACAATTGTACAGGAGGTAAAGCAATGAAACAGGTTATGTTATTAAAAGTTAAACGGGGGGGGGTAAAATGCTCTCTAAATAAAGAAGTTACGACCTCTTATCGTAAGAAAGGAGGGCGTAGATGAGACGGTCGATGATGGGACGGAAGAAGTTGCAGTTGTTCACCAAGAGGTTCTATCCTGCCGGGAATTATACCTGGATCGTACCTAAAGGATGTAGGGAGGTTGATGTGTTTCTTGTCGGAGGAGGGGGTGCAGGACATAATGGAAGCGGTGGAGGTGGCGGCTATACTAAAACCTTCAAAAAAGATACATCCGGATGGAGAGACGGTGATGCTATCTCTGTTGCACCGGGTCAGTCAATTCCGATAACAGTTGGGAAAGGAGGAATTGGAGGGTATTCTGAAGTTGCCCCCAACGGTGGATACTCTCAATTCTTAAATTCAAGTTATAGAGCTAATGGCGGAAATGGTGCGGGTAATGGTTATCCAGGCGGAAGTAATGCCGGAGCATATACTGGTGGCAACGGCGGAAGTGGCGGAGCAGGAGATGATTCAGATACGGCTAAAGCGGATCTAACGGAATCGGCAGCCGCAATGAAAATGGCTCTCTCTATCCAGATGGTTCCCTATATGGCGGAGGAAAGGGTCAAAGGCATACAACCCGCGATTTTGGCGAACCTACTGGGAAACGAAATGCCGGAGGTGGTGGTTCAGACAGAAATATAAATGGGGGCATGGGTGGAGAATCCGATTACGACAAAGGATGCGGAACTGGAAATGGCAATAGAAAAAGTGGCGGTTACGGTGGTGGCGGGTGTGGTACTTACGGTAACGGCGGTGATGGCACTGTCCTGATCCGCTATTGGGCTTACGAAGAATGATCTGCCGTTGAAAAAGATGAAACAAGATATTAACGACTAAAAAATAGGAGATAAAGTCATGAGAAATAATTGTTTACAAATGTTAATGGGGGGGGGGTAAACACCTCTTAACTCAAGTATCTGACCGACTTTCGGCGGAAAGGAGGTTGGTATGATAAGATCGATGATGGGACGGAAGAAAGTAGACAAGAATACTTTGCTGTTGCTACATTTTGATGGATCATTGAAAGATGAAGCCTCAGGCAAGCCTTATGTTGGTAGTAATATGTCCTATGTAGTGGGAAAATTCAAGAATTGCGTTTCGTTTTCAGGAAACGGGTATGTAAAGATAAGTGGAACGAATGCCATAAACGAGTCCCTATATCCAAACTATACCGTCGATTTTTGGATTAAACTGAAAAGTGGTGTGAGAAACGGTATAATGTCAAAAGGCAATGGTGGTGGAAATTATAGCTTTGATATAATGGAGGAATCTGACGGACGCATTTTCTTTGGATTGCAGTATGGTGGAACCCGAGGGGATGCAATATGCTATTTTACGATGCCACGAGATCAGTGGGTTCATCTTGCGATCGTCAGGTCACAATCTCGATATTGGAAAGTGTATGTAAATGGAGTGTATGCGTCTGGTTTCACATCAACGATGGTTTCAGGGTACTATAGTTCTTTAATGATCGGAAAATATCGAGATTATGGATTGTATCTGAACGGTATGATTGACGAGTTTCGCATCAGTAATATTGCCCGTTGGACATCAAACTTCACTCCGCCTGCAAGGCCGTATTAATAAATTAGTGACACTGTCTTTGGGCTGTCACAGCAGAAAGACAGCAAATGTATATTCAGAAAAAATTATTGATAATCGCCAACCCCAGGTTGGGTATTTTCTTTTAAAACAAATGGAGATATAAAATGTTCGGTGGCGAAAGAATAATAAAACAGCCTCCAGGCTATCACAGATTGGAGGCTGTAAAAAAAAGAAAATTAGGGGACCGAGGGTCTCCGGAAACAAAGTTAAACATTAAAGTTTGAAAATCATGTTATTATTAATTATTTCTTTTTTGGTTATAGCAGTTTATACGGCAGCAGTTTGTATAAAGGCAAAAGGTGTACCGTACTCAATTAGTGCGACGTATTATACTCTTGATCATAAATTGATCTTTGGAGCAAGCATGGCACTGACGGCTATGTTCCTATTCCCGGTCATTTGGGAAATGAGTACAACCTTTACTATGCGGTTGCTGGCGATCGCAGCCTGTATCGGTTTGATTGGTGTCGGTTTGGCTCCTGATTTCAAAGACACTTGGATAAACCGCATTCATTGTGGATCGGCGGCATTGACGTTGCTTTCTTCTCAGCTATGGGTTGGCTGCACGTCTTTCTGGTGGGTTCTTATTCCGGTGTGGCTGGCTTTTATCGTTTACACGGTAATAGGCATGAGTAAACGGTTGAGTGGTAATATATGGCAGGACTTTGTATCAACGAAGCCGATGTTCTGGTGTGAGATTGCAGCGTTGTCTACGACTTTTGGCGCGTGTGGACTTGCGCTTTAGAAATCTACCATAAACAGAACATCTGCCTTATATATTAAAACACGACAACCGGTAAAATGTCATATATCCGGTTGCCGTGTTTTTTATTGCCTAAAAATAAGTAGGTTATTTAGCAGTATGGAAATAAAGCGCGGAAATACGGTAGTCTGTGATGTCTATCTGAAAGATAACAGTTATACGGTCGAAGAGATCAT